>Ga0210377_10002131_pt1 | contig 17544 bp, 20 predicted proteins | sample PLM4_65_b1redo_FD_155480 | JGI IMG/M metagenome (GOLD analysis project Ga0210377, IMG submission 155480) | Groundwater sediment microbial communities from an aquifer in East River, Colorado, USA - PLM4_65_b1 redo | ecosystem: Environmental > Terrestrial > Soil > Riparian zone | place: USA: East...
ATCGCAGCAGGATTCAGAAATCTGTTTGTCTATGCCAGACGAAGCCAGGAAACACTCAATGAGAACGACAAGGCCGACAAGGACAAAACATGACCGCTGATGAAACGCAGATCCGGCAACGGGCCGTGGATGCCATCCTCAAAGGCGTGGCAAGGAAAACCGCCATCATCGTTTCCGTTGCTTCGGCGTGTACCGTGATATTCGCGTTGATCCGGAAGACCGCGCAGCCCTGGTGGTTCCTTCCCGCGAGCGTTCTCTTCGGCGGTATTCTCGGGTTGTTGAACTTCCGATGGATCGCCATCGCCGTGCAGCGGGTATATCTGCGGAAAGGCGCAACGCCGGTGAGTTCGAATCTTGCAGCAGTCATTATCAGTATGCTGAAACTTTCTCTCATCTTCATTATTCTCTTCATTGTCATTAAATGGCAGTTGCTCCAGGTCTTCGGACTGGTAGGGGGGCTTTCGCTCTGCTTCCTTGCAATCCTGTGGGAAGGCGCTACGATGATGAAACAGACGCTCAACACAGGTGAAAAGTCCGGGTACCAGACAATTAAAAAATAGCGGGAAAAATTCAGGGGAGGAGAGTGTGTATGAAGAATCATGTTTTGAGACCGCTTTTTGCGGTCATCGGTATCGTCATACTGATACTGCTGGCCCGAATGGTGCTGGTCCCAAAAGATTTCGGTGTGCATGAGCGCGGTTACATGTACGGCTGGCACCGGCGGGGGAACGAAGAGGACTGGAAGAAGATCAAGGTAAAATACCAGGGCAAGGAATATTGCAAGGACTGTCATACCGGCAAGTACGACAGCATAAACAAAACTCCTCATCGGAGCATTCAGTGCGAAAACTGCCACGGTCCCGCGATCGAGCACCCGTCGGACCCACCCAAGCTCATGATCGACAAAAGCAGGGCGCAGTGTTTGCGGTGCCATTTCCCGCTGCCATATCCTTCAAGCGGACGGTCGAAGATCAAGGGGATCGATCCGGACAAGCATAATCCTGACATTGAATGCTCGACCTGTCACAATCCGCACAATCCGATGGAGGGCCTGAGATGATAACGCGTAGGAATTTTTTGAAAAATACGGCGCTGGGGATCGCGGGAGCGGCGCTCCCCCTTGCTGCCCTGGAAATTGTGGACCCTAAAAAGCTGTTTGCCCAGGTAGCAGCTGAAACCACATCAGTGCGATGGGTGTTCCTGGTCGACACGTACAAATGCGTTGGATGCGGACTGTGTGTCAAGGCGTGCAAGCTGGAAAACGAAGTGCCTTATGATGCGAATGTAACCAGGACGTGGGTCGAGCGGTATGTTCTGACCAAAAAGGGCAAAATGTACGCTGACACACCCAAGGGAGCGCGCGACGGTTTTACGACCGCGAAGATCGACCTCGGCGCGGACGGGCTCAAGGACATCAGCGGTGAGGGCATAGAAAAGGCGTTCTTCGTGCCGAAGCTCTGCAACCAGTGCGAAAATCCTCCCTGCGTCCAGGTGTGTCCCGTGGGGGCCACGTACCAGGCTGCGGACGGCGTCGTGCTTGTCGACCGGACCTGGTGCATCGGTTGCGGATACTGCATCATGGGCTGTCCGTACGGCGTACGGTTCTTCCACCCGGTATATCACACGGCAGAGAAATGCAATTTCTGCTACCACCGGATCACGAAGGGCTTGAAACCCGCATGTGTCCAGGCCTGTCCCTTCGGTGCACGGCAGCTCGGTAATATCAAGGACCCCAACGACCCGGTAACACAGGTCATCAGGACGCAGCGGGTGGGGGTCCTGAAGAGCGAATTCGGCACAAAACCGCAGGTCTATTACATCGGCCTGGATGAGGAGGTCAGATAACCATGGTACACGGAGAGCTTTGGACCATTAAGGAATTGTTCGTTACACCCAATGAGTATATCTACTGGAGCATCCAGATCGTGATGTATCCCTTTATGACGGGGCTTGTCGCCGGGGCTTTCGTTCTGTCGTCGCTCTACCACGTGTTCGGCATTCAGAAGCTCAAGGAGATGGCACGGTTCGCGCTCGTGTTCTCCTTTGCCCTGCTCTTTATAGCGCCTTTGCCCATCATGCTCCACCTGCAGTTCCCGTTCCGCGGTGTTATGATATTCATGACGCCCCACTTCACTTCGGCCATTGCCGCTTTTGGTATCGTGTTCTTCGGTTATGGCGCCATTGTAGCTTCGGAGCTCTGGTTCCTCTACCGGAAGCATTTTGTCGAAACGGCCCTCCGGCTGCGTGAAAAGCAGGACAAGACCCTGGTCGAATGGTTCTGGTACGTTGTCTTCTGTTCGCTGACGCTCGGAGTTTATGACATCAGCGAAGAGTCTTTGCATAAGGACGAAAAGGCGATCAAGTTTCTCGCCGGGCTCGGCATTCCCGTGGCCTGTTTTCTCCACGGCTATGCAGGATTCATCTTCGGCTCGGTCAAGGCCAACGCGCTGTGGATGACCCCGCTCATGCCGGTCATCTTCATCATGTCCGCCATCGTGTCCGGCATCGCGCTTTGCATGCTCACCTATATCTTGACCATGGAGATACGAAAACTCCTTGCCGCGCGCAAGAGGGCTTCCCATGCCCGCTACCGGTCGCAGGAAGAGCTCAAGAGCGTTGAGATAAGCGTCATGCAGATGACGTCTAAATACCTGCTGGCATTCATGGTGGCGGCGATCAGCCTCGAACTCCTGGACATCATTTTCCGGGGATATACCGCTGTGAAGTCCTGGGACATTTTGCGAAGCGTCATCTATGAACGCGATTTCGCCGATATCTTCATCATGCAGTACGGGATAGGGAACCTACTGCCGCTCATTCTGTTCCTCTTGCCCGGGTTGACGATACGGAGAGCGATACTCGGCAGCGTGCTGGTGCTCTTCGGTGTCTTCATGATGCGGTGGAACGTCGTGATCGGCGGCCAGGCCTTCTCTCTGACCTTTGCCGGGTACATGCACTACCATCTGCCGATCATCCCGCACGATTGGGAGACCTTCAAGGAAGGGCTCGGCGGCGCGCTCAGCATCTTCATCATGCCCTTTGTGCTGTTTTGGGTCATCAGTCACATCTTCCCGCTTTTCGAACAAGAGGAAGCCCACTAAATCCGCAAGTGCGTTCTCTCCCGGGAGACTATCTTTCGGGAGAGAACGCTCAAATTTGAATTTTATCTTGCATTCTTTTCGAACGTATCATACCATACAATGTGCGCCACATTTGGCTGAAGGGCGCCGAAAACCTGACCCGGGGAGATGATATGGTAGAAGAAAACAAAGCAGCCTGGCTTCTCTGTTTCATTGCAGTTCTGACAGTGGTTTTCTCCTCTGCGCGTATTCATGCTGAAGAACAGGACACACCGGGAAAGTTCGTCGTTACGCCGCCTCCGTTCAGTCCCGGCATCTTTCCATGCTCACAGTGCCATCAAGGCATGCCTGCCAACAAAAAGCCGAGAAAGCTTACGTTCCATGAGAGCATCGTTCTGAAGCACATGCCCGACGGCTGGTGCTTCGACTGCCATAATCCCGACAACCGGGACAAATTGCGGCTTGCGAACGGCAAGCTGGTCAGATTTGAAGAATCATACAATCTCTGCGGCCAGTGCCACGGAACGATACTGCGAGAATGGAAGGCCGGCCTGCACGGGAAGAGGACCGGCATGTGGAATGGCGATAAGCAGTACTATCTTTGCGTAAGCTGCCATTGGCCGCATGAACCGCGGTTTAAGCAGATCAAACCGCTGCCGCCGCCGGTCAGACCGGCGGATATCAAGTAATAAAAAGCGAGGATTGAGGAGACCGATGCGAAAAATCGAGAAGAAAAAAGACGGAATCCATCTCGACCGGAGGACCTTTCTCAAAGGAGCGGCCCTCGGACTCGCGGGAACCGCGCTCCCGCCGAACAAGGCCGATGCCTCGTTCTGGGAATCGTTTTTTCAGAAGCACTTTAGGGAAATGAACGATGCCGAGATCAAGCAGGTGCTCAGCCGCCTGGAGCGCGAGTACGAGGAAAAATATAAAAAAGCGATCAAGGTGGGCAGTGAGAAAGCGATGCCGGGAGTTCTCTTCGGTTACGGTCTCGATCTTTCCCGCTGCATCGGCTGCAGGAGATGCGAATACGCCTGCGTAGACGAGAACAACCAGTCAACGGACCCGCAGATCCACTGGATACAGGTCCTGCGCTTCAAAAAAGGTGAAAAGTGGGTCGATCTCGAAGAGTCGGAGAAATATTACAACCCAGAGCTCGTGCCTGAGAAGGAATACTTCTACATGCCGGTCCAGTGCCAGCAGTGCGAGAACCCGCCCTGTGTAAGGGCCTGTCCGACGCAGGCCACCTGGAAAGATCCGGACGGGATCGTGGTCATCGATTACAACTGGTGTATCGGCTGCCGCTACTGCATGGCCGCCTGTCCATACGGAGCGCGCCACTTCAACTGGGCCGAACCGGGCCGGAAACCGGAGGAGATCAATCCCCAGACGCACTACCTCGGTAATCGCCCGCGCGTCAAAGGTGTTGTGGAGAAGTGTACCTTCTGTATCCAGCGGACGAGGAACGGACGTTACCCGGCGTGCGTGGAGGCCTGTCCAGTCGGAGCGAGGAAGTTCGGCAACCTTCTTGACCCGAACAGCGAGATCAGGTATGCCATTGAGCACAAGCGGGTATTCCGGCTGAAGGAAGGCCTGAATACCAATCCCAAGTTCTACTATTTCTTCGCGTACGGTGTGTAGGAGGTTCACTCATGGGCAGCTTGGTCAGAAATTTTTTTATCGCCTTGCGTCAGATATTCATCGGGGGCCGCTCGTACTACCTCTGGATAGCGTTCCTGTCCTTGTTTATTCTTCTGGGTTTCAGCGCATATATCGACCAGCTCAATCGCGGTCTCATCACGACGGCAATGCGGGACCAGGTCTCCTGGGGTCTGTATATCTCGAATTTTACCTTCCTTGTCGGTGTTGCGGCTGCCGCGGTACTGCTCGTGGTGCCGGCGTATCTCTATAATTTCAAGCCGATCAAGGAAATCGTACTCTTTGGAGAGCTGCTCGCCGTCACGGCGATCACGATGTGTATCCTCTTCATTCTGGTCGACATGGGACAGCCGCTTCGGGTATGGCATATTTTGCCGTTCATCGGCGCTATGCACTTCCCCGCCTCGCTGCTTGCCTGGGATGTGGTCGTATTGAACGGCTATCTTGCCATCAACGGCATCATTGCTTTTTACGTTCTTTACCGGCTTTCGATCGGGAAGGAATACAGTATGTCCGTGATCGGCCCGCTGATCCTCCTCTCGATCCCCTGGGCGGTCAGCATTCACACCGTCACCGCGTTTCTCTATAATGGGTTGTCTTCCCGGCCGTTCTGGAATGCCTCGATCCTGGCCCCGCGGTTTCTTGCCTCGGCGTTCTGTTCAGGACCTGCCATCATGCTGATATTGTTCCAGATCATCAGAAATCGTTCAGAGGTGGAGATCGATAACAAGGCGATCTTCAAGATCGCTGAATTGATCGCGTATGCCATGGCGATCAATTTGTTCCTTCTGGGCTCGGAGGCGTTCAAGGAATTCTATTCGGGCGGTATTGACAGCTATTCAATTCAATATCTGTACTTCGGCCTTCACGGGAAAACGGGCCTCGTGCCCTGGATGTGGGCCGCTTCCCTGTTCAATATCACGGCGTTCTTTCTCTTTCTCTTTCCAAAAACCCGTGAGAATTTCACGACACTCAACATCGGGTGCGTGCTGATCATTATGGGCGTGTATATAGAGAAGGGGATGGGGCTTATTGTGCCCGGCTTTATCCCGGATGCGCTCGGGGAGATCTATGAATACTCTCCGACCACAGCCGAGATCATCGTTACCATGGGAATATGGGCCATAGGAGCGCTCATATACACGCTCCTGCTGAAATTTGCGGTGCCGATCTATACGGGAAAACTGCGTTTCGAAACGAAAGAACGGTAAGGTGTCTTGCAGTGAGCGCTCTTCGGATTAGATTCCAGGAAAGAGGTAGTTACGACATTCTGTGATGACGGCGGGATTCAGGGAAGGTCTTATACATCAAAATGCTTCTCATGGCGTTTCAGGTCCATTAATCATTCATCCCCTCAAACGGCAGTTAACACTGATAAAATCGGATTTTTCTTTGGATTGTAATTCACCCATCGGTTGAAGTCCTTCCATTTTATTTTCATCCGATTTTATCATATGTTAATTCGCCCCTTCAGTGTCAAAATGCTTAATTCAGGAAAAGAGCAGTTGAGTTGACTTAAAAAAAATGCCACGAGCATAAGCCCGTGGCATTCTACTGACCGCTGTTCTTACCAGCCTTGATACTCATCTCCTCATCAAACAAACGCCGCTCGATCCTACTCATCTTTTGTTTTTGTCAGCAAAAAGATGATAACACCCATGCATGCAAAGGCCATCATGAAGAATGCGGAGAGGTTTTTCCTGAATCTCAGTTTCTGATACGTGTCCTGGATATTTTTATCTATCTGGTCCAGTTTCGACGTAAATTCATCCGTCCTGCTTCTTACCAAATTGGCGTCTACTGTATGGAAAAGCGTACGGAACTCCGCCTGCGTGCTGAAGAGGCTCTTTTCATCAGCTCCCGGATAGATACCTTCCCGCTTTAACTTCTGGAGACGCTGTTCGAGCTGTGAAATTCTCGTTTCAATTACGAAAAGGGCGACTTTCATGATTTTTGCCCGCTCATAGGAATGGCACTTTGTGCAGAGCTGTTCACTGATGATATCTATGCTCGCTTTTTGTATATTGTGGGAGCCGTGGCAAACCACGCAATTTGGGGCCTTTTTCCCGGCCTTGAGCGCTTTGCCATGGCCGCTTTCCAGAAAGTTGGTAAGGATGCCGATATGGCATTTTCCGCAGAATTCCGGGACATCTTTGTCCTTCGGGGTGCCGAGGAAACCGCGCTGGGGTGACATGGCCAGTGCAGCGTCCCTTGGGTCACCACCGTGACAATGTTCGCACGATATCCTGTTCTGAGCGTGCCAGCTTGCCTGCCACGCCTCGGTGATTTCCTGAAAATCGGGTTTCATTGTTTGTGAAGCATGACACGAGATACAGACGTTCTCCTCGATCTGTTCTCCTGCCCAAGGCTTGGTGAGAAAGGCATCCTCAAAATCTTTTTTGTATCCAGCGGTTCCCAGCGAGGGGAGGAGAAAGAGCAGTATCCATGAAAGTATTCCATATCGCATGATGCCTCTCATTATGACCTCCCCCACCATAGCAGAATGACCCACAATGCGATCAAACTTAAAAATACGCCCCGCAGCACGGGTCGTTTCAGCACGTTCTTCTCTTGCTGGGTGTCAAGGATCGGCCACAAAATGAAGATGAAAACCAGGATGAGCTGCAGCATGATGCCGAAAAACTTGTTCGGGATGAGCTTGAGGAGTTGATAAGGTGCAAGCAGGTACCATGCCGGCCGGACCTCCTGGGGTGTATTGAACGGATCAGCAGGAACATTGGCCTCATCGGGAAAATACAGGGTCGGGAGGAACGTGATGATAAAGAACATCACGGTGAAGTATGCCATCATCATATACATCTGCTTTTGAAAAAACCGGGGATAGTAAGGATAGCCATCGGGATAATTCTTCCTTTTATATTCTGTCAGAGGTCGTTTTTCCTCATCGGCCTTGCCGAAGGGAGTTGCGGAAATGCCGATGCGGTTGACGAAAAACAGATGGATGCCCATGAAGAGAAGATAGAGGGGAGGAAGGATCGAGATATGGAGCGCAAAGAACCGGCTGAGCGTTGTTTCTGAGACATGGTCTCCCCCCCGTAAGATCTGAGAAACGGTTTCACCAATAACGGGAAATGCAGTCGGCATCGAGGTCACCACCGTTGTTGCCCAGTAGCTCAGCTGGGTCCAGGGAAGGAGATACCCGCTGAGTCCGAATACGATGGTAAGAATCAAAAGCAGCACGCCCCCCACCCAGGTCAGTTCCCTCGGCCGCTTATAATTTCCCATGAGAAATACGGTCACCATATGCAGCATGGCCACCATAATCATAAGATTGCTGCCGACCGCATGCATTTGCCTGAAGACCCAGCCGTAGGGGACCTGGGTCATGATATCCTGGACGCTCCTGAACGCGTGGTCGGGGTGAGGGATGTAATAGATCAGGAGGATGATGCCGGTGAATGCCTGCGTGGCATAGGCTATGACGGCCAAAAAGCCGAGCGTGTACAGGATGTTTGTATTCTTCGGCATCCTGTAGTCAAGGACATGTGTCTGGAAGATCGTGTTAAGACCTATTCGTACATCGAGCCAGTTTTTTATTTTCGTCAGCATGGTTTCATCCTATTATAATGGTTTCGCCTTCAATCTTCAGCGGGATGGCGGTCAACGGTTTCGGCGGCGGTCCAGATACAACACTCCCATCGAGATCATAGATGCCCGCATGGCAGGGGCATATGAACTTCAGGTTGCTTTTGCTGTATTCCACAAGACAACCAAGATGTGTGCAGGTGCGTGAAAAAGCAAAGTAACCTTTGTCCGGCCTATTAATGATAACCGCAGGAGTATTGTGATAGATGATGTTCTTTGCTTCGCCCGAAGGAACGTCGCTTTTATGGATGGTGAGCTTTTGTAAATCAGCTGATTTAGAGGGGAGTGATGTGAGAAACTTCAGGAAAGAATAGGCAAATGATAAAAATGTAATCGATCCGAGAAAGGCCAAGAGAATCTTTAGGAATCTGCGCCTCTTCATCATTCCTCCAAGCGTCATAAATTTTATTAATATTTACATAAGCACATTAGCAAAACGATTTCTCGTTGTCAAGGTAATTGATGTCTTTTGCGCCAAAACGATGTTCATAATTTAGGTGTTTGGAAAGTATTGACATAATGGCTGACCTGTGTTATAAACTTGTGCTTAGCAATAACGCATTAACCATTCAGATCGTGTATTGTCGGGGGGGTACGAATTTGGTTACGTGGATCAGGGAAAAGATCAAGCGGGTACTGATGCGATTGAAGGAGCCGATGTCCCTGAAGGCAAAGATGCTTATTGTCACATTGCTCCTGATCATCGTCTTCGGCGGCGGATTTGTCGCCTTCAAATTTTACGATTTTACTCAGAACAATCCAAAGTTCTGTGTCGGCTGCCATTTGATGCAGCCGGCATACGACAGCTGGGCGCAAAGCGAGCATAAGCAGCTCAACTGTCATGACTGTCATCACCTCACGATCGTGGAACAGAACCAACTGCTGATCAGCTTCGTACTGAAGCGTCCAGCCGCGGTGCCCGAACGTCATAAAGGGCAGGTCATCGTGAACTCGAAATACTGCAACCAGTGCCACACCGAAGGCAAAGCGACCCGGATCAACAAATCCCTGTTCCACGCCAAACACGTCTACATGGAGCAGATCGAATGTACACAGTGCCACGGAGAGGTGAAGGCCGACAAGTCGGGTCTTCATCATTTCCTGCCCACGGAAAAATTCTGCACCAAGTGCCATAAGGGCAAGCAGGTTCACGGCGAAGGCATGGGCGGTCTTGCCTGCATCAACTGCCACACTGACCGTACCAAGGACCTCAAACCTGGACGGATGAAGTGTCTGTATTGCCACAGCAAAGATGAGAGCATCAAGAGGCAACTGAAGGAAGATGCCACCATGGATGTGCGGTTCTTTGCGCCCGATGCTGTTACGATCAAGAAGGCCAAAAAGATCGTCTTTGACGAAAAGGCGCCCATGCAGTTCTATTGCTATGAGTGCCACAAACCGCATGAGGCGGGCAAGGTACGGCCTCATAACGACGACTGTCTGCGCTGCCATACCGGCGTACCGAAGATCGGAAAACATAAGATTCACCTGGCGATGGACATGAAGTGCAAGGATTGTCATAAGCCGCATGTCTGGCGTGTGACGGAGGAGTCAGCGAAGAAGGACTGTGTTGTCTGCCACGAATACCGGAGCCCGAGAGCGTTTTTCTAACGTATTGCTTCTGCCTGATGGGAGGATATCGGTTCCCGATCTCTTTGGCAGGTTGCTCGGATTGTATTGTTTATATTCTCAAATAAGAAAGGAGGTGAAACAGACATGAAGAAATTTTTCGTATTTGCCCTCGTAGTAGTTGTGACGTTCGCGATGGCGGTTTCCGCTTTCGCAGTCCCGGCCGGCAAGACCGTTGAATTCGACGGCAAGGGTGCAGGCAAGGTTGTATTTGACGGCAAGACGCATGCTGACAAAGGTCTCAAGTGTGCAGAGTGCCACCCGGCCATCTTCAAGATGAAGAAGGGTGTGGACGCCATCACCATGAAAGACATGAATGATGGAAAGTCCTGCGGTACATGCCACAACGGTACCAAGGCCTTCAGCTCGAAGGATGCAGCCAGCTGTGCAAAGTGCCACAAGAAATAAGATGTCATTATAGATGTAAAAACCCTCACGGGAGCAATTCCGTGAGGGTTTTTTTGTGTAACAAACGTCAAATATCCGACCCGGATCGGCCATCCTGGTGCAAATAATACGAAAAAATATATCCCTCCAACCTTGACATACCACTTTTTTTCAACTAAATTTACAATGTGCAGTGACACCTCGTGAATAGGCATATAATTCAACAGGTATAATCCCGGGAAAAGTTGTTAGCCACGAGTGAAGGTTTGTATGGGCAGGCTCAGAGAAAACTCAGAGGAAAACAAAAACTCGATCTGAAAAATGATTTCACAAAATCTGTACTCTCGTAATTAATCCTAGCATTATTCGATCCATCCGGCAAAGAAAGGAGGTGAAAGGCAAAATGAAAACAAAGTTTATGGTAGTATTCGCATCCGCAGTGGTGTTCGTGTTTGCAACGTCAGCATTCGCAGTCGGCCCGGGTAAAACCGTGGAGTTCGAGAAGGGTGGCAAGGTGGTCTTTGACGGCAAGACCCATTCTGCGGCAAAGTGTAACGAGTGCCATCCGGCCATTTTCAAAATGAAGAAGGGCGCCGAGGTCATGACCATGAAGGACATGGAAGCGGGGAAGTTCTGTGGCGTATGCCACGATGGCACCAAGGCTTTTGGAGTTAAGGACGCAGCAACTTGCGTAAAGTGCCACAAAAAATAGTTGAATTATCTTGGACAGCAAAAACCCCTCACGGAATGATCCGTGAGGGGTTTTTTATTTGTGGCGGGAGAGCATGAGAATCGAACTCATGCTAGGGCCTAATATTTCAATGGGTTACAAGCCTATACGGTACGACCACGGTACGAACTTGATAACTTAAATTGAAAGTGCAGCTAACAAAAACTCGCAGGAGTAGAGCATTATTGTATGATCAGAGGGTTAAGCCAGTTCAATTTTAAGATGTTTCCCGAGAGCAAGGGCCGCACGTTCGAGGGTTTGGAGTGTGATGGAGGCATTAGCGGGATCAAGAAGCCTATCCAGGGCAGAACGACTGGTGCGCATTTTCAAGGCCATGTCGGATTTTGACAGCTTTGCTTTTTTCATTTCTAATTCTATTCGATACGCAATAACTCTCTTGATGGCTGTGGCTTCCGTTTCCGCTCGCAGTCCTTCTTCCTCAAGAAAATCATCAAATTTTGAACCGCGTAGTGATTTTTTCATTGTTAGCTTCTCCTGTAATTTCCAAGACGAACAAGCGCAGTATTAAGTTCGTGCTGCGGTGTCTTCTGTGATTTCTTGATAAATCCGTGCAGCAAGATCATGTATTCTTCGTCAACCGTGAAGAAAACCCGCGCAATACCGCTCTCAAGTGTTGTGCGGACTTCCCACAAATCTTTTTGAATTTTCCTTATGAGCGGCATTCCGAGCGGCCACCCAAGTTGAGCTGTCTTAATGTCCTCGCCAATCTTGCGTTTGTCTTCTCTTGAAAGCTCTTTGAGCCACTCCCGCACGGGTTCATTCCCTGACTCGGTACGGTAAAATACAACGTTTAGCACATAAGGAATGTCAATCATTTATAATACCTATTGTACCATAATTGGTACTCATGTCAACAATTAGTATTCTGATAAACTAACTTTTTTCCTCTTCAATTCCACCACGTCGCCGCGCTACCGTTCCCATGTCAAAGAATTACCCCTTTTCCTTTCTACCTTGTGATTTCATGTAGTTTTCAAGGCTAGGCATGTCAACAAATACACAGCTGTCGACCTTTGGTTGCTTAAAATTAAGAAATGGTCGTGCCCAAAATGGGACCATCTTGTAGACTTCTCTTATCTCCTCCTCCGTAAAATCAAATTTATCCGTCTTTATTCTATAAACTCGAATTTTTCCCTCATTCTCTAATTGATGAACTCTCGCTCTTGAAATCCCTACCCGAGCAGAAGCGCCACCAGGCGACAGAAGATCACCGTTTAGCTTTATTGCAATTTTCTCGTAGTCATCCCATGACTTCAGCCATATGGTTCCTTGACCCCCTGTTGCCGCTAACTCTAACTCCCTTTTTAGTCGTTCTCTTTCCTTTTTTGAAAGAGTGGCATTTTTAATCATTTCGCTGAGCACTTCAAAGGAGGTGATTTTGTTCTCATTACCTTTATTCATCCTCATAACCTCCTAAGGGTTTAACTTACCACAGAGTATAGCTACTATTTAACACAATGTCAAGAATATAATTAACACTATGGAAAATAATGCAGGGTGCCCTGTTCCATCCGATAATTACCATGAGTTATGTCTTTCAAGTAAATATTCTTGCGTAAGCATTATCTTTAATATAAGATAACAACCATAAGGGGATTCGCAGCTCCCGTGTTACCGAAAAGGGAGCTATTTCAAAATGCTGAAAGAAATGAGCCAGCAGTTTTTGAAGGGTGTTACACTATGACGCTGATATTAACACTCGGAAATAAAGAACAAATTATACAGCTCTCTGACAGACGGCTTTCATGCAACGGCATAATTATTGATGATGAATCAAATAAAGCTGGCGTACTGATATGCAAAAACGCTAGATTGGCATTTGGATTTACCGGTCTTGCAAGATATGGAAAGTTTATTACACGCGATTGGTTGCTAGATGTTATTTGTAAATCAGGTCCTCCTGATTTTACTGCCAAAGGAATTTTAGATAGGATCACGGGTAGTGCGTCGGATGAATTTGCTAACCATCCTTTTCTCCGGTTACCTTTATCACCATGATCCGCCGAAGGGGGCATTTGCAACTATTACCAATTATCAGAATTTTATTTCAAAAACCGACGACGCAGAAGCTTGGGATCAGTTTTCAGTTAACTATATGATCGAACGTAGACCCCTTGATGTTCAGATGCCACTGGTTTTTGGTGTTGGGAACTATTCGGTTGTGGAAAATTCGGATATGCTTGTTTTAAAAAATTTATTGGTAAATTATAAGCCTCCACATGCTATTACACAAAAAGCTATAGAGCTTATTCGAGACATGTCAGAACGACCTAAATCAAATGGAACTATTGGAAAGCAGATTACATCAATAGTTCTCCCACGAGACTTGACGAAAAATTTCGATAGTGATTATCATTCAAGCGTCAATAAATCCGAAACGTATATGGCTGACACAGTCATACTTCGGGGAAGGAGGGGAGATATCGCTTTAAAAGATATCACCATTCCATCCGAAGTTATTCCAAAAGTAAAAGGTAACCATCCGTGTCCATGCAAAAGCGGAAAAAAGTATAAATTTTGTCATGGAAAGTGAACAAACAATCTAACTATAAAATAAGAGCATCTGCATTCGCTGATAACCACCAACTATTTACCTGGCTAGGCATCTTACTGGCCAATAGTTATGTTACAAACCAATACTCCCAATGCCCACATTTGTCCATGATGGGGAGCCGATGCGGACTCGAACCATCTAAACATTACTTTGTGAAGTTTTGTATTAAGTTACATTGGTGGAATGCAGAGTCCTTCCTCCTGCGATAACAAGTAGTAATTGATAGCATTCCGAATAAATAAATTCGAAGAAACGTTAACTCGGGAGTACAGCTTTTTCTGGCCGCTGAATTACCAAGCTGGAAGAACGAAAATTAGCCTCCTAAGATAAGATATGCAAAATATAATTATGTATTCAAGACGTAAGATTTCTCATGAAGGTTTAAGATGAAGACGAAACCACAGGAACTTTTTGTTTTAGTGAAGTATGCGACGGTAGGAGTCATCGGAACTGCCATGGATGTGGGGTCACTCTATGTCTTTGTCGATGTTTTACACATATCGTTACTCGTTGCTACGGCCATGTCTTTTATACTTGCAGTCATCAACAATTATATCCTGAACAAGTTGTGGACATTCAGGAAGAGTGACCGCAATTATAGAAAACAGTTCATAAAATACTTTATCGTATCAGTGGTCGGACTCGTCCTTACAGAAATTTGCATGGCTTTTTTTGTTTACCTCATCGGTTTCTGGTACATCGCATCAAAACTAGCCACTTCGGTCATCGTTCTGACATGGAATTTTTTAGCAAACAAAAACTGGACATTTCAAGATGCGATCCGTCCTATTGCACGTAACCCTAAGTATGAGTATAATCTAACAGTGGTGATTCCGGCTTTTAACGAGGAAAGACGTATTGGGAAGACCCTAGAGGCAATTCACAGATATTTTGGCAATAAAAGCGTGACAAGAGAAATTATTGTAGTGGATGATGGCAGCGATGACAAGACAGCTATCATTGTAAATGCACTCAAAGAGAAAATCCACGATCTGCATCTTGTGCGATATTATCCGAATCGCGGCAAGGGGAATGCTGTCAGGACTGGAGTGGAGAAAAGTCGAGGGGAATTCATCCTATTTACTGACGCAGACAACTCGACACCAATTGATGAATTTGAAAAATTTCGCAAGCTTTTAAATCAGACGCCGGTCATTATCGGATCCCGCTATATGACCGGAAGCGACATAATAATTCGACAACCGAAATACAGAGTTCTGATTGGGAGATTAGGAAATTTTCTGATCAGGGTATTTCTCTTTGCTGAGATCAGGGACACCCAGTGCGGTTTCAAGGCCTTTCAGCACATGGCGGCGAAAGAAATATTCAGCCGCATGAAGGTCAACCGGTTCGGATTTGATATCGAGCTGCTGTCTATCGCGCATTTGTTAAAGTATTCGATACATGAAGTTCCGGTTAGCTGGTATAACTCCAGCGAGAGCAGGATCAGGCCGATTAAAGATGCTACGAGAACGTTTTTAGAGCTGTTATACATAAAACTTAATCTGTTGAGTGGGCGGTATGACTAAGCTGAGGGGAAAACATGGTACAGCATCTCAATAATAACATATCATCTTCAGAAAAGCAGGAGGATCAAAACTTTATCAAAATTAACCGACGATTGATAATTTTGTTAGTGTTAGTAACTGCCGTTCTCATAGTCTATTTCAACTCTATGCTTAACGGATTTGTGTGGGATGATCACGGTCAGATATTAGAAAACCGCTGGATCAGAGATATAAATTCTATTCCTGAAGTATTTTCATCCAATGTGGCAGGAGCGGATAAACAATTTGCGACAAGCTATTACAGACCAATGATGTATCTCATCTATATGTGCAACTATTACTTGTTTGCATTGAGTCCTTGGGGATATCATTTAGTTAATGTACTGGTTCACGCAGGTGTCTGCATTCTTGTTTTTCTCATCGCGTCGAAGATTTTTAAAAAACCGACTGGCTCAGATTCATTGTATTTATTATCTCCAGCATTCATAGCCGCCATTCTTTATGCAACTCATCCAATCCATACAGAGCCAGTTGCATGGGTTGCAGCTGTACCAGAACTGTCATTTACTTTTTTCTATCTCCTTGCTCTTTATCTCTACAGCCTGACAGCCGATAGAGAACCAAGCTTTAAAAGACCCAGTTATATTTTATCACTGATATCATTTTTTATCGCCACACTTTGTAAAGAACCAGCTATAACGTTACCGATCATTCTAATTCTTTATGATTATAGCTTTAATAAGACAAGAACAACGAAACTTATTAGGAACCTACCAATATATATCCCTTATTTCATTATTGTGGTATTTTACTTGATTTTAAGATTTCATGCTCTTGGAGGCTTTGCGCCTTCCGTAAATCATAAATTAACCGTATATCAGTACGTGATAAATGTATTCCCACTGTTTAGTGGATATATAGAAAAACTCTTTTTCCCCTTAAACCTTAGTGCCTTTTATGTTTTTCATCCAATAGCCTCATTGTTTGAAATGGAAACAATTCCGTCACTATTTAATTGCTTCCTTTTTTTGATTGCTACAATGATAGCCTTTTTAAAAAATAGAGTAGTTTTCTTTAGCCTTATGCTATTTGCCGTCCCTATCCTGCCTGCCCTGTATATACCAGGACTGGGTGAAAATGCTTTTTCTGAACGACAGCTTTATCTACCATCTTTTGGGTTTGTTCTCTTGGTGAGTTCTTTTTTCTCTTGGGCTACAGTTAAAGTATCCAAGTCAACTTTTATTATACCTCTCATAATAGGAATGATAGTTTTACTTTATTCCATAGGCACAATAAACAGGAATCCTGTGTGGAAAGATGATTACTCTCTCTGGGCTGACGTGGTGGATAAGTCACCAGAGAATGCCACGGCCCATGGATATCTTGGTTATGCCCTTTATTCACAAGGACGAATAGATGATTCAATAGTTCAATATCAGACCAGTTTAAACATGAACCCGAATTTGTTCAATTCTCATATGAATTTGGGTGTTGCATATCATGCAAAAAATTGGTCTTACCAAGCGATTCAACAATTTTTGCTAGCGCTGAAACTAAATCCTTCTTCAATTGATGCCCATATAAACATCGCCGATGCTATTGCGAAAATAGGATCTATAGACAAGGCGGTTGAAGAGTATCAGATTGCTATAAAATTAGATCCATCTTCTGCAAGAGCACACCATGGTCTTGGCGTGATCTTTGGCAATGCTGGCTTATATGATAAAGCTATAGAACAATTTGAGATAACACTTCAATTGGACCCGACTAATCAAATCTACAGATCAGATTTAGATAAAGTTTACAATGTTAAAAAGTCGCCAGTTCAGTAGCGATGTAAAGCACATGGGCAAGTAGAAAAGTTCATGCTATTCTAAGTGGCTACTGTTGTGGCTCAGCGCATACTGGATTTTTAACCGATTTGGGGTGACATGACATATGGGTGGCATATGGGGTCAGACAGCAGAAATTAAGTTACTTGCTAAGTTCATCTGGTATTCGTTAGAGTTTCAATTCTTTAAAACTCGTTTGATTGTAAGTTTAAGTCACAGTACCGATAAGTCAATAGACTCTTTCCATTGCCTAGAGTTATCATCTTTGGTGAGCTATGACAGACTCGAACGAGAGACAGGCAGTCTACGCAATACATATGCTATGGTCAGACGTAAAAAGGCTCGGAGTTTATTCCTCCAAGCCTTTTTGTTCATCATTATACGGTACGACCACGGTACGAGTTTTTCAGTGCTTACTCTTTGATACTACAAAAGAAAATGGCGGGAGAGCATGAGAATCGAACTCACCTTTCCTGACCAAAGCCAGGAAACAACGGATTTGAAGTCCGGGACGGGCACCAGCTCCGTAACCTCTCCC
>Ga0210377_10002132_pt1 | contig 17537 bp, 16 predicted proteins | sample PLM4_65_b1redo_FD_155480 | JGI IMG/M metagenome (GOLD analysis project Ga0210377, IMG submission 155480) | Groundwater sediment microbial communities from an aquifer in East River, Colorado, USA - PLM4_65_b1 redo | ecosystem: Environmental > Terrestrial > Soil > Riparian zone | place: USA: East...
TATAGCCCCGGGCGTGAGCCCGGGGTTGCCGTGGTGCCCCGGGACGCACTTTCACCGCAACGCGAGCACCATCGTTCGGATGCTCAACACGATGATCACGATGCCGACGACGGCGAGCATCGGTCGCGCGGGGATCTTGCCCACGGCGAATCCCGCGAGTGGCGCGGCGATCGCGCCGCCGATCGCCAGTCCCACGATCGCGGTCCAGTGCGAGAACCCGATCGTCAGAAAGAACGTCGCCGATGCGGCGACCGTCACGAAGAACTCGGCGAAGTTGACCGAACCGATCGTCTCGCGCGGCTCGTTTCCTCGCGCCAGGAGCGTGCCGGTCACAATCGGTCCCCATCCGCCGCCACCGATCGCGTCGCAGAAGCCTCCCGCGAAGCCGAGGGGGACGATGTGCGAGTGTACTTCGCGATGCTCGCGCTTCTTCCAGGCCTTCGAGAGGATGATCACGCCCATCACGAGCAGATATGCCGCGGTGAACGGTCTCATCCGATCGCCGGGGATGTTCACCAGGATGTAGGCGCCGAGGATGGCGCCGACGACGCCGGGGATGAGCAGTCGTCGCACGAGCCTTCTGTTGACGTTGCCGAAACCGAAATGCGACGCGGCGGAGAAGCCGGTGGTGACGACCTCCGCCGCGTGTGTGCTTGCGCTGGCCACGGCAGGCGGTATGCCCAACGCGAGCAGGAACGTCGTCGCGCTGACCCCGTAAGCCATGCCCAGGATCCCGTCGATCATTTGCGCGACGAATCCGACAACCGCGAAGACGAGAACGTTCTCCTGCAAACGGGAGATTATCTCCTCAAGCGGTCACTGAAACCCGACGGATCTTCTTTTCCGCCTCTTCCGTGGCGAAGCTTTCAGCGCGTTCCTTCACGCCGAGCAGCCATCGCCGTTCCATGATGAACTGACCGGGATCGAGGAGCGCGAGCCAGAAGAGCCCGCGCGGCGTCGCTGCAAGCCGCGCTCGAACTCGCGACAGCAGCCGCGTCGTCCCCTCCTCGGTCGGAATCAGAACGATCGCCCACGTGGCGTCGCCGGTCGGCGTGCCGACGGGAGGACCGAGAACGAGATGGTGGTTCGGCTCGATGGCGCGGACGATCAGATTGCCGGCGTGATCGATCCGGTCGCCCGCCTGCAGATCCTGGAACTGCGGCAGGATCGCCGCCGCGTTCTCCACCTCCATGCCGAGCAGGCGCTCGATCCACGCGTAGGTGTAAAAGCCGCCGCGCGGCAACTCACCCATCTGCACCAACCAGGGCCACACTCTTTCGGGAGTGGCGTTGATGGTCACAGCGCGATTCGTGACGTACGTCGGATCGCCGACGACGTCGTCGAGTGGAAGAGCCGACGCAATCTCTTCGGCGGTCGCTCCCCAGCGCAGATGCCGCGGCCGCAGCACCAGATAAGCGCCGAGCGCAGCCCCTGCCCCGCCGGCGATGTATTTCCACGTCTTCATGTGAGCCTCCCGGCTCCTTCGTATGCCGTGGGGGTGGTGGTGATCCGTCATGCGTGTCACGTCGAGTGGTGATGGCGCCTGCGGAGCTCTCAGCTCTCAGCTCCTGGGCCCGCCCTCCCAAGAGCTAAGAGCTAAGAGCTAAGAGCCAAGAGCTTCGTGGTTTTCGTACAAGATTTACGTGCTACCATTTCCATGTCTTTTAAAGGTGAGGTGTTGGGAACGCGATGGCTGTGTGTTGGCGCTGCCCGGTCTGCAATGAGATCAGTTGCGAAGTCGATGTGAATGCCGCCGGAAACCCCCTCGCCTGCGATCACTGCGAGCGGGCCGTTCTTCCTCACGAGACCCTCTGCACCGTCTGCGAAACGCCGAACCCGTGGTCGCGCCGCGACTCGGTTCACTATGCCTGCCGCGAGTGCGGGAACAGCCAGACGTTCTATTCGCACGCGGCGCAGGCCGGCTGAGCGGCGGTTACTCGACCAGCCGCAGGCGCGGCTACCAGATGTCGCGAATCGTCTCGGCGATCCTGTCGTTCCGATCCAGCGTTCCAATGCCGAAGATCTCTTCGATCGTGCGGAGGAGGCTGTAGTGATCGTAGAAACGATTCGACACCGTTCCCCGCGCGATGCCCGGTCCCACCAGCACCGTGTACACGATGTTCGGGCCCGCGGTCGTGCCTTCGTCGAAGGTGACGACCAGCAGCGTCCCATCGACGAACTTCGGATTGCTCAGCAGCGGATCGAATCGTGAGCGGAGCCAGCGGTCCGCGTTGCTGACGCCGGTGTCGTGTCCATTGTTCGCGTTGTTTGGAACGTAGAGTGCGAAGCCGGGCAGTGTCCCCGCCGCGACGTCGGCGTCGAGCGCCGCGGCTTCGACGACGTGCGGGCAGCGGGCCGGATCGGAGCGGATGTTCTTGAATCGGAGAAACGGGACATGCCGTTGCACGTACTCGCCGGTGCTCTGCAGGCCTGCCGATTCTCCGAGGTAGCAGTTGCCGGGATAGTTCTCGGCGTACACCTTCCAGGTGAGGCCCTTGTCTTCGAGAAGATCGCCCAGGTGCTTGATGTCCAGGACGACGGGATCATTCGTCGTGAGGTTGAACGTGCTGCCGGCGACCATGGCGATGTAGTTCGGCTGCGAGGGGTGTGCGACCGCGTGATAGTTGCGCAGCAACGCACCGCGTCCGGCGAGCTCGCTCATGTAAGGCTGCAGTTCCGCGCGCGACGCGTCCTCGTTTTCGAGGACGACAACGACGATGTGCCTGATCGAGCTTCCGGCGTGCGCCGCGCGGCGCCGCCCGGCCTCGGGCGTCACCGCAACCGCCGCCAGGGCGAGCGTGAGAGCGACGCTCAGATAGACGTGATGGCGCAGGCGCATCGGTATTTTCAATGATGCCATGTTGACGTGCCTTTCCGACGCTCGTACCATCAAATCATTCCCACACGTTGAGAACAGTGATCGGGAGGGTGTGATGGGTGAGATCAAGCTGTTCCAGATCTGCTACGAGGGCGACCTCAACGTCGAGATCTCCCACGCCATGCGCCGCCTCGGCGCCGAACCGAATTTCGATCAGAGCTGGTTCGTCTGGTTGCCGGAGGGCCGCCACTCCGCGCCGCTCGTGCGGTATCTGCGCGCTCACGTCGGAGCCGACTCGCGGCTGCTCGTCGCAAGTGCGCAGTTCACCACGTCACGTGATTTTCTCCTCGTGCGGCACAGCCTCACGCCCGGCGCCGACTACACCGAGCTCCACACCGCAATCGAGCGCCTCGGCGTCGTAGTCGAGATTCCGTTCGAATCGACGTTCGTCATTCAGTCGGACGATCGGACGGAGGTGCACACGCTCGGCCGCGCGCTCGGCGAGCTGTGTCCTGACGATGCGCTGATGGTCACGGGCATCAGCCACGATTGGGCGTATTGCGACTCGGGCGTGAGTCGCATGTTCGTGGCGGAGCAGAATGTCGCGGAGGCGCGGTTCCGGGACTTTTGAAAATGCCCTAGTGCACGCCTCCCATCAGTTTGCGGATGGGCCTGATCAGCAGGGCGAGAATGACCGTCGCCACCGCGACGCTCGCGAACGCGGCGAAGAACACCTCCGAGAAAGGCCGATTCTCCAGAAATCCCGCCGCCCAGCCCGCGACGTAATTGCCCATCGCGGTCGCAAAGAACCACACGCCCATCATCAATCCGACCAGCCGCGCCGGTGAGAGCTTCGTCACCATGCTCAGGCCGACGGGGCTGAGACACAGCTCGCCGCACATCTGCAGAAAATACAAACCGACCAGCCACAACGCGCTCACGCGACTGTGGTGGCTCTCGTAGATTCGCGCGGCGGGAACGATGAGCAGGAACGAGAGGCTGAGAAACGCGAGCCCCATCGCGAACTTCGTGGGGCTCGACGGCTCTCGAGGCCCGAGCTTGATCCACAACCATGCGAACAGAGGAGAGAAAAGAATGATGAAGAGAGGCTCGACTGACTGAAAGATGCTCGACGGATACGAGAATCCGAGCACGGTCAGACGCGTCGCGCGATCCGCGAACAGCGTCAGACTCGATCCTGCCTGTTCGAATCCGGCCCAGAACAGCAGAGCGAAGATCGTCAGAATCACGACGGCGCCGATGCGAGCCAGGTCCACCGGCGTGAGCGGCTGTTTCGCCGGTTTGACCGGCACGGGCACCGCAGTCGACTTGTCCGCGTCGTTGGCGCGGATCTCGATCGGCGACGCCTTCGCTGCGGATGCGGGAACGAGGTACTTCTTGCCCGCGACGTACTGAATCAGACCGAAGATCATGCCGACGCCGGCCGCCGCGAATCCGATGTGCCAGTTGATCCTCTGGCCCAGCGGTCCGGTGATGAGCGGCGCGAGGAAGGCGCCGAGGTTGATGCCCATGTAGAACAGCGAGAAGCCGGCGTCGCGACGCCGGTCCTCGGGTGTGTAGAGAGTTCCGACGATCGTGCTGACGTTCGGTTTCAACAGCCCGGTTCCGATGACGATCAGCCCGAGGCCCGTGAAGAAGAACGGCAATCCCGGGACGGCCATGCAGAAGTGGCCGCTGGCGATGATGATTCCGCCGATGAGCACCGCGCGGTAGTGACCGAGGAATCGGTCGGCGATGTAGCCGCCCGGAATGCCCGAGAGATAGACCGACATCGTGTAGATGCCGTAGATCTGCGCCGCCGTCTTCTCACCGAAGCCGAGGCCGGGCTGCTGGACGGATCCGACCATGTAGAGGAAGAGGAGCGCGCGCATACCGTAGTAGCTGAAGCGCTCCCACATCTCGGTGAAGAAGAGCGTGGCCAGGCCGCGGGGATGACCGAACCATTGTTTATCGGAAACGGATGCTTCCAACTGTTCCTCCTCCGTCAAACGATGAACGCTGAATGATGAACGATAAACGGATGCGGTTCATCGTTTATCGTTCATCGTTTTCGCGCCGCTGTCCAGCGCCTGTTGCGCCATTCGCCCCGCTCGCACGCGATTCGCCCCATGCGGGCAGCGATCATGCACAATTCGTCTGCAGATGGCGTCCACGGAACGGTCTCTCACGCTGCCGAATCTGCGGCGCGATGTTCCGCTCGCGCCGTACACGACGCTCGGCATCGGCGGCCCGGCGAAGTTCTTCACCGAGGCCACGTCAGTCGATGAGCTGCGTGTTGCGTTGACGTGGGCCGCGGCGAACGAACAGCCGCTGTTCGTGCTCTCGGGCGGCAGCAACGTGCTCATCTCGGACGAAGGCTTCGAAGGGCTCGTGCTGCACGCCGCACTCCGCGGCATCACCGTCGAAAGCGAAGACGAGTTCGCGACCGTGCGCGTCGCCGCTGGCGAGCCGTGGGATGACTTTGTCGCGCTCGCGGTTCGCAATCGCTGGGCGGGCATCGAATGCCTCTCGGGCATCCCCGGATCGACTGGAGCGACGCCGATTCAGAACGTCGGTGCCTACGGCCAGGACGTCAGCGAGACGATCATCCGCGTCGAGGTGCTCGAGCGGCAAACGGGCCTCGTCTCGACGATGACGGCGTGGGACTGCGCATTCGGATATCGATCGAGCGTGTTCAAGGGGCGCCATCGCGATCGCTACATCGTCACGGGCGTGACGTTCCGACTGAAGAGAGACGGCACGGCGAGCATCCGTTATCCCGAACTACAGCAATCCATCGACGAGCGCGGCATCGCCATCCATGACCTCGGCGCGATTCGCCAGGCCGTCATCGCGATCCGCAGACGCAAGGGGATGGTCCTCGACCCGAATGATCCCGACACGCGGAGCGACGGCTCGTTCTTCATGAACCCCGTGCTGCCCGCGGAGCAGGCTGAATCATTCCTGCAGAAAGCGAAGGCGATCGGCGACCGCGTTCCTGCGTTCCCGAACAGCGACGGCACCGTGAAACTCTCCGCGGCATGGCTCATCGAGCATGCCGGGTTTCACAAGGGATTCGTCCGCGGCAATGTCGGGCTGTCATCGAAGCACACGCTGGCGATCATCAACCGCGGCGGCGGCACGGCGCGCGAGGTGCTCGAGCTCGTGCGCATGATTCAGGACGGTGTGCGCGCGAAGTTCGGCGTGGAGATTCATCCGGAGCCGAATCTGGTCGGAGTGGCTGGTGGCTGGTTGAAGGGTTGAAGCCGGTCGGCGGCTTCGTAGCCCCGGGCGTGAGCCCGGGGTCACGTGGTTCGCGCACGCGTGACGAGCGAGCCGGCAACAGGTGTCGCCCGCCGCTTCGCAGCGGGCTTCCGCAATCGACATCGTCGCTGATCCCCGGGCTTACGCCCGGGGCTATGGCAATCGACGTCGTCGCTGACCCCGGGCTTACGCCCGGGGCTATGGCAATCGACATCGTCGCTGATCCCCGGGCTTACGCCCGGGGCTATGGCAATCGACGTCGTCGCTGACCCCGGCTGACGCCCGGGGCTATGGCAATCGACATCGTCGCTGATCCCGGGCTTACGCCCGGGGCTATAGCAATCGACATCGTCGCTGATCCCCGGGCTTACGCCCGGGGCTACATCCAATCACTTTCGCAGGCACGCCGCGATGATGCTCCCGTCGATGGTTCCTTCGAGATACGACCAGAGCGCGATGACTTCCCGGCCGTACTTCACGACATCATCGGGAGCAGAGTTTTTTGCTTTGTCATACCAGCGCCGCGCTTCTTCGGGGCTGGAGCGGAATCGCTTCACAGCATGGTGGATCAGCAAGGCCTGATCGGGCGTGATCTCGGGTTGCTTCGGCGCGGGGCGCGCGGGCGCCGGGCCCCGTTCGCGCTCCACGGTTCGCTTTCGCTTGCGGTCGAGCGAGTCCATGTCGAGCGAGACGAGTCCGCGCCCGGCGAGCGTGCGCAACGCCGACGCGAGCTCCGCCGTGCCGCTGTCGACGCGAAGCCCGGACTGATAGAGATATTTCCCCTTCGCGTTCGGCTGTTTGGACAAGTGACTCCAGACGACGATCGCCTGAACGGCGACAGTGATGTCTCCATGTTTGAACCAGAGACGGCCTTTCGTCGCGAGCCGCAGCGGTTGCGCGTGCTCGATCATCAGACCGTGTTCCGACATGTTCAGCACGCCGACGCTCGCCGCACCGAAGCTTCCGGGGATCGGCTCTTTCGCCGTGTAGCGCTCCGCAGTCCGAAGCTCATTCACCTCGCTCATCGAAGCACCCTGTCCTGTTTCGGCCTGAGAGAGAAAAGCTATTTTACCGCGCCGTTCTCCACGTAGGGGGAGAGCTTCTGCCTGAGGATCTCCGGCACGGGCGTCGGTCGGAACTCACCGCGACGGACGGTCACGAGGATGTACTTTCCGGACGCGACCACCGTTCCGGGGTCCCGACTTCGGCGCACCTCGAAGTTGAGATGGATCGAGCTCGTCCCGATCTTCCCGAAGAACGCGTCCACGAGCAGCAGCTCGTCGAGCGTGACCGGGACGAAGAAGTCGCACTCGACGTGGACGCGCGGGAGCCAGATGCCGATCTCCTCGAACAGCGTCCGGTACGACAGGCCGCACGACCGGAACAACTCGACCTCGGCGAGTCCGAAGAAGCGGAGATAGGCCTGATAGTTAATGATGCCGGCGGCGTCGATGTCCTCCCACCGGACGTATTCGGAGACGGTAAAGCGCATGGGCGCATTGTGGCCCGAAACCGCGTGTCTGAGGTGGTGTGACGATCGACACGCGGTTGTCGTGGCATTCGGGACCGCGTCTCTCATCGAGCACGCCGCGCACCTCGGGTTCGATGAGATATTGTTTCCGGAGGCGGGCGGTGCTGTCGGTGCGGGTCCCGGTCGGATAGCGAAAGACAGCGCCCTCTGTTTCGTTCTTTCGGGACACATGCAAGAGCCTGATCCTGGCGCAGTCGATCCCTCGAACGCCCTGCGCGTTCTTCTCATCGAGGACAACGAGGACGATGCGGCGCTCATCGAGAGCTGTCTGCGCGTCACCGCTGCGGTCGTGGCGTGCGAGCGCGTCAAGTCGGCGGAAGAGCTCCGGCTGGCGCTGACGCGGCTGTTCGACATCGTGATCGCGGACTACATGCTTCCGTCATTCACCGGGCTCGATGCGCTTCCGATCATCGCCGCTCACGATCCGCACCTTCCGTGCATCATCGTTTCGGGATCCGCGGGCGAGGAACGCGCCATCCAGGCGCTGAAGGCAGGCGCTCACGATTACATCCTGAAGACGAATCTCGACCGGCTGCCGCTGGCGGTCCGGCGCGGGCTGGACGATGCGCGAGCGCGCCGGGAGCGCGCCGCGGCGCTTCGCCAGGTCGGACGGAGCGAGCAGCGGTTTCGAACCATGTTCGAGAAATCGGCGGCGGGCATGGCCGAGGCCGACGAGAGCGAGCGCTTCGTTGCGGTGAACCAGCGACTGTGCGAGATGCTCGGCTACACCGCCGAAGAGCTGATCGGTCGCGAGATCATCAGCATCACCCATCCGGACGACATCGCCATGACCGACGACCGGCACCGCCGGCTCGCCGGCGGCGATTCGAGCCTGAGCCTCCTCGACAAGCGATACATCCGAAAGGACGGATCGGTGTTCTGGGCGACGACCGACGTGTCGATCGTCATGGATCCCGATACCGGCCAGAAGCGCTTCTTCGGCATGATCCTGGACATCGATGCGCGAAAAAGGGCGGAAGAGGCGCTGCGAGCAAGTGAATCGAAATACCGCCTCATCCTCGAGCAGTCGGGAGACGCGATCTTCGTTTCCGATCGCGACCACCGCTACGTCGAAGTGAACTCCAGAGCGTCCGAATTGACCGGCTTCTCGCGTGACGAGCTGCTGGCCATGACGATTCCCGAGCTCATCCCTCGCGAGGATCTTGTCAGCAACCCGCTGCGCGTTCCACAACTCCGGCCCGGCACGTCGTTCCTCATCGAACGGCGCTTGAACACGAAGAGCGGTCCACCGGTCGATGTGGAGATCAGTGCCACCGGCCTGTCGGACGGTCACGCTCTGGCAAGTGTCCGCGAGATCACGCAGCGCAAGCGCGCCGAAGAAAAGCTGCGGATCAGCGAACGGCGCTTCCAGATGGTGGTGCACGCGACGAGCGATACGGTCTACGACCTCGATCTGGCAACGGGATCGATGTGGAGAAGCGCGACCTTCTCCTCCACGTTCGGATACGACGATTCCGACACCAGTCTCGAGTGGTTCAAGTCGAAAGTGCATCCCGACGATCTCGACCGCACGCTGCGGCTGCTGCAGGAGGCGATCGACGGCCCCGGCGAGCTGTGGTCGGCAGAGTATCGATTGCGCAAACGGAACGGCGACTATGCCTACATCGTCGACCGCGGCTCGATCATGCGCGACGCCGCCGGTGTGGCAAACCGAGTGATCGGCACGATGATGGATCTGACCGCACACAAGAAGGCGGAGGAGTCTCTCCGTCTTAGCGAGGAGCGTCTGCGGGCGATGGTCGAGAACGGACTCGACGTCATCTCCATCGTGGACTCAACCGGAACGGTGCTGTACAAGAGCCCGTCCGAGAGGACCGTATTCGGATATGACCCCGAGAAACTGATCGGCACGAGCGCCTTCGACCGCGTCCATTCCGAGGACAAAGCGCGGATCCAGGAGATCTTTTACGAAGCGCTTGCCGTGCCGGGCTCGACCCGTCGCGCCGAGTATCGGTACCTTCACAAGAACGGAACGTGGCGCGACGTCGAGGCGATCGGCAGCAATCTGCTCGCCCGTCCCGCGGTCCGCGGCATCGTCATCACCATCCGCGATATCACGGAGCGGAAGAGGATTCAGGAGCAGCTCCAGCAATCCGAACGTCTGTCCGGGCTGGGACGGCTGGCAGCAACGATCGCGCACGAATTCAACAACGTCCTCATGGGCATCCAGCCGTTCTCGGAGCTCATCCGCCGCGTTGCGCCCGATGATTCGCGTCTGGTGAACGCCGCGGAGCAGATCTCGCGATCGATCGCCCGTGGCAAGAGGATCACCCAGGAGATCCTTCGGTTCACGCGGCCCGCGCAGCTGACCATGAGCATGCTGAACATCGCCACCTGGCTGGGCGACATGACTTCCGAGCTGCGCACTCTCCTCGGTCCGGCGTTCGATCTGGTTATGGAGGTTCCCGACCACGACCTGACGATGTTCGCGGACGCCGGGCAGATGACACAGGTGTTGACGAACATCGCTCTCAACGCGCGCGATGCGATGTCCGGAGGCGGGACGCTGCGGATCTCGGTTGAGCGGCAGTCCGGAAACATGATCTATCCCTTCGGCGTGTTGCCGAATGGCGGCGAGTACGTGCACATCAGCATCTCCGATACGGGAACGGGCATCCCGCGCGAAGTGATGGACCGGATCTGGGAGCCGCTCTTTACGACCAAGAAATCGGGCACGGGCCTCGGGTTGGCCGTGGCGCGTCAGGTCATCGATCGCCATTCAGGACACATCTTCGTGGAGAGCACGCCCGGTGAAGGCACGACATTCCACATGTTTCTGCCGCGGCGGGAACAACTGGTCTCGAGGTGGGCGCCGACTGTCGCCTCACGACCCTTCGAGGGGCGGCGTGTGCTCATCGTGGACGACGAACCGGCGGTCGCCGGCGGCATCGCCATGCTGCTGGAGATGGTCGGCCATCAGGCAAGGTGTGCCGGTTCGGGTGCCGAGGCAGTTTCGGCGGTCGTGGAGTTCGATCCGGACGTGGTGATCCTCGATGTGGGTCTCCCCGACGTCGACGGCTTCACGCTGTGCCGCACGTTGCTGGCGCAAAACCCGTCGCTTCCGATCATCTTCTCGACGGCGCACGGAGACCGGAGCGCGCTGGCATCGCTTCCGGAAGACGCGGCCGTCGATTTTCTGCAGAAGCCATATGAGCTAGAGGGTCTGACCGCGGCGCTGAATCGCGTGCTCGCAATGACCGGGTGACGCGGCCCCCTGTCATTCCTCGCCGCGGCTCGGAATGACACGCGAATACAATCCGCACTCATGAGAAAACTCGCACTTCTGTTGGTGATGCTTGCGCTTCCCGTGCTCGCCGCCGATCGTCCGATCGTGATCAAGTCGGCGCGTTTGATCGATGGACGCGGCGGACCGGTCGCGGCGCCGGGGCTCATCGTGATCCGCGGCAACCGCATCGAATCAGTCGGGACGGCGACCAGCGCGCCGATGGACGCGCAGATCATCGACCTCGGCGACATGACGCTGATGCCGGGCCTCATCGACGCGCACGTGCACACGCTGCTGCAGGGTGACGTCACGCAGGAGGACTACGACGTTCAGTTGTTCAAGGAATCGCTGCCGTATCGCGCGCTGCGCGCGAGCCGTGCGGTCAGGATCGGTCTCGAGCACGGCTTCACGACGATGCGTGACGTCGAGAACGAAGGGGCGATGTACACCGATGTAGATCTGAAACGCGCGATCAACAACGGGGTGATTCCCGGACCGCGGCTCTTCGTGTCGACGCGCGCGATGTCCGTCACCGGAGGGTATGGCCCCACCGGTTACTCGCCTGAGGTCATCCATCCGATCGGGGTGCAGCTTGTCGACGGTGTGGACGACGCGCGCAAGGCTGTGCGCGAGCAGATCGGGCACGGCGCGGACTGGATCAAGGTGTACGCGGACCGCTCGTACTTTCTGCAGAAGGACGGGTCCCTCTCCAGCATCCCGACATTCACACGCGATGAGATGAAGGCGATCGTCGATGAGGCGCACCGGCTGCGGCACAAAGTGGCGGCGCATGCGATGGCGCGTCCCGGCATCGAGAACGCGCTCGCGGCCGGCGTCGACTCGATCGAGCACGGCATCGCGATTCCCGACGATCTCCTCGACGTGATGCTGCGCAACAACGTCTATCTCTGTCCGACGCTCACGGTGACGGAGTTCGTCGCTCCGGGACGCGCCGCCGAGGGACGTCCGATCTGGGCGAAGATCCCGGAGTTCCATCGCGACAGCTTCGCGCGCGCGCTCCGCAAAGGCGTGAAGATCGCGTTCGGCACCGATGTGGGTGGCTTTCCCTGGGACGCGATCAATGAGGCGCGCGAGTTCTCCTATGAGACCAAGAACGGAATGACGCCGATGCAGGCGATTCAGTCCGCGACGACGGTCGCCGCGCAGCTCCTCGATATGAGCGATCAGCTCGGAACGCTCGAAGCGGGAAAGCTGGCCGACATCGTCGCGGTGCCCGGCAACCCCCTGAATGACATCTCGGCTATGGAGCGAGTGTCGTTCGTCATGAAGGATGGGCGGGTGGTGGTGAAGCCGTAGGAGTCGGGTTGGCCAATTGTTAACCTTCTACGGCTCTTCTCCGTATTAGCGTCCAGCAATCGGAGGTCTTGATGTCTCTCATATGGTTACCGATCATTGTGATCAGTGGGGCGTTCACGGTCGCGATCTTCGCAATCATTCACGTTGCCCGGACGCGCCAACGAAAAGCCGAGCTGCAGGCACAGGTGCAGACGAAGCTGATCGACCGCTTCCAATCCGCTCCGGAGCTGGTCGACTTCCTGCGATCACCGACCGGTCAGGAGTTCGTCTCCGGCGTGAGGGCAAGACAGGCGGGGGCGGTCAACCGGAAAGTCATCGGCGGAATTCGCACTGCTGTGTTTCTCGCGGTGCTGGGAGTGGGCTTTCTCATGCTTTGGGGGTTGGCACACGAGGAAGGCTTCATGTATCCAGGCATCATCCTCCTCTCACTCGGCGGCGGAATCTTCCTGTCGACGCTCGTGTCCGTGAAGCTTTCGCGCGACTGGGGCCTGACCGACGAGCCGGTCAAGACGCAGATGCCGACGAGCGCTGGAGATGTTCGCTGACGCGATGCCATTGCCGGCGCGCCTCGTCGCCGCGACCGAGGCGGACACAGGACGCCGAGCGCCGCAGTCGCCGATGAACGAGGCGAAGTTCGAGGCGTTCTATCGCCGGAATGCTGGAAGCCTCTGGTCGTATCTCTATCGGCTGACGAGCGACGCGTCCGCGGCGGACGATCTGCTGCAGAAGACGTTCTACCGCTTCATCCGGGCGAATCCCGAGACCGAGAGCGACGAGCACACCCGTCGATACCTGTTCCGAACGGCCACGAATCTGACGTTCGATCACTTCCGTGACAAGAAGCGGGAGCGCGACGCGGCCCCAATCGAGCGGGATGCGTCGTCACGCGCAGAGAACGTGGACCTGCGTCACGACATGACCCGCGTCTTCTCGGAATTGAAGCCTCGCGAGCGAGCGATTCTCTGGCTTGCGCACGTCGAAGAGTCCTCGCACGATGAGATCAGCCGGGCGCTCGGCGTGAAGTCGCGAAGCGTACGCGTGCTTCTGTTCCGGGCTCGCCGTCGTCTCGCCGATGTCCTGCGGAAGTACGGTCTCGCGCCGAAGGAGCTGGTGTGAGCGACATCTGCCGTTACGAGCGCGATATGGTCGCCGCCGCGGAGAGCGGTCAGTGGACCGATGAGCTGCGCGAGCATGCCCGCACTTGCGCCGACTGCGCGGCGGCCGCGTCGGTCTCGGCGTGGATGAATCTGCTCGGCCGCACCGACGAGCGCCAGCACAAGCTGCCCGATCCTTCCATCGTGTGGTTGAAGTCGCAGATTCTGCGCGGATCGATGGTCGCAGAGCGCGCGTCACGGCCGGTCACGCTTCTGCAGATCATTTCGTACGTCGGAGTGGCCGGGGCGTGGGCGGCTTTCCTCAGCGTGAAATGGCCATCGATTCAGGGTTGGATCTCGGGCTGGTCGCCTCATGACATCGCGTCGCACGCCGCGGCCGGCCCGGTTTCGCTCAGCGTGCTGGCCGCGTTCTTCGTGCTGTCGTCGATCACCGTGATGCTCGCGTTGCACACGATCCTCGCGGAGGAGTGATCGCACGACGCGTCAGAAACTCGCCCAGAGCAGGATGCGTTTGTAGGTGTAGAAGTAGGGCCGTTCGTCTTCAAGCGTTTCGAGCAGGAGCTTGCGGTAGCGCTCCATGAACTGAGCAAACTTCACGCTCCCCAGGCGCTTCTCGTAATCCGTCAGCAGCGTTCCGCGCACCCACTCGATCACCGCGCTCGTCGACTCCAGCAGATGCCCGTACACCTGCATGCGCACGTGCTGCCGTTGAAAGCCGAGGCGGTGCAGAAGCTGCGCGTAGCGAACGAGCGGCAGCACATCGCTTCGCCGCGGCTGCTCTCCCATCGCGAACGCAACCTCCACCGCGATCGCGTGGGACGGATGGTCCTCGTTCGCCGGCATCTGGATGGCGATCTGGCCTTTCGGCGTGAGGAAGCTCGTCAGCCGCCGGAACAGCGCCTCGTGATCGGGCACCCAGTGCAGCGCAGCGTTCGAGAAGATCAAGTCGTACGGCCGATCGGTGACGAAGGCTTCGATGTCGCCCTGCTCGAATCGGAGAAGCTCGCTTCCGAAGGCGTCGCTCTTCAGCAGCATCGTCTCCGAGCTGTCGATCCCGAGCGTCTCCTCCGCCTTCAGATGCTCGTGCAGCTCGCGCGTCAGCTCACCAGTTCCGCAACCGAGGTCGACGACGCGCATGCGCGGCCTGTGCTCGATGAGCGAGACGAGATCGCGGAACGGTTGTTTGCGCTCGTCTTTGAACTTCTCGTACTGATCTGGATTCCACATTCGTCGACCGTCGACCGTCGACCGTCGACCGTTGACCGTTGTCGAGGCGGTGCGTCGCTGCAGCGCACGATCCGCTACGATGCGCCGCCTTGTCAACGATCAACGGTCAACGGTCAACGAATGTCTCAGCGCAACCTGTCCCAGTTCATGATCGCATTCATGACCAGCGCGTAATTGCCCTGCGTATTGGCGCGCCACATCGGATTGTTCGCGAAGAGGAGGATATTGCCGCGGCCGCGCGGCGAGAGGACGACGAGCGGTTTGCCGGCGATCTCGTCTCCCCCCTCGAGCATTCCGGACATCAGGAGCTGGTCGGCATTCTTCGCGAACGCCACGATCACGCGCGGCCGGTCCTCGGCTCGCGGCATGTACGGCTCGAAGTTGTACGGCGCGTCCTCCGGCATCAGGAATCCTTCTTCGCCGGGTCCCGGCTTCGGCTTTTCCGGCAGTGGAACGTATGCGCGCCCCTGCGGGACGTCGGGATCGTTCTTCCCTCCGCGTCCCGACGGCCGCGTCTCGCGGTCAGCATCCTCGCGCACGCCGACTTTGAAGATCGGTGCGCCGGAGTAGTAGACCGGAATCGTCTCGTCGTAGCCGGCGGCGATCGGACTCTTCTTGTCCATCACGGTCGCCGCGATGATCGTGCCCGGCGACTTGAGTTTGTTCGGCGCGACGGTGTCAACCCATCGCGCGAGCCCATACTCGATCGCCCACGTCGACGTATCGCGCGCCGTGATGAGGAGTCCGCCGTCTTCGACGAAGCGCTGCACGTTCTGCACGCCTGACAGGCCGAGGCCCGGGCGCATGTCGTCCGTCTCGTCGACGCCGCCGAGGTTGGGCGTGAGGGCGGTCTTGCGCCAGGGGAGTGGCGGGCCGGGCGGGTAGCCGTTTACCAATTCCTGCGGCGAGTTGACGCCGCTCGGCGGGAACAGGATGACGTCGAAGCGCTCGCGCAGATTCGGCGTGCGGCTCGCGTCCTGCGTCGAGATGTACGTGTACGGAACGCCAAGCGATTCGAGCGCCAGCCGATACCAGCCTTCGTCCTGCGTCCGCTGCCAGGTGTGCATCAGCGCGATGCGCGGTCGCGGCGATTTCGGATTCGACCAGTACTGCCGGATGTAGTCGATGTCGGCGTTGTTCTCCGCCGGCGCCGTGGTCGTTGCCGTGTTGTCCCACAGATGCATCGGCACTTTGAGGACATCGCCGCTGGTCACGCGCTTGAAGTCGACGTTCTTCAGATACCCGAGCGTCCACCCCGTGTCGTCGTACACGCGCTCATCGCTGCGCACGTACTGAATGTCGAGCATCGCGTCAGCGAGGCGGCTGTACGGTTGGTCCATGCGGACGATGTAAGTGCCTTTCGGGAAGGTGATCGCCTGCGGAGGTTTCTTTGGTGTGGCTGCGGGCGCCTCGCCCGCAGGTTTTGGAGGGGCGGGCGAGGCGCCCGCCACCACAGAAGGAATCGTGTAAGGCTGATCTGTTACGTGCACTTCCACGCCGTGCCTTCGCAACAGCTGCATCAGATCGCGAAGCTGTCCCTGTCGCTTCTGCGCGCCGTCGAACACCCAGGCCGCGGGTCCTTCACTCTGCGCCTTCCCGACTGCGCGCTTGCCCAGCATCCAGAACTGTTCGAGGAAGCGCTGGCGGTTCGCTGCCATGTCCGAGAGCGCGAACAGCAGCGCGCTCTGCTGGTAGTTGATGTTGTTGCGCAGCGACCATCGCACCTGAGGCAGCGGCGGATTCGGACGGTACCACGCGCGATCGCTCGCCGCGCGCACGATCCGGTTCTCGGTGGTCGGCCATCGATTGCCGAATGTCTCGTAGAAGCGGCCGATCGTGTTGTGGCCCATGCCGATCCAGAACATGTAGTTCGGCGCCCACCCGTCGTAGAAGCCGTGCGTCCATGCGCCGGGAAGCCCGCGGCGCGTCAGCTCGTCGACTTCGTGGTACGCCATGCGATGCCACTCGTCGATCATCAGCGGATCGAGCGACGGGTTGTACGGACCGGTCCCGGTCGAGATGTAGATGAAGGGCACCGACTCGTGCAGGTCGTGCAACACCTGCGGGTGGAAGTCGAAGTACGCCTGCATCACGTTCCGGCTCAGATTGAGCACGAGGCCGAGGTTGTCGCGGTTGTTGTCGTGGGCGACGTAGTGGCCCCAGTAGATCAGCGGCGGTGTCGGGACGCTCGGATTCTTCTCGCGGTAGTGCCAGAGATCGACCATGCGGTCACGGCCGTCGACTTCGAGCACCGGCGTGATCAGCGTGATGACGTTGTCGCGGATCGACTGAATGCGCGGCGTCTCTTCGACCGCCAGCCGGTAGGCGAGCTCCATCAGCATCTCCGGGCTGCCGGTCTCCGGTGAGTGCATCGCGCCGGTCGCGTAGTACATCGGCCGCCCCTCGGCGATGAGCGCCCGCGCCTGGTCGTCCGGGATCTTCCGCGGATCGGCGAGCAAGCGCGTGATCTCGCGATAGCGATCGAGTTTCGCGATGTTCGCCTCGCTCGATACGGCGACGAGCATCATCTCCCGGCCTTCTTCGCTCTTGCCGATCGAGAAGACCTTCACGCGAGGCGATGCCGCTTCGAGCGCGCGCATGTAGCGATAGACATCCTCGGCGTACGTGAGATGTCCCTCCGCCCCGGCGATGTAGCCGTTGAATTTCAGCGGCGTGGGAATGGTCGCCGAGGCGGGCAAATGATCGACGATCTCGGTCATGAAGCGAGGATCAGTCGTGAACTGCAGAATCTGTTTTGTGTAGTCGGCATCGTCACTCTGCTGCGCCAGCGCGCTTGTTGCGATGAATGCGAGGATCGCGAGTGTCTTCTTCATTTGTCTAGCTCTTGGCTCTTAGCTCTTGGCTCTTGGGATCTCCTGGATCGCATTCCTCCCTAGGGAACCTCTGCACAAGTCCGACCGGCCGCGTTGCGTGCGCCGCCGTGTCGGATGCGAGCCGGTGCGACGCAGTCGATGCGGGACATCGATGAGGAGCGCCGGCGAAGCAGACGGCCGGCGC
>Ga0210377_10002133_pt1 | contig 17533 bp, 12 predicted proteins | sample PLM4_65_b1redo_FD_155480 | JGI IMG/M metagenome (GOLD analysis project Ga0210377, IMG submission 155480) | Groundwater sediment microbial communities from an aquifer in East River, Colorado, USA - PLM4_65_b1 redo | ecosystem: Environmental > Terrestrial > Soil > Riparian zone | place: USA: East...
GGCTTCAACCCTTGGCGAAGAGGTGCGCTGCATTACCGCCTTGATCCGGAGCAGCAGAATCCTGTTGGAAAATGGTTTTGCAATATAATCGTCCGCTCCGATCTCGAAGCCGATCACCTGGTCGATTTCCTCGCTTTTTGCCGTCAGTATTATGACCGGTATAGCGGCCGTTTTCGTATCCTGCTTGAGGACCTTGCATACTTCCATACCCGGCATGCCGGGGAGCATCAGGTCTAGCAGGACCAGGTCGGGAGAGCTCCTGCGCGCGGCCGCCAGGCCGGATATGCCATCCAATGCGATGACGGGGTGATAACCTTCGTTTTTCAGGTTGAAAGCGAGCAGCTCAGCCAGGTCCTTTTCATCTTCGATAATCAGGATAGTTTTTGTGCCCATGGTATCAACTCCCCTCCCGGCCGGAGTCCGGCGACATACGGATATATTCCCCTCTAATTCGCAACTGCAGGAGCTTCCAGCGGCTTGATCATCCAGTTCTCGTAGCCCTGGATCCAAAAACCGCAGATATAGCACAGGATGCCGAATGCCGTTCCGGTCTGTGTCGCGAGTTTTTCTCTCTTGATGCCAATTTTCGCCTTGCATTTCGGGCATGCCACGATGTTCACCATCCTTTTTCAGTTTAAATGAAATTATTTGTGATTAAGGCAGCAGCAGGCAGTTCAGGGTAGTTTGGGAGGAGATTCATCCGTTAAGGAATTGATTGCCCTGTTTGACGTGCGATTTATAGCAGATGATTGTTGTTATCGGGTTACGGGTTCTAAAATATTGGGTTACATTTCTCCGGCTTCGATTTAAACTTTATTAAATGCCTGAATATACGGATGTAGGCGATTTATATGCTTCCATATTCCGATAAACGAGTTTATAATCCTGCTTGTATTATATCCAATAGCTCTCAATGTGTAGAGATTCATTCCTCGGATTGCCGCCGCCAACATGATCTATCTGCCAAACAAAAAAATATTTACCTCGAATATTATCATTGCCGCATCAATCGCTTTATTCATCTATTTTCTCAAACAGAGTTTACTGCTTGAGCATATACTCGTATATATCATAACCCTTTTCTTAAAGATCCATTTTACTCTCATAAGGAACCGGTTTTACTTTGCTCCATCAACAATCAATCTCATAAGTGATCTTTTTGTAATTACAATAGCAGCCTATTTCTGGACCTGTTTCAAAACCGCGAAGTACAGGCTGTTGAGCAACTTTGCCCTGGCGATACTATTGATTCCCGTGTCATTATTTGTCTACAACAGATACGGCGTGATACTGACCTCATTTCTCATTGTATGCGGCATAATAATCGGCGTTGCAATCGAAGCCCTCGTTGATCATATGTCGAGACTTTATCATCTCAGGATCCTGGAAGAGAAGCAGGAGGCCGAGTTCAGCATCCTGAGACACCTCAACCACAATGTGAAACCCAACTTACAGATTGTAAAATCACCGCTTAATGCTGTCATCGATTTCCTGGAGGAAAATGGACTGTCGGGGAAGGTTCTGGCAAAACGTCTCGACGGGTCCGATGAAACCGTGGGGGAAGCCTTGCAGAAATCGATAACGGGTCTGAACCGGATCAATGATATTCTCGACCACACCAGAAAGCTGGTGACCCAGCAGATAGCCCGGGAAGAATTCCAGGAACAGAGGATCATCGGATTATTCGAAGAGGAAATCAAACCCCTCCATTCCGGGAAGATCAGGATCAACGTTTCCGGTAATGACCAGTTGACGGTCGTTTTACACAAGGAGTCGTTCATTGAGGCAATCAATAATCTCGTCAGAAACGCCGAAGTGCATGCCTTTCCTGAATCCCTCCAAGATGCGGAGTTGAATTTTGTTATTCGGGAAAACCGGAAGAATATCATCATCGACTACACGAACAACGGTAGGCCGTTCCCGGCAAACCTGGATGCCGGGGGTTTTCTCTCCTTTGGCAGGAAGAGCGATGAAAGCCCCGGTGAAGGGCTCGGCGGGGCCTGGATCGGCAAGGTCATAGAGGCCCACCACGGGATATTCGAGATAATCCGCGATGAAAATCCGCTCCATTTCAGGATAACGCTACCCAAAAGAGGCATATGATGACGACTTCCCGTTCAATACCATTGACCATGCTGATCATCGACGATTCCACACCCTACGTGGAATCCCTCTACCGCGACGCCCAGCGGCTGAACATCCATCTGCTCCATGCACGCAGCCTGGAAGAGGGAAAAGAGCTGTTCAGCGGAAAGGGGAGAATGGCCGCGGGGCTTATCCTTGATGTGAAGTGCCTGAAGGAAAAGAAGCAGGAAGTCCCGGACAACAGCTTCCTCATCGCGGCCCTCAAATATTTCGATGAAAAAGCCCCCCATCTCCCAACTGTTGTATTGACCGGCGAGACCGACCAGTACCGGAACCTGAAGGAGCTATATGCCGGCACCATCCGGGTCTATTCGAAAGGGCGAGACGAGCGGGAGATGCTCTCCTTCCTGATTGCGGAGGCACAGAACCTTGAATGGATAAAAGTTGTCGGACAGTACCAGGATGTATTTGACGGATTGTCCGATTATCTGGGAGCGGAGGCGGAACAGGAACTGGTGAGCTGCCTGCGGACCATGCAGAGCGTTGATCCCACCGTTATCAAGAACAATCTCATCTGCCTGCGCCGCGTCCAGGAAAAAATCTATATCGCGTTGAACAGGGCGGACAATTCTCTGGTCCCGTCCCAGTACGTTGAAGGGGAAATAAACGTCGTTGCCTGTTATAAAACTCTTTCCGAAAAAGGCCACGTGGAACGATACAAGATAATCGACCGGTTTGCAGAATTGGTGTACAAGATCACCAGTGACAGCGGCGCGCACACCCCCCATGAGAATCCCAAATACTCCCCCAGCAAATATACGATGCAGGCGGTCACATTTGCCCTGCTCGACCTGTTGCTCTGGTTCAAGCAGATGATGAAAGGCAGGCTGAAGGCTGAAGGCTGAAGGAAAACCGCCCTTCTCACTGGAGAGGCGTGAATTTATCGGGAACTATGGTGAGGTCCTTCAGCTTCTGGTTGCCGTTGATGTCGGCATGCAGGCTGGATGATGTTACCGTAAACGAGGCGGGGGTTGTTGCGGCCATGAGAGAAGGATAGGAGACGATGCACCTGATCTTGATGAAATCCCCGGCGCCGAAACCGGCCACCGACGACATGGATACAGTAAGGATGTTGTTGGTTGCGGAGAGCGTCGGGGCGGGATAGACATTTGATCCTGCCGCGGCGCCGATGGGGAGGGCCGTGTTCTCCACCGCGTTAAGACCTTTGCCGTCACTTGAATCAAGTGCGACTGAAATCCCCAGAGGGAGTTGAACGGTGAAGATAACTTTCCTGATCAGCGTCCCCTGCGGCAGGTTTCCCTCGACCTTCAATGTCAATTCCGTGTTGCCGGGGGTAGGGTACGATTTCGGCGTCGGAAGGTTGTCCGTGTCCAGGCCGGCGCTGTCCGGGGCTGATGCCAGGCCGCTGAGCGACGATGAGAATAACGTCGAATCATTATCTTTTCTGGTTATGGTGACCGCATCACTGGACACACTGAATGAAACATCGTCAAAAAGGCCGTCAAGCCCCTGTCTATTGACCGGAATGCAGTCTGACAGAGGGTCGGCTGTTTCAGCCCGGTAGAGCGCCAACAGGGGCTGCAGCGAATTCATGATATTCCATGAGGAGCCGATGACGGCGTCGGAAACCGCATCCATGTCGGATGCCGTATGGCCGGCATACAGCTCCGCGGGTGTCAGCGTCCGCGTTTTCCACGCCGCAACGGCCACGGCGAGATTGGTGAGCGGATTGATGTTGATGATGCCGGGCGTCCTGGCGAATGAGTAGTAGATGGGGTTCCCGTCTTTGTCGTCCGCCCTTAAAATGAACGGCGCTTTCATCCCCGTTGTGTCGATCGAGAACGATCCGTCCAGGTTGATGGCGGAGTTCGATGAATAGCTCTTGAACGAAGAATCGCAAAGGTGGACTTTGCCGGCCAGGGGCGCGCCTGCTGCGGCGATGCCTGCTACGGCGGTTGCCTGAACGGGGGACTGGGGAGATGGGCCGTCGCTTCCGCCGCCTCCGCAGGCGGACAGGAGAAGGTGAACCAGCAGGAGCAAAGAGAATGCGCCGGAAGAACGTTTAATACTGAATAATGCCGCAGATGAATTCTTCAATTTCATTTTTCCTAACCCGGCAAATCTGCAAACAAACAAGTAAAAAACAAAGGCAATGGGCCGCGGATTTAGCGGATTTACGCAGATTTGAAAACATCAAAGTCTTTGGAGTTTACCCCAAAAAAGATTTTGATTGATCCGCTTTTATCCGCTCAATCCGCGTCATCCGCGTTCTATTGAAGTTCAGGTTTACTCATGTTTTGTAACAACTGAGGTCGTAGCGCTATTTCGCGGAGAGCGCCAGGCGCAGGCCGAAGCAGGCGCCGCGGCTGTCGGGCGCCACGTAATCGCGGTAGGAAGCGCGCAGGAATCCGCTGCCGGTCTTTGCCGAGCCACCCTTGAGAATCCGGTTTATCCCGAACGGGTCCCCCTTCGGGTTTTTGCGGGGGCTTTGCCGGTAATAATCGCGGTCGTAGCGGTCCTGCACCCATTCCCAGACGTTGCCCCCCATGTCGTAGAGCCCCAGACCGTTCGGTTTTTTCTCCCCGACCGGATGAGTGACGCCGTCGGAATTTCCTTCGTGCCATGCATATTCGTTTACGTTCCGCGCGTCATCGGTCCCGGCGAATTTCAGTCTCCTGCCGCCGCTTCTCGCGGCGTATTCCCACTCCGCCTCTGTCGGCAGGCGCCACATGAGGCCGGTCATGCCGCTCAACCGGCGGGTAAACTCCCGCGCGTCGTCCCAGCTCACATTCTCCGCCGGGTAATCCTCCCCCTTTTTGAGCTTTGACGGGTTGTTCCCCATCACCGTTTCCCACTGCTCCTGTGTCACCTCGAATTTCCCCATGTAGAAGTCGTCCATGCAGACCTGGTGGGCCGGTTTCTCATCGATCCCACCGTCTCCGAAGGTGTCCCCCATCTCGAAACATCCACCCTTTACGAATGAGATTGGGACCTCGGGGATTTTGTCCGCGGCAGCGGAGGGGGCTGCGTAGACAAACGGCAAAAGTAAGGCAAGGAGAGTAATAAGAGGCAAGAAGTTCCGTGATAATCTCTTGTGATTCATAGATACTTTTTCTTTCCTAAGGATAAGACCTGAGGCGATTTAATCTGCTTCATAACTCCCCCCAACCCCCTCTTATCTTAAAGGGGGAGCCATTCTCCTCCCCTTAGATTAAGGGGAGGCTGGGAGGGGTTATTACCTGCATCCCGGCCCGTTTCCTCAAACCAAGCAGCGCGACCAGGCCGGAACCGGTAAGGAAAATGGGAAGCGGAAGAGGCACATCCGCCTTGGGGGTGACAATGGTGTTCTGGATCACACTCGGCGAGGATGTGGCACCCTGCATGGGAGCAATGCTCGCGCTCCCCACCACGGCGCCGCTCCCCACGAAATGACCCTGCACTGCCGCTGCCGCGAGCCCCGCTACGGGAAACACTAAAAGGTCCCCGCCTCTTGCCGCGACAATGTCGACAGAACGGGAAATTGCCGAGATCGTTCCGGGATTGTCGGTGCCCGAGCGGCTGTAATAGGCGTTCATGGGGGAATCCGACCTGGTGAAGGAGGAGAAAAGGGAAGTCTCCGAAATGGGAGGGACGATGGCGATTGACGGATTGTAGCCGGCTTCGGCTGATGGATCGGAAGAAGCGGTCCCGGCGAACCGGTCGAGAAAAGAGTCGATTCCGGCCCGTCCGCCGCCTTTCTCCGGCGCGGAGAGGGGATGCCCCGCTGCTTCAGGAGGTGCTGCGGCTGTTTCCGACATATCCGCCCGGGCGGGAGCGGAAAGAGAGCATGCGAGGAGTAATGCTGCGATAATCCCGACTTTATAGTTCATGGCCTGCCTCCGGGGATCAAGGTTCACGGTTCAGCCTTCAGCCTGCTTTATACTATAGGATTGTTACAACCAGTTTGCGGTGTCATTAAAAATAGTGCGTGCTCCGGAGGCCGGCGATCCAACAAGTTCAAACGATGATTTCACTGTAACATGGCTGTCAAGTTGCCGTGGTAATTTGACCTTGACCTTGACCTGTGACTGAAGACAAGAGACAAGAGACAAGGAACTGGTCCATCATGAATTGCTTTCTACTCGGGGTTGTCGCCGACCATGAAAACTGATTTGTCGCCCATAAGCCCCCTCCGTTTCGTCCTGTTTTGCGCGCTGCTGCTTCTGGCGGCCGTCTGGCTGGAGCCGTTCATGGGGCCGTTCAACCGTGCCACGGCGGTCTTGTCCGGCAAAACGCTCGCCATGTTCGGCTTCACAGCTCGGGTGCGGGGCGACCTGATTTCCCTGGCCGGTTTCAATGTCAGAATCGTCAGCGAATGCACCTCTCTTTATGGCACATTGCTGTTAGCCGCATTTATCCTGGCCACGCCGGCATCCTGGCTGGAGCGGCTGGCAGGAATAACCGCCGGTGGAGTGCTTCTCTCGACATCTAACCTGTTGCGTATCGCGGCGGTAACGATCGTCGGCGCCACCAGACCGGAATTGTTCGAAGTGCTGCACGTCTATCTGGGGCAGGTTGTCATGCTGCTGCTTGTGGTGGGGTGTTGCCTCGCCTGGAATGGTCGCGTGCATGAGCGGAGCCCGGCCGGAAGAGGATTCATTGTCCGATGCCTGGTATGGGGAAGTCTGCTCTTCTTCCCCTGGCTCTTCCTGAACGTTTCGTACATGAAGGCCCTGGACGCGATAGTCGTTCGCCTGTTTGCCCTGGCAGGCCACCGGCTGGTTATTCCGTATCAGCATTTGGTCTACTACCAGACCTTCAATATCGTGCTGCTGGGCGCCTTTTTATTGGCGGAGCGGCGCCTGGCCCTGTCGCGGCGGCTTGCCTTGCTGGCATTGGGGACGATGCTCCTCTCGACGGGCCATCTTATATTCAGAGTCGGCAACGTGCTGATAACCGCTTTCGGCCATCGGCAACTTCTTGTCGAAACAAGTATCATTACCGTACTCGGAAGCTTCATGCTGCCGGCCGGAATCTGGCTGGCAGCCGCCAGGCATAGTCACGTTAAGGAGGAGATGGGGGGATGAAGCAACTGACGCCGCGCTATTTCTTTCATGCAATTCTTCTGGCCGGATTGCTGATTTTTGTATTCGACCGTTCAAATGCATGCGCCGTCAATATATCGATTGATGCTACCGGCCCGTCCGGGTTCTCAATTTTTGCCATCCAGATGGATGGCATAAAGTCGATGCAGATACAGATCGATTACGATGCCAGCACTCTGCAAAACCCGAAAGTCAGCCCCACCGGCATTCTCCTGTCACGATCCACTATCCAGGCAAACTCCGCTTCATTAGGCGCATTACAAATCAATGTACAGACAAATGGGGCGGAGTCGCTGCTCGGTTCAGGATTCATAGCCACTCTCGATTTCAACCTGGTGGGCGAGGATTGGCCGGGCAAAATTATCGAAGCCAAGGCCTTGGTCACCGAAGAGGACGGGAAGACCTTTTTGATGCCGATAGCGGTCACCAATCCTCCACAGCAGAAGATTATTCGGCCTGAGAATGAAGATGAAGAGGTAGTATCAGCGGCGGCGGCAGAGGAACAGATCCCGTCAGGGTCGGCCCCTGATAAAATACCGTCGGAGTCTGCTGCCGCTCCCCCTACTCCGGATATTCAGGCAGAAGCCTCGTCGGTTAAAGAAATATGGGCGGCTCCGGTAAGCGAAACATCGGCGGCGGTATGGAGCGTGGAGGTGGAAAAGGGGGTGTTAGACGGTTTTACAGCGCTGCCGGAGAGCCGACTGCTGGAAGGTCTTCTGCAACTAATCGCAAAGGGGATAGGAAACGACATTGCCCAGGAGCCGCCCCTTGCGCTATCCGACGGCGCGACTCCCGTCAGGGTTATTTTACGGCCCTCGATAGATACCAAGGGCCCACCGACTCTGATAATCAAGGGGGCGAACTATATATCTTTCGAACATCAGGATGCAGCCTGGATTCTCGAAATCCTCCCCCATGCCGGGAAACAGGACGTCAGGGTTTCCGTGCTTCACAACAACGTAGTTCGCGAATATCCGCTTACAGTGGCTCCGCCTTTTGAAACCCATATGGCGAATCGCAGTGAAGGCGCACCCTGGAGCCGCTTTGACAGCTTCGTAAAGCTGGTCAACTACCTTGTCCGAAGCGGCAGCCCACTTTCCCCGTCTCCCTGAACGGATTTTCCCGCTTCCGGCGCATATTCCGGATCATCGCAGCATGACGGTTTACGCGCGATCCATGAAATCCCGTCGCGATCAATCCGGACCACATCCACCGGTGGTCCGACCCCCGGCGTGCCGGCCTCGATGACCCGCTTGACCAGCAACCCGGCCGCCTGTTCAGGTCTTTCCTGCGCTAACTTTTCCGACCTGAGCGCCTGCTCGATCGGACTGCCGTCAGCCAGATAAACGGCAATAACCTTTTCCGGGTTGCATGCGCCCGGGCAACGTTGGCGCAAAACCTCGACCGAAGTCTGCCCGTCCCTGTTGCCGCCGGTAAAGGTAAAAACCTCTATCCACGGAGTCTCTCCGCTGAAAGCGGCCAGCAGTACCCTTGCAAGCGGGCCGCTCCGTCCGGCGATGAAGCGATCGAACAGGGCGGGGGGTTTGTCACGTAGCTCCGTCAGTTCCGTCTTCAGGGCAGTGGAGGTTGCGGACGCCACCCGATCCGCCGCCGTCGGCCCTCCGTCGGCCAGGGCGGACCTGATCACCCGGCGCAGGTCGAACGAGCGATCCGGATCGGCGGCCAGACCGGCCAGGGCGAATATCACATCCCCCTCCTCGCCGATCTTGCACTCTGTTTGACCTGTCAGCGGTTTGCTGCTCCCTTTCACCGTGACCAGGCTGTCGGCGGCGATCCCGATCGCTTCTGGTGTGCGCACCGCGACAATGGCGGTGGCGCCCGCAGTGGGTGGGGCCGTCGTGCTGAGCAGCACCGCCAGGACCACGGCCAGCCGGCCATAAAGAAATGATCTGCGTTTCATTGTTCTGCCTCGATAAAAAAATGTATGGCGCGCCAGTCAATATTGCTGTTTTTTTATCCATTGTAAAGGTCGTTGCGAAATCTTAACCAAATAGTAACATGGACAGAATATACAATATGCTACAAATATCCTGATTCAGTTTAACCGAAGGATAACCCGTGTGGAATTATGAAGAAAACCGGCCGTAAGTATATCTGCCCGTGCGGCAGCAAACTTGAATACAGAAATTGCTGCCTGAACAATACGTTAATGTCGGCTTACCAGCAGATGCAGGCCGGCCGGTTTCTCCAGGCGGAATCCTTGTGTCAGGAAGCGCTCGCTAAAGAGCCGGACCATCCCGACGCGCTTCACCTGTCAGGAATGATTCGGCAAAAGCTGAAGAACTATGAGCTTGCCATAGAGATGATGAAGCGCTCCATCAGGGTATCCCCCGGACAACCGGCCTTTTATTGCAACCTCGGTGACGTATACCGGGAGATGAACCAATTCGAGGAAGCCGTTTCCTGCTACCAGCAGGCCTTAAAGCTGGACCCCGGGAACGCGGAGGCCCTCAACAACCTGGGGGTCAATCTGAAGGACCTGGGGCGTCCGGACGATGCTGTTGCCGCTTATCTGTACTCCATTGCTGTGAATCCCGGCTACGCCGTTGCCCATTATAACCTGGGAGACGTTCTGAAGATACTGGACAGAACGGACGAAGCAATGGCGAGTTACCGGAAGTCATTTGCCCTCGATCCGAATCTGGCGAATACAATGCATATGGCCGGGCTATCCTTATTCAATAATGGCATGCTCGATGAGGCCATGGCCTTTTTTAAGGAGCTGATTGCGCTCAAGCCCGGCCATGCCAAAGCGCACGTCGGTCTCGGGGTTACCTTCTATGAGCAGGGCAGGCTAGATGAGGCCATTGCCGGTTATCGCAAGGCAATAGCGATAGAGCCCGGTTGCGTCTGGGCATACTCCAATCTCGGAACCGCCCTTACCGATAGAGGCATGTTGGACGAGGCCATTGTCTGCTATCGGAAGGCCCTCTCGCTGAAGCCGGATATTACCGAGGTCCGCGACAACAGGGGGAACACGGCCAATTCCGACCATGTTGCCGCATACGTCGGTCTCGGGGTTATCCATGTGGAAAAAGGGATGCTCGATGAGGCCATTGACTGCTATCGTCAGGCAGTAGCCATAGACCCAGGTTGCGTCTGGGCGCACAATAATCTCGGCAATGTTTTTAACGAACAGGGGAGGTTTGACGAGGCCATTGCCTGCTTCCGGAAGGCCCTCTCGTTGAAGCCGGATTTTGCCGAGGCCCATGGCAACATGGGGAACGCGCTGAAGAACTCGTGCCGCTTCGATGAAGGCGTTGCCTCTTTTGAGCGGGCGCTTTCGATCAAGCCGGATCACATGCTTGCCTTCAATAATCTGCTGCTGACCTATCAGTATCTCTACTCCGTGACAAATGAAGAGATCTTTGCAAGAAGCGTTGAGTTTGGCCGACGCTGCGAGTCGCCGGCAGAGCGGAAGCGTCATCAGTCTGTACACGAACGGGAGCGGGGGGAGAGCGTTCGGGTCGGCCTGGTGTCGGGAGACCTGAGAAACCACCCGGTCGGCTATTTCCTGGAAGCCGCCCTCCGTCACATGGACAGGGATGCCTTCTCGTTCGTGGCCTATGCCAATCAGCACCAGTTCGACGGGCTGAGCGAAAGGATCAGGCCTTTTTTTTCGGAGTGGGTGCGGGTGATAGGAATGTCGGACGAGGAGCTGGCATCGCGCATACGGAGCGACGGTATCGATATCCTGGTCGATCTCTCCGGCCACACCGCATTCAACCGGCTGCCGCTATTCGCCCTCAGGCCGGCGCCGGTGCAGGTGAGCTGGATCGGCTACGCCAACACCACCGGGATGACCTCGATCGACTATATCCTGGCAGACCCGGTTACCGTGCCGGTGGAAGAGGAGCGTTACTACACCGAGAAGGTCTGGCGGCTGCCGGATACTTACCTCTGCTTCACACCCCCTGATGTAGATATAGCGGTCGATGCGCTCCCTGGCATGGGAAACGGGCATATCACCTTCGGCAGTTTTAGCAACGCTGCAAAGCTCAACGACACGGTCCTTTCATGCTGGGCAAAGATCCTGCTGGCCGTGCCGGAATCGCAGCTGTTTCTCAAATTCAGGTCCTTTGAGCATCAGACGGAACGCGATGATCTCATCGGACGTCTTCAGGCCTTGGGCATCGACGCCGCCCGCTTGCTCTTTGAGGGCCAGTCGCTCCGCAGCGATTATCTTGCGGCCTACCGGCGGATCGATTTTGCCCTTGATCCGTTCCCGTTTCCCGGCGCCACCACCACCTGCGAGGCCGCCTGGATGGGTGTCCCGTCCCTGACTCTGCGTACGGCGCGGGGTATCGTCGGCCATAACGGCGAACTGATCATGAAATCGGTCGGCCTGGGGGAGTGGGTGGCCGGATCCATCGACGAGTATGTTGAAAAAGCCCGGACCTTTGCCGGTGATACGGCAACCCTGGCCGGAATCAGGGCGGGTCTGCGGCAGAGGCTTCTAAATTCGCCGCTCTGCGACGGGGAGCGGTTTGCGAAACACCTGGCGGATGCTTTCAAGGGCATGCTGGAAGAATTTGCAGCTCCTGATCAGCAGTATGAAGATACTTCATTAATCAGTTCCGGCGCTGGCATAAAGTCGCTGGATAAAGCGATCAAATTTAAACCTGTGAGGGACTATGAAAAAAATCGGCCGTAACGATATCTGCCCATGCGGCAGCAATCTCAAATACAAGTTCTGCTGCCTGGACAGCAAAAACCGGATTGCGGGCGAAAGCTCAATAATGGCGGCTCTGCAACAGATGCAGGCCGGAGAGTTTCTCCAGGCGGAGGCAATCTGCCGGCAACTGCTTGAAAAAGAGCCGAACAATGCCGACGCCCTGCACCTGTCGGGGTTGATCCGGCAAAAGCTGAAGGAGTACGAACAGGCCATAGAGTTGATGAACGGCTCGATCACGGTCGCTCCCGATCAACCGGTCTATTATGTCAACCTCGGCAACCTCTACAAGGAGTTGAACCGGTTCGACGAAGCCGTCTCCTGCTATCGAAAGGCCCTGGAGCTGGACCCCCGGAATATGGAGGCCCTCAACAATTTCGGGATTACCCTTAAGGACATGGGGAAGCTGGAGGAGGCCGCCACCGCTTACCGGAAGGCCATTGCCATGGATTCCGCCTACGCCGTGGCCCATTACAACCTGGGGGACGTCCTGAAGCGGCTGAACAGAACGGACGAAGCAATGGCGAGCTACCGGAAGGCTTTTGCCATCGATCCGCACCTGGCGAGCACGATGCTTGTGGCCGGGCTCGATTGCCTGAATGCGGGCATGCGGGATGAAGCCATGGCCTGCTTCCAGGAACTGGCGGCAATCAAGCCGGACTTTTACGAAGCCCATGTGAATGTCGGGGTTGCCTGGTATGATAAAGGGAGGTTCGACGAGGCCATTGACAGCTACCGTCGGGCCATAACCCTGAATCCCGGGCACGCCATAGCCCACAGAAACCTTGGAACCGCTCTCTATTCCCAGGGGCGGTTCGACGAGGCCATCACCTCCTATCGGCAGGCCATTGCGCTGCAGCCCGATTATGTCGAGGCCCTTGACAACCTGGGCAGCGTATTGCTGGGCAAGGGCCGTTTCGCCGAGGCCATCTCCACGTATGAGCGGGCGCTTTCGTTCAACCCTGATTACATCATTTCCTGCAGCAATCTGCTGATGACCTGTCAGTACGACTATTCCATGACAAACGAGGAGGTGTACCTCAAGAGCCTTGCAATGGGCCGCCGTTTCGAGGAGAAAGGGGCATTGGAAAGGCCGTTCCCCGGTCAAGGCCGGGAGCAGGGCCGGAACGTGCGGGTCGGCCTGGTGTCGGGAGACCTGAGAAATCATCCGGTCGGACTCTTCCTGGAGTCCGCCCTCCGTCACATGGACAGGAATGCTTTTTCCTTTTTCGCCTATGCCAATCAGACCCAGTACGACGAGCTGAGCGAAAGGATCAGGCCGATTTTTTCCGACTGGGTCTGTGTAAAGGGGATGCCGGACGGGGAACTGGCATCGCGCATCCGGGCCGACGGGATCGATATCCTGGTCGATCTCTCCGGGCACACCGCCGACAACCGCCTGCCGCTCTTCGCCCTCAGGCCCGCAACCGTGCAGGTTACCTGGATCGGCTACGCCAACACCACCGGGATGACCTCCATCGACTATATCCTGGCGGACCCGGTCACCGTGCCTGTGGAAGAGGAGCGGTTCTACACCGAGAAGGTCTGGAGGCTGCCGGAAACCTATCTCTGCTTCACCCCTCCCGAGACGGAGATTGCCGTCAGCGAGCTCCCCGCCCTGGAAAACGGGCATATCACCTTCGCCAGTTTCAGCAATGCGGCCAAGCTCAACGATACGGTGCTGGCCTGCTGGGCAAGGGTCCTGCGGGCAGTGCCCGAGTCGTTGCTGTTTCTCAAGTTCAGGGCCTTTGCCCACCGGTTGGACCGCGACGACATCATCGCGCGTTTTTGTGCCTTTGGCATCGAAGCTGACCGGTTGCGTTTCGAAGGCTATTCGGAGCGCGCCGATTATCTTGCGACCTACCGCCGGATCGATATCGTCCTCGACCCGTTCCCCTTTCCCGGCGCAACCACCACCTGCGAGGCCGCCTGGATGGGGGTCCCGACCCTGACGCTCGGCTCGGCGCGGGGGATCGTCGGCCATAACGGCGAACTGATCATGAAGACCGTCGGCCTGGATGAGTGGGTGGCAAATGAGATCGACGACTATGTTGAAAAAGCCCGGGCTTTCGCCTCTGACACGGCATCCCTCGCTACTCTCCGCTCCGGCTTGCGGCAGAGGCTGCTGGACTCCCCCCTCTGCGACGGCGAGCGGTTTGCCCGGCATCTGGGCGATGCCTTTATGGGGATGCTGGGCGGAGCTGCAGAACCCACATAACACCCGGTAACAATATTATCAAGAAAGGGGTTGGCGCTGATGGCCAATCCCTTTCTTATTTGCTGCAAATTGCTCAAACTTCCTTCTTCTTCCGGTTCACGCAGAGACGCGGAGACGCGGAGAAATCGAGAATGTTAACGATACGATGGAGCCCTTCTTTAACGGGAAGATTCATAAGGCGAAGATAAATCGGAAATTGTTTGCTTTGAACAGGCGCTACTTTCTCTACGGATTTCAACTTAACCACCACTCGCCCCTCTGCCAAAGTCATAATGGTTTCTCCGCGCTCTCCGCGCCTCCGCGTGAGAACTGAATTAATGCGTCAGCCGATTCCCCGCCCACTTGCCGCTCGTCCGTCCGGCCTGACTCCGCTCAAGGTAAAAAAAGGGCCTCCGAAGAGGCCCCGAAATAACAATGAAGGATGTGAAGAGGGTATTGATTAACGGCTCGGGTAGAGGAATGGATTGCCGCCGGCGCGGGTTACCTTCATTTCTGCCGATGCGGCCCAGAAGTTACGGAAGGCGGTGCCGGCCAGGTGGCTGCCGGTGGAGTCGTTCAGGTAGCCGCCCGGGGCCAGCAGCTTGTCGGCCACGGCCTTCTGCTGGGCAGTGGCGTTCCCTGTCAGGTAGACGGTCTGGTCGGCCCAGTAGTCGTAGATGCCGGAGATGATGTTCTGGGAGTTGGGGTAGGAGCCGTTGTACTTGATCGGGCCAGCGCAGTTGGCGCACTTGCCGGCGTCGGCGTCGGCATAGCCTACCGAGCCGGCGATTGTGTTCATGTTGGCGAAGAGGTCGCCGGTGGAGTCGTTGAAGTAAGTAATCGCCTTGGTCGCAAGTGTATTCTGCGCTGTCGGCAGGGATTTGCCCCAGGCCTTGTTCATGACCGTCAGGTCGAGGGTGGCGGCTGTGCCGGAGCCGGCATGGCGCATGACGAGGGTCACGTTCTGGGCGGTGAAGCCGGTCATCTGGCTCCAGTTCCTGATGGACTGGCCGAAGAGCTGGGTGGCCATCTCGCGGCTCATGTTGTTGATGGTGGCGGGGGTAGTGCTGCAGGCTCCGCTGGGGCCGCAGTCGGCATCCGAGCCGCAGTAGTCGCCGATGGTCGAGCCTGCGGTGCAGGTCTTGGCGGTGACGCCGTTGTTTACGAAGAAGCCGAACGGCACCTTGACAGGCTGGTAGGTCTCCAGGGGGGCGACAAGGTCGAAGCCATTAACCGTGCCGGAAAGGGGGACGCCACTGAAGGCGCGGCTGACGGTGCCGCCGCTCGTATTATTCCCCTTCAGGTTGCCGGAGCTGGACTGGATAAAGGCGCTGGCCGGGACGTCGGTGGCGCCGAGGGTGATCGGGTAGCAGCCGGTGCGGGTTGTGGTCACCGTGCTGGTGTTGCTGGCGGGGCCGTCGGCCATCAGGCGCGAGAAGCGGTCGCAGGAGCCGCGGGACGAGGAGACCGACATGGGATCATTGTTGCCGGTGGCGGCGAAGATACCGTCATAGGAGGCCTTGTTGCCGGCGCGGAAGTCGACGGCGCCGTCGGTCAGTGTGGTGTCGCAGCCGCTTCCCTGGACGATGAAGGTCTTGCCGTCGACGCTGTCTTTGGTGGGGCCGAGGGTCGAAGTGCAGCCGAGGCCGCCGTTGGCGGTGGTGGCTGTCATGAAGGGGACGACGGCGTTTTGCCAGAAGACATACTGGGCCGAGGCGCCGTAGAGGTTGATCTGGGTGGCGGCGTGGGCGGAGCCTGCCATGGCCACCAGGGCGGCGCCGGCAAGGATGGTTCTTGTTGACTTTTTCATTTGAGTAATCTCCTTGTTTTTGTTTGCATTGATTGGCTGTTGTTTGTGCTGCACTGTATCAATTCTCTTTCAGAGTCCCCCCCTCTCCCTTGCCCTCTCCCACAAGGGGAGAGGGTATTTAAGTTTGGAGAGGGTTTAAAGCCCCCCTCCCTTTATGGGAGGACCCAAAGGGCCTGAAGGGGTGGGGGAGGGTGAGCGGGATGAATCCGATATTACCCTTTAGACTTGCGGCGGAAACCCACCATGCCGAGGAGGCCCGAGCCGAGGAGGTAGGCGGCGGCCGGGATAGGCACCTGAGAGGCGTTGACGGTGGTGGTGCCGTCTATGTTGGTGGTGACGGTGCCCACTTCCTGGAAGACAAAGCTGCCACCGTCCCAGGTGCTTATGTCAAGGAAGTAGAGACCCTGGACAGCGGCAGTGGCCAGGTCAAGGTGAGCCGAGGTGCCGGCAATCTTGGTCGGGTCGAACATACCGGCGTATTGGCCAAAGCCGGCCTGGAGTTGGTCCATGGTGTTGAACCAGGTGGTTGAACCTTGGTCGTTGCGACCGGATGCCGCAGAGGTGGCGCCGCCGCTAGTTACCTGAGACTTGCTGTTATAGTAGGTATTAAGGGAATTTGCGATACCGGAGGTTGAAGCGTAGCCTGCATCGCTGCCCACGATACTGCCGAGCCCCTTAACGGCAGAGATCCACATGTTGCCGGTGTTGTTGTCATAGGCGAAGTAGGAGGCGTAGAGGGGAGTGCTGCTCAGCCCCATGTTGACGAAGCTGGCGGCGCCGGCGCCGACGGTGTTGTTGTTGGTCGCCAGCAGGCTCTGGACGTTACCCAGGTCGGTGGCGACTTCGGTGTTGGCGCCGTAGACGTAGCGCTCCAGGCTCAGGTCGCCGAAGGCTGCGAAGGCGCTGCTTGCTGCGAGGGTCATCATGGCTGCGGCGAGAAGGACGATCATTTTCTTTTTCATTGTGTTCTCCTGTTCTTCCTTTGGGTTGGTGTGAAATTGACGTGAATGCTTCCCCTGTTTTTGGACAATTGTCAATTTCCCCAGGCGGCCCGGCCGTCCACTTTCGCCGAGGCTTCAGCGGACCCGTGGCTTTGCGTCACACGGTTGCCCGTGCTTTGCCTTTATCTGAAGAATGGGTGAAGGCTTGCGGCCTTCATCGATGTTCTTGCATCTTCATGTTTATTCAATTTTAGTTTTTTTACGGCACCCCCTTTTTATGGAATTGAACTGCTATAGACATAAAGAAAGCCCGACTCGAACAGCATGGACTGACCGGCGCGGAATGAATTCCGCCGGTATTGTCAGGCTTTCAAATCGGGCTTTCTGGGGCCTGAGCATGTCTCAGGTCAGCAAGGGACCCTGTTGGTAACTGGTAGCTGGTAACTGGTTGCTGGTAGCTGGTAGCTGGTAGCTGGTAACTAGCGACTAGCTACCAGCAACTACGATTTCAAAATTTCTTCAAACTTCTCCACCCGGCCGATGCCGCCCTGGCTGAAGTTGATCTTGATGTGGCCGGTGAACTCCTCGGTCATCAGCTTGACCATCAGTCCGGAGAGCTTGTCCAGCTTTTCCATCTGCTTTTGATCGGTCATTGACTTTATGTCTATGGCTTTCTGCATATGAAGAATCGACCTTGCGAAC
>Ga0210377_10002134_pt1 | contig 17529 bp, 11 predicted proteins | sample PLM4_65_b1redo_FD_155480 | JGI IMG/M metagenome (GOLD analysis project Ga0210377, IMG submission 155480) | Groundwater sediment microbial communities from an aquifer in East River, Colorado, USA - PLM4_65_b1 redo | ecosystem: Environmental > Terrestrial > Soil > Riparian zone | place: USA: East...
GCGCCCGGCAGGCGCGACATGGCCTGGACCGAAAACCACTTGTCCATGACGAGCGGCTCGTGTTTCCATTTCTCGTAGAACACAGCGAGCGCCTCGTTCCGCTCCGGGCAGTCGATATTCGCCAGGTTCGCAAGGGCCGTTACGACGTCGGTCATGTTCCCGGCCGTTTTGAATTGCTCCATGCAAAGACCGCGGCTGTCCTCGTCTTCGAGTTCCGCGAGATAGGCCAGGCAGATGTTCCTGAGACTTCTTCTGCCGATGGCCTCCTGGTCCGGGCGATACGGCCCAATGTCCTGGTTTGAGTGATACACGTCAAGGAACTGTTCCGTGAGTTCCGCTGCCAGGGTCTGCTGCATGAATCGTCGCGCCTCGTGGATGGCCGCGGGATCGATCACTGCCATGAAGTCCGCGAGATAGGTTTCTCCGGGGAGCGCGAGCGCGAAGGCCTGAAAGGCCTTGTCGCGCAGTTCGCTCTCAAGCGTCTTTTTAAAGGCGTGGATGAAGGTGCGATCGAGCGAGAGTGCCTTGTCCTCCTGGTAATCCTTTACGAGGCGCAGGACCATCCTGACGCTAAGCTGCTGGCCCGCGTCCCAGCGATTGAGTTCATCCGTGTCGTTCGCCATAAGGAAAAGCCGCTCGTCGTCGGTGAGGTCGAGCTTTACCTTGACCGGCGCTGAGAAGCCGCGCAAGATGGATGGAATCGGCTCAAGGGGAACGTCAGTAAAAACGAAGGTCTCTTCGGATTTTTTTATTTCCAGGTTCACCACCCCACCATCTCCCCATTTCCGCGTCCCCCCCTCGATGTTCAGCTTCAGGTCCTTCCCGTCTCTTCCGAGCAAACCCACGGCAACGGGAATGTGAAACGGCTTCTTCTCGGGTTGGCCCGGTGTAGGAGGGCAGGTCTGCTTGAACGTCAGGGCATATCGATTAGTTCGTGCGTCATAGGAACGTCTGACCTCGAGTTCCGGGGTCCCGGCCTGTGAGTACCAGAGCTTGAACTGGGAGAGGTCGGCATTGTTCGCGTCCTCCATGGCTTTCACGAAATCATCGGTCGTGATCGCCTGCCCGTCGTGGCGCAAAAAATAGAGGTCCGTGCCCTTTCGGTATCCCGTTGGACCGAGGATGGCCCTCATCATGCGTATCACCTCGGCGCCCTTGTTATACACGGTAAGGGTGTAGAAGTTATTGATCTCGACATAGGACTCAGGCCTGACCGGGTGGGCCATGGGCCCGCTGTCTTCGCGGAACTGGTGGCTGCGAAGGATGTTGACATCGCCGATACGCTGCACGCCATGGGAGGTCATGTCTTCCATGAACTGCTGGTCACGGAAAACGGTGAAACCCTCTTTGAGCGAGAGCTGGAACCAGTCCCGGCAGGTCACGCGGTCGCCGGACCAGTTGTGGAAGTACTCGTGGGCCACGACGCCCATGATGCCCTGGAAGTCGGAGTCCGTTGCGGTCTCGGGCTTTGCGAGCACGTACTTGGAGTTGAATATGTTCAGGCCCTTGTTCTCCATGGCCCCCATGTTGAAATCGTCCGTTGCCACGATCATGAAGATATCGAGGTCGTACTCCCTGCCGTACGTCTCCTCGTCCCACTTCATCGCCTTCTTGAGCGAATCCATGGCATGACCGCACTTGTCTTTGTTGTGATGCTGGACGTAGATGTGCAGCGTCACGTCGCGGCCTGACATGGTCGTGAATTTGTCTTCGATGCGTGCAAGATCGCCTGCCACGAGTGCAAAGAGGTAGGCGGGCTTTGGGAAGGGGTCGTGCCACTTGGCGAAGTGTCTGCCGTCTTTCATGCCGCCGCTCTTGATCAGGTTTCCGTTCGAGAGGAGCACGGGATATTTCGCTTTGTCCGCAATGATGGTGGTGAAGAACCGCGCCATCACGTCGGGCCGGTCGAGGTAAAACGTAATTTTCCGGAACCCCTCCGCCTCGCATTGCGTGAAGAACCCGCTGCCGGACATGTACAGGCCGGAGAGTTCAGTGTTGTCTTTGGGATTGAGCTCGGTCTCTATCTCGAGTGAACAGCGTTCCGGTACAAAGGGCACGGTGAGTGATGCAGCGTCGAGCACGTATTCCTGCTCGGACAGGGGCCGCCCGTCGAGCCGTATCGCCTTAAGCAGGAGGTCACCATGGTTCAGCACGAGCGGTCGGGTCCCCGCACTACGGTCGTGATGAGAGACGATGGTAAGGAACGATTTAACGCGTGTCCGCGTCTCGTCAAGGTCGAATTCGAGCATCACTGTCTCGATGCGATAATCCGGCGGAGCATAGTCTTTGAGATAGATGGTCTTGTGCAGCTTACGTGTCTGTTCGTCGGGCATGAGGTTCTCCGGTTGTTTTGCTGCGTGATTTGAGTAAAACGATGACCATGGTTTCATGATCATTATAACAGAACATCCAATAATGAGAAAGCACTGGGTAAAGGATGTTTCAAAGAGTTAGGGGCCACATGATCAGGTATAGCTCGGGGAAAAGGATGGATTCAAGAGGACTTGGGAACGTTGATGCGGGCGTTACGACCTGGGAGGAATGGTATGAAGCGATGAGATAGTGATGTAGAACAATGGGAAGCGCGCCCCCTGCCGTTGGGCGCGCTTCAAGGGTTCACTATCATGCTGCCTTCCACAGTTTTTCCCTCGTTTCGGTGTATGCCATCTTTCCTGCCTCGATGGCGTTCTTGACCGCTGCGGTGCTCTCCACATACAGCTTCTTGCCCTTCTCAACGGCTGTGGTGATTGTGTCGCCGGTGTTCACGGCGATGTCCCTGATGTCCTTCCTCAGCTCCCTGCCCGATTTTGGCGCCAGCAGGAGCGCAACACCGGCTCCCACGAGGCCACCGGCCAGAAAGGGGGCCAGTATGGTTCGAACCTTTTTAACTCCAAATTCTTCCTTCATGATCATCACTCCTTCCTTTTTTGAGACTTTTTACCAGGGTTACAACCCCGGTCGTAATGCCGGCCTTCAGTCCGGCGATATTCGCCCCGGCGGCAGGCCCGAAGCCCTTTCTCACGTATTCATTCAGATAGCGTATACTAATCCCCATCTTGGCGCCGTGCTGCTGATCAGTCTGACGCCCTCCGAATAATCTCCTTCTAGTACAATTATAGCACAGACGAGATTTTTCTCCTTTGCGCGAAGCAACGGCGCTCTTCACCCGCCAGGGCGAGGTGCTGAAATAGGCATTAACTTCGTTGAAGGATGCGACTCAGGCTAACGACTAGATCGGGAGAAGCACAGGTAATTGCTACTATAGGTACATGAATGGAAGAAATTTGTTTTTCCAAGTGGTGTGTTATTGTGCAGAACGTCGAGCGTCAAAAAATAACGCTAAAGAGCATTGTGTATGCCGGTTAGAACATCCCGTTCGCATTGGCAGCTTTTTCGGGTATCTCCTGGATAACGTCCCAGTGCTCAACGATCTTGCCGTTCTCGAGCTTGAAAATGTCGACAATGGCGCTGCCGCGCGTGCCTGGCTCCCGTATCGCGTGAACGTGCAGGATTACATGGTCTCCGTCAGCGAATACCCGCTTGATCTCGCTGTGCGAGTCCGGATACTTTGCACGAAGGAACTGGAGGTAACCCCGTAACCCCCCGGGGCCGTCCGCCGCCATCGGATTGTGCTGTGTATAACGGGGGCCCATATACTTCGAGGCTGCCTCAAAATCCTTCTGATTGATCGCCTTTTCATAAAACTCCACCACGATCTTCTTGTTCTGCTCCTCCTGTTTGTCTGCCCCGTAGGCCGGGTGGGCCAAGAGAACGGAGCCTAAAGCCAATAAAACCGTCACGACCCTGATCATATTGTCCTCCGTGTAACGCCTTGGGCAAGTTGTTCCAGCATAAACTCCATGGGCTAGTTCTCTAATGTCGGGCTTCGGGAAACCATTCGCAACTAATGCTGCCCGTCGGATCCGCGGCTGTCCCGCCCATCACCACCCCGATCTTCCGCCCGGGGTGACTTCCTGATATATGCCCTGATTTTTCCATTCTTCAGCGAGTAACTGATCATCAGGACATCGGGAGTGCCGAACTCTGTTGTTTCATAGAGGGGCCTGACCTCATACCCGACGGTCCCGCCGATGTCATCCGGTATTCTGGTAACCTGTGTCTGCCAAATTCTATGGAAGCTGCACCGTACGAACGCCTCCGCCTCCGTTACCGCCTGCTGCGCAGGAACGCCCTTCTTCACTTTGAACGAGGTGTCGATATCGAAGATCTCGAGAGGATACCTGCTGTTCTCGTCTACAAGAATTGCGACATTATCGACCTGGTCAGGATAGTGGCATCCGTAGAGCAATAGAGTGTAGGTCCCGGAGATGAGAGTTTTATCGGCTGATGTCGTGATCAGTTGTGTGCCCATCATGCAGGACTGCAGCGTGATGGTCATCAGCAACAGGGCTGCGAATCTGATGGTGTTCTTCAACCGTTTCATACGCCTGTCCCTCCTGTTCACGCGGGATAAACTGCCCGCTGGTATCGTGATCCCATCTGTTATTATATATTTATTATACATCGGTTATCACGAAAATGGGTTAAGGACCCCCTGGGAATTTTAATCCATTAAAGCCAAAGCCTTTAATGGGGACCTCCTGTAGTCCTAAAGCTCTACCTGTGCAAACACCTGCCGAGCATTTACACATCGGTGCTTCGGTCATCTCCCTCATCATTGAATCAGACCCTTAACCGGGAATGTCCTTGCCCGAAACTCTTATGTATGAGTGAACAGAGCCGGAATGGAGAATGCGTACCCGACAAAAGTACGCTATTATATAAAAACGCTCTTTTAAAAGATTTACAGTTTTACCGGGATCTAACTTACTGCTTGGAAACGGCGGGTCTGATCTTGCCGGTGATAATAAACATTATGAATAGAGCGTCCCATTCTCTTGCGGAAGGACATCACCTTTATTAATAATTTTTGTAACCGGAGCTCGGGCTATTGACCGTTTAAATATATGGACGACTCGATATGAATATCATTGGGCTTGATGCAGGTTCTGTGAGTGTCAAAGCGGTGGTGCTGAATGCCTCAGGAGAAGTGCTCCAGCGGCATTACAGAAAGCACAAGGGGCATCCCCATCCGGTTGCGCTTGAAATCATCAAAGCGCTGGCAATAGATGACGACTGCTGTCTCGCCATAACTGGATCGGCAGGGAGGCTCATAGCAAAGATATTAGAAAGCGAACCTCTGAACGAGATCGTTGCGCAAGCTTATGCCACGAGAAAAATGTATCCTCACATAAGGACCGTCATCGAGATGGGGGGAGAGGACTCAAAGCTCATTCTGATCGACGATGATGGCATACAGGATTTTTCCATGAACTCCGTCTGCGCTGCTGGGACGGGGTCCTTTCTCGATCAGCAGGCGGAGCGACTCAGGCTCAGCATTGAAGAGTTCAGCGAACTTTCGCTCAATTCGAAGAAACCGTCGCACTTAGCAGGCAGATGCAGTGTGTTCGCCAAGTCCGACATGATCCATCTGCAGCAGATAGCCACCCCCATGGAAGAGATCGTGGCCGGACTCTGTTTTGCAGTGGCCAGGAACTTCAGGGGAAGCATAGTCCGCGGCAGAAGCATTGTGCTCCCCGTGTCTTTCCAGGGCGGGGTCGCGGCCAACCGAGGCATGGTAAGGGCCTTCCGGGAGGTGCTTGGGCTTAAGGATCTCTTTGTCCCGCCTGATTTCGCCCTTATGGGCGCCTTGGGCGCGGCAATGAAGGCCCAGGAGGAGGAGGGCGGCGCGGCATTCAGGATCGAGGCATTAGAGGAGTATCTCTCGTGCACGAAGGGATCGGCCAAGGGTCATCCACCGCTCTCACAGGATGGTGATACGTTCTATGAAAGGCATATAAAGGATTCAAGGGATGTGGTTTATGCTTTGCCCGCGAGGGAGATGCGAATAAAAGTCTACATGGGAATAGACGTGGGCTCCATCAGCACGAACATAGCTGTGATTGACAGCGATGGCAGACTCCTGAGCAAGCGTTATTTGATGACAGCAGGAAGGCCTATTGAAGCAATTCGGCAGGGGTTGCGGGAAGTGGCTGCAGAGCTTGGCGATAAGGTTGAAATTGCCGGGGTCGGCACGACCGGATCGGGCAGGTACATGATCGCAGACTATGTGAGTGCGGACATCGTGAAGAATGAGATCACGGCCCAGGCCACGGCCGCGGTCTTTATCGACCCTACCGTGGACACGATATTCGAGATCGGCGGGCAGGACTCTAAATATATATCGCTCGACAACGGTTTGATCGTGGACTTCGAGATGAACAAGGCATGTGCTGCAGGCACAGGGAGCTTTCTTGAGGAGCAGGCCGAGAAACTGAGCGTTTCGGTGAAGAGCGAGTTCGCTGAATGCGCTTTTTCCTCTCAGTGCCCATCAAGGCTCGGCGAGCGCTGCACGGTCTTCATGGAGAATTCCCTCATGGCAAAACTCCAGAAGGGCACGTCGAAGAACGATCTGTTCGCGGGTCTGGCCTACTCCATTGTTCAGAACTACATTAACCGCGTAGTCGGCGGACGGCGCATAGGAAAGAACATATTTTTTCAGGGCGGGGTAGCTTTCAATAAGTCCGTTGTGGCCGCATTCGAGAAGTACCTTGGTATGAATATCACCGTACCCCCGAATCACGACGTAACCGGTGCGATCGGCATGGCCCTCATCGTAATGCGGCATATGTTGTCCACGGGGAAGGACCATTCCTCCTTTAAAGGGTTCGACCGTGTAGAGCGATCCTATGAGATCTCGTCATTCAGCTGCGGCGGTTGTTCTAACGTGTGCGAGATCAATCGCGTGAAGGTGGAGGGAGAGAAGGATCTCCTGTTTTATGGCGGGCGATGCGACAAATACGACATAAATAAAAAAGATACAGGCGGCATGCCGGATCTATTCAAAATCCGCGATGAACTGCTCAGGCGAAAGGTCAAGGTGCACGCGGAGCACCGCCACGGAACAAACGCTAATGGCTTCCGCGGGAAGATCGGCATCCCTTATGTGTTCTATTTCAACGAATATCTTCCTTTCTGGACAACGTTTCTCATCCGGCTCGGATTTTCTGTTGAAGTATCGCCGCAGACCGACCGCCATATCGTGAACCTCGGTCTTGAAGGTGCGTTGTCGGAAGCATGCTTCCCCGTTAAGGTGGCAATCGGGCATATCCGATATCTGCAGGAGTGCGGCGTGGACACCTTGTTCCTGCCGAGCTTCGTGAATCTGAGGTCAGGGAACGACGAGTATTCGTTGAGCAGCGCCTGCCCACATACCCAGAGTATACCCTATGTAGGGAGACTGGCGGTACGGGGGGTTGAGATTCTTGCTCCTGTGGTGGACATGATGTGCGGTAAGAAGGCCCTTGCAGATGAGCTTACACGGGTGCTCAAGCGATTTGGTATTGCTAAAAGAGAGATCAAGAAAGCCTTGGCTGGGGCAGAGCAGTCCCAGACGGAATTTTACGAGGCACTGCGGAGAAAAGGCGAGGAAGTACTTGCGGGATTGAAACAGAAAGCCATTGTGATCGTGGGCAGGTCATACAGCGCCCTAGAGCGGGGGATGAACCTGAGGATCCCCGAAAAGATTGCCACACTCGGCATGCTGGCCATCCCCATGGACATGCTTCCGCTTGAAGATCAGACCATCGCAGACGAATGGCCCGATATGTACTGGAGAAGCGGACAGAAGATGTTGCGCGCCGCCCGGTTCATTGCCGGCCATGACAAGCTCTATCCCATCGTCATCGGTAATTTTTCCTGCGGCCCCGACTCCTTCATCGTGAAGTACTTCAACGAGGAGCTCAAAGGAAAACCCTATTTACATCTTGAGATCGACGAGCACAGTGCCGATGGAGGAGCGATTACACGCTGCGAGGCGTTTCTGGATAGCATAGGACACAGGATCTGCGTGTCCTCTGATATGCCTCCACGAAAGCGCAGGATCGTTCAACCGTCACTGAAAAACAGGGTTGTTTATATTCCCCCCATGACGGATCATACCTATGCTTTGGCTGCCGCGTTCGAGCGCTGCGGCATAGACGCTGATGTACTTCCGGAGTCCGACCGGGAGACCGTGGAATTGGGGATGAAATACGTGTCAGGTAAGGAATGCTACCCCTGTGTCTTGACCACAGGAGACATGTTGAAGAAGACATTCTCCCGGGGCTTCGATGCTTCACGTTCCGCCTTCTTCATGCCAGGGGGGTCCGGCCCCTGCCGCTTTGGCCAGTATAACGTGTTCCACAGGACGGTACTGGAGAGCGTCGGTATGGCCGACGTACCCATTCTTGCTCCCAACCAGGATGTGGGTCTTTACGCTTCCCTTGGAATGGTCAATGACGACTTTGCGCTGACCGCTTGGAAAGGGATCGTCGCCGTAGACTTGCTCACGAAATGTCTGCATGAGGCCAGGCCCTATGAGCGGAGGAAGGGGTCTTCGGATGAAGTGTACAGACATCACCTTGATAGGCTCGTGAAGTCCCTCAGCGGAAGGAACGGTCGATTGGAGGACGCGCTCAAAGCCGTGAAGAGGGATTTTGAAGCCCTACCGAAAACGGACGAAAGGAAGCCTCTGATCGGCATTATCGGTGAGATCTACGTCAGGAACAACAGATTCTCTAACGAGGACCTCGTGAGACAGGTAGAGGCCCTTGGTGGTGAGGCTACGTTGGCCACTTTCGGAGAGTGGATATACTATCTCAATGCCATGAGCATCAGACGATATCTAAAAGCGACGGAATTCATTGCAGCCGCAAAAAACGCGCTGAAAAATCATTTCCAGACCAGGATAGAGAGACACTATTCCGTCCCTTTCAAGAAATACCTCAGAACTCTTCACGAGCCCTCGACGCAGCTTCTCCTGAGGCTTTCGGAACAATATCTTCCGGACACCTTCGAGGGCGAAGCGGTTGTAAGCATCGGGAAGAGCGTGGCACTTGCGCACCAGGGGGTATCAGGCATCATCAATGCCATTCCGTTCGGGTGTATGCCGGGCACGATCGTGGCAGGAGTGATGCAAGTAGTCAAGAAGGAGTATGACATGCCGTTCATCACCATTTCGTATGACGGCACAGCGTCCTCAACGAACGAGATGCTGCTTGAGGCATTCATGGATCAGGCAGGGGTTAAGGCAAGGAGGAAGAACGGTAGCACGAAGAAAAATAACCCCGTTGCCAATGGGGTTATCGCGAGCGCGTCAACGAACGGAGGGTGTCCCGATGAAGCTCGTATTCGTTAATATCATGCAGGAGTTGCAGAAATTCGATTCGACGGCGTATATCACGCAGCCTCCGGTTCCGCTGGCGGTTTTAAGCGCGGTCACACCAAAGTCTATTGAGACGGCGTTGATAGACGAGCAGGCGGACCGCGTCCTGTTTGAAGGCGACGCATTCGCTTTCTCCGTATCGACTCAAAACGCCGGAGCGGTGTACGATCACGCCGACGCTTTGCGCGCTGCCGGGAAAAAGGTTATCCTGGGCGGCATTCATGTGACGGTTTGCCCGGATGAAGCGACACGTCATGCGGACGCAATAGTGACCGGAGAAGCTGAAACCATCTGGCCGGAAGTTTGCGCCGACCTTCTGGCGGGAGAACTCAAAGAGCGATACGACGGCTCGCCGACGCCACCGTCGCGGATGTCGCCGGTCGACTATCGATTCTTCGGCAATCGGTGTTATCTCACGCCTGCTTCTCTTTTCGCCACGAGGGGCTGCAATCGCCGGTGCTCTTTCTGCGTGAGTTCACGCTATATGGGACCGTATCGTACGAAGCCGCTGGACGTGCTCGAACAGGAAATCGACCAGCTGACAAAGCTTTACCCTGGGGCGTTTTTGCAGTTCACCGACGACAATCTTCTTGCGGATCGAAATTATGGCGCTGAGTTGCTTACGTTGCTCCGCCGGAAAAAGCGGCGTTTCGTCACGATGGTGACCGTCGATCAGTTCTGCGACAGCGCTCTTATGGAGGAGATGGCGTCGTCCGGCTGCCTAGGCGTGGCGGTCGGGGTCGAGTCCGTTGATGACGACAATTGCGCCGCCGTAAGCAAATACCAAAATCTGCAACAGCCGTTTTCGGATGCCGTCCGTCATGCGAATAAATACGGAATACAGACAATCGCGCTCATTATGGTCGGTCTTCCTCATGACACGCCAGAAAGACTCGCGCGCACCCTGCAATATCTCAAACAAATACCGTGTGCACTATACGACATGCGCATTCTGCGAATTTATCCGAGCACGTCTCTTTACAGCCAGATGCTATCCTCCGGCGATGTGACCGAAGACTGGTGGCTGGAAAAGGAATCACCTTCGACTTGCAACCATTTGCTTCCCAGTTGCCTAAGCATGCATTTCAAGCACAGCAGTTTCAATTCGATGCAACTTCAACATTTGGCGTTGCAATTCACAGCCGAGTTGAACCGGATGCAACATGATAGTGTTTCTCATATAGTGCGCGTCGGCTACCGGGGGCATGGGCTGAAGTTCGCGGGGACGATCCTATACGCCCGTCAGCGAGGCGCCAGGCAAGCGCGAATGCTGCTTCAACAGGTGGAACAGGCTATGGCGGCAAACCTCAGCACCAAAGTTTTATAAGTGGATGATCGGGATCGAACCCGAAGCCCGGAAAGGACTCCGTAATTTATTTATTCAAATAAAAATAAATTGCAGTTTGTAGATTACGAGAGCAAATCAAGTCTGTTTTAAGAGAGTAAACGTCTGGCATTAATCTTCAAGATGTTTTTTGCTATAATCAAGCAAAAGGCAAGCTCAATCAAGATCAGGCATTTCGCAGGAAAAGGTGCGGGCGGACAGTCATTTGAGGAAGTACCGCTCAAGGATGCTTGCGCAGAGTGAATTATGACCAGCGTTGGAAAAGTCAACAAGGAAGAAAATATCCGTCCACGTCCCAAGAGGCTGACAAAATCGGACCAAGGGATCCGAGAATCAGCGGGGAAGCGGCAGAAGAATGTGCCCGTGCTCGATCCAGTTGAAGTGGCACTGGGGGACCCCTATTTCTTCAGGGATGCGCCGGTGTCCATCTGGGTGGAAGATTTTTCAGAGGTGAGGTCCTACTATCAGTCTTTAAGGAAGCAGGGCGTCCGGGATCTGAGAACGTACCTTGCGCAACATCCCGAAGAGGTCGTCTCGCTCGCGGGGAAAGTGAAGATCATCGATGTGAACAACGCCACGCTTCGTCTCTATCAGGCCCGCAGTAAAAAGGATTTCTTCAAGGGCTTGAAACAGATCTTCGGCAAGGCCTCGTATGAAACCTTCAAGGAAGGGATTATCGCGCTGGCCGAAGGCAGAAGGGAGTTCGCGAGAGAGGCCGTGAACCTGACGATGAAAAAAGAGGGACTCAATGTTCTCCTGCAATGGTTTGTTCCCGTTGATTACGAGAATACCTGGTCCCGCGTCCTTGTCTTCGTCAGCGACATCACTGCTCTCAGGACGGGGCAGACGGAACTTCTGCATTCAGAGGAGAAGTATCGCAGGCTCTTTGAGTCCATCAATGAGGCGGTCTTCCTTGCCGACGCGGAGACGGGGGTCATTCTCGCGGCGAACAGGAAGGCCGGGGAGCTTATCGGGCTTCCCTGCGGTGATATCGTCGGGATGCACTTTTCCCAGTTCCATCCTGCTGATCAGGCAGCCTTCCACAAAGCAAGGTTTCAGAAACACGTTCAGGGGGAGGTGACCGTATCCGATGATGTGGAGGTCTGCCGTGCAGACGGTGAAAGGATCCCGGTGTCGATACTCTCAAGCACCCTGCCGATAGGGGGGAAAAAATGCATGTCAGCGATATTCAGACAACAGCCCCGAAAGGACCTGGCAGCCAGGACAACAAGGACCACTGCTTATGCCGCGATGCTGTCGCCGCGTGAATGTGAGATCGTAAGATCGATCGCAGCAGGACTGAACAACCATCAGATGGCTAAAAAACATGTTATCAGCGAGACAACGGTGAAGACCCACCGGACGAGGATCATGAAAAAACTGAAGCTGCACAAGACGGCAGAACTCGTACTGTTCGCAATAAAGTCGGGTCTGCTTGGCGAAAGATAATCCCGCGAAAAGATCAGTGAACCCTGCCTCTCTCAACATCATGAAACATCACCCCAGCGACCATCGAAGACCGCCCGCCATACACCTTTAACCCGACAAAATCGGGTAAAAGGTCTACATGTATCTACACCAAAAGGTCGATTGACATTGATCCATTTCTTAGCTATTCACAAAGCATACAAAGTAATTTACCCATGACAAAGCCAGATCCTCCATGAAAAGGGAGCGGATACATATGGATTTGTCAGAAGAGACAGCCAGGCGTTCGAAAGAAAGTATATTTCGGTGTGCCTGGCTTTTTTTCGGGAATGATCGGGTAGCTGCACAACCAACAGTGATCTCATGGTATTGATAGTATGGCTGTCCTTTTAAACGCTCTCATAAGAAAACGAAACTGACACAATAAGACCATATTTGTACTTTTCTGTATCATCGGTTGGTTTATTGCGCTGCTTTTGTCAGGATTTACCAACAATCAAGCAGTTGATGAGGCGGGGTGAAAGTCTGGAAGGCGTTCATATAGAATATTCCTGATTTGAAACATTATGCACTTTCCCTGCTCATGGCAGGAGTTGTGGTCTGTCTGTGCTCTGCTTTCGCAAGAGCAGGCAGCGATTTCCAGGAACAGTTCAAAGCATATCAGGCAGAGGTAAATTCGGGCAAGGAGGCGCTCGACAAGAAGGAGTATGAATCTGCAATTAAGCATTACTCAAAGGCGATCGGGATGTCTCCTTTCGAAGCGATGCAGTACTTCAATCGGGGCATCGCTCTTTACAAGTCAGGGAAGCTGAAAGAGGCAGAAGAGGACTTTGGCAAGGCGCTCGTCCTGGATCAGAGAATGGTCAAAGCCCTGTCGTATCGGGGACTCTGCAGGGAAAAGCTTGGAAAAGAAAAAGCGGCGCTGGAGGACTACACCCGTGCGGTGCAGCAGAAACCGGATGATGTGAGCATCCAGAACAATATCGCCTGGCTGTATGCAACGGCGAAAGAGGAGGGAGTTCGGGACAAGCTGAAGGCGCTGGAGCATGCAAGCAGGGCCGCGGCGCTCTCGAAGGAGAAGAATGCGGGAGTGTTCGACACTCTCGCGCGGGTCTACTTCATCAACGGAAAGGTGAAGGAAGCGATCGAAACAGAGAAGAAGGCGATCGAGCTGGAGCAGAACAACAAAGAGTTCAAGGAGAATCTCACGTTATATGAGCGGGAGAAAAAATAAGTTAGATTTTACCGCTGAGGCACACCCTGCACTCGTTTATGGCCGCGTCCTCGCAAGAGCAGGCTACGTTGACACTCGTAGGCGCTGGGTGCAGGCAGAGGTTGCAGAGAAAATCTTTATTATTTCAAAGTGCATTTCTCCGTGTCTCCGCGTCTCTGCGGTAAATTATGATTTCTACGAATACATCGGGTTTGAAGAGAATTTGATTTGAAATTAACTAAAAAGGAGGTACAGACCATGTTTAAGAAAGAGTCATACGTTGTAAGCGTCGCAATCGTAGTAGCAGTCGTAATGATGTTGTTCTTCCCGATGATTGGAACCGCAGGCAGTCTTGACCCTTCAGCAGCCCCTGCTCCAACCATGAAGACCCTGGACCAGATACCGCCGACCTGGAGCCAGAAACTGCCTGCTGTACAGCGGTTCGAGACGGTGCTTGATGGCGCGGCCGTGCTCGACAAGGAAACAGGACTTGTGTGGGAACAGTTGCCGAGTACAGCATCAAATACTTGGGTTAACGCTATGATCACTTGCCAAAACAAGAGCGTGGGTAATCGGAAGGGGTGGCGGGTTCCCACAGTGGAGGAGTTGGGTAGTTTGGTGGACCCAACAATGTCTAATCCATCCCTACCAAGTGGACACCCCTTCAACAATAATGTGCAGTCGTCTCGCTATTGGTCGGCGACTACCAACGCCAGCGATACCAGCTACGCGTGGAACGTGTACTTCGGCAGTGGCTACGTGGGCAACAACGATAAGGCCGCCAGCTACTACGTGTGGTGTGTGCGAGGTGGACAGGGCTATGATGGTCAGTGATTGGGAGATTTGAGTTATTTGGTTATTTTTTTGAGGGGGTGCAGGGGGGGACCCCCTGCCCGCGATTTTTTGGAAGGAGAGTGACGCCGTGGCCCGGTATGAACATCTCCCGATCTACAAAAAATCTATGGATCTGACGATCTATTTCGAGAAGATCGTCAGGAACTTCAGCCGCTACCATAAATACACGCTGGGGAGCGAGCTGAGGGACAAGAGCAGGGCGATCGTGGGACTGATCATCAAGGCCAATGCTAAGAAGGAGGTACAGGCCATGTGTAAGAAAGAGTCATACGTTATAAGTGCAGCTATCGTTTTAGCTATCTTTGTGGTTATGTCCTTTCCGGTGATGGGAACCGCGGGGAGTCTTGAACCTTCAGTCGCACCGGCATCGACCATGAAGACGCTGGACCAGATTCCGCCGACCTGGAGCCAAACGCTGCCGGCTGCACAACGGTTTGAGCTTGTGCTCAATAATGCCGGCGTGCTTGACAAGGAGACGGGCATTGCCTGGGAGCAGTCGCCCAGTATATTTGATCAGCAATACTGGTCCATGGCGATATACGCCTGCCAAAACAAGATCATCGGCAATCGGAAAGGCTGGCGGCTTCCGACGGCTGAGGAGTTGCTCAGTTTGGTGGATCCGTCGGAATCAAACCCGACCCTCCCCAGCGGCCATCCTTTCAGCAACGTGCAGCAGGGCGGCTACTGGTCGGCTACAACAAGCGAATTCCTTGCCACGGACGCGATTGCCGTGACCGTCTACAGTGGTGCTGTCAGCAACGTCACTAAGGACGGTATCGCCTCCGTGTGGTGTGTGCGAGGTGGACAGAGCCATGATGCGTATTGATTTGGTCATTCGAATTATTCGATGCATTGTCTTTGGGGGTGCAGGGGGGCCATTGTAACGTTAGCCGGATGAGAACCAGTCATGGCGGGTAAGAATATTTGCCGATTTACAAAAAGCCCTTGGACTTCAGGTGGAGCCAAGTATCCCGGCTTCTGCTGTTTAGCATGGAAAGGCATGATGTGAAAAGGAGGCGCAAAATGGACCGCTTAAAAAATTATATTATCCTATTTGCAGTGATCGTGATCATCATGATGACCCTGGGCGGTGGAGCGGTCCGAGCCGAGAACATCGACCCTGACTCCACGGGATGCAAGTACGCCTGGTCGGAAAACGCCGGGTGGATCAACTTCAAACCCTCGCAGGGTCTTGGCGTGACCGTTACCGACACGGCAGTTACCGGAATGGCGTGGGGGGAGAACATCGGCTGGATCAATCTGAGCCCGACAAACTATGGTGGTGTGGTGAACAAAGATGGGACGGGAAACCTCGAAGGTTATGCCTGGGGCGAGAACGTGGGATGGATCAACTTCAAGCCAGCGAATGGTGGAGTGACCATCGGGAGCGACGGAAAATTCACCGGCTATGCCTGGGGGGAGAACATCGGTTGGATCAATTTTGGTGCTGCTAACTCATGCGTGAAGACGGCATGGGTGCAAACGCTGCCAGACTACATCCCTGACATCTTCAGTTTCACGCCTCAGATAGGCGTGGCGCTGAATACGACTTTTACCTCGAACACCATAATTGTATCGGGGATCAATACTCCTGCGCCAATCTTCTCTATCACAGGCGGTGAGTACTCGATTAACGACGGTATTTTCACGTCAGTCACTGATACCACCACCTTTGTAGTTCTCGGAGACAGGGTGAGAGTTCGCCAGACCTCATCGGGATCCTATGCCACGACGACGAATGCCACACTCACCATTGGCGGCGTGAGCGGCACTTTCAGTTTGACGACCCTGGGAATCTCGGTCTACAACATAACGGCAACAGCAGGTACTGGGGGCAGTATCACTCCGTCGGGCGTGTTGTCGGTGAACGCAGGGAGTAATGCGAACTTCACCATCATGCCGGATGCAGGGTACCAGGTACAGAGCGTGATCGTTGACGGATCGAACAAGGGGGCAATAACAGGCTTCACCTTCAGTAACGTGACAGCGAACCATACTATTGCCGCCTCCTTCACTGTTGCGCAGGGGCCGTGGAGCTTCACGGGAAATCTGGATGTGCCACGGCGGGATCACAAGGCGACGTTGTTGACCGATGGGAAGGTATTGGTTGTCGGGTGGAACACTGACGTAGCCGAGCTTTATGACCCTGCCACCGGTGCTTTCAGCGCGACGGGCGCGACGCTGGTCTCCCACGGATCAGGCGCCACCGCCACCAGACTTTCGGACGGTAGAGTTCTCGTAGTGGGTGGAAACGCCTCTCACACTGCCTCTTACACTACGGAAATCTATGACCCTAATTCTGGAATTTTCAGCGCATTCAGCTACACATCACAAAGTTTCCACACCGCGACCCTTCTCCCTGATGGCAGAGTGCTGACTGTGGGAGGCAAAGACGCGAACGGTAACTCGAGTGCCGGAGCATTTATCTACAATCCAGCATCGAATAGTTACAGTCCGACAGGCTATTTGAATGTTGACCGCATGGGCGCAAGTGCTGCATTACTGCCGGATGGGCGCGTCCTTGTCGCTGGAGGGAGCCGAACGACCGGACCCGGCGTGGGCGACTGTCTGAGTTCAGCTGAGCTGTACGACCCGGCAACCGGGACGTTCAGCATCACCGGGAGCATGAGCGAGAGCCGCTGTCTCGATGCTGGTGACCTACCTGTGCTGCCAAACGGCAAGGTTCTCATTGCCGGAGGAGGTTCTAACATAGGAACGGTCCTGGCTTCGGCAGAACTCTACGATCCGGTAACCGGGACCTTCAGCGCAACGGGGAGCATGACTGTGGCCCGTGGTTCATCGACCGTTACCCTGCTTCCTGACGGACAGGTGCTGGTGGCTGGCGGATACACGGCCGCTGGTCCCGTCACAACGAACTCAGCCGAGCTGTATGATCCAGCAACCGGGGTCTTCACAGCTACCGCGAGTATGGCAACCGCCAGACAAGAGCACACGGCCACCCTTCTGCTGAATGGCAAGGTTCTCGTGATTGGCGGATACAACCCCACAGACGGCGAGCTGAGCTCATCCGAGCTCTTTACGCCGCCACCAAAAGAGGTTTTTACCATCACGGCAACAGCCGGCGCTGGCGGCAGCATCACGCCGTCGGGCACATGGACGGTAAACAGAGGCGGCAACGCAGACTACACCATCACCCCGGAGCCGGGCTACATGGTGCGGCGCGTGCTGGTTAATGGCCAATACGTGGGCAACCTGACGAGCTACACGTTCACGAACATCATGGCGAACTACACGATCGAAGCATACTTCATGCGGATCACGTATACGATCACAGGCAGCGCGGGTGCCGGCGGGAGCATCACGCCGATGATTGCCACGCTGAACAGCGGCGGCAGCCAGACGTGCACCATCACGCCATCAGCGGGATACACTATAGCCGATGTACTTGTTGATGGCGTTTCG
>Ga0210377_10002135_pt1 | contig 17528 bp, 14 predicted proteins | sample PLM4_65_b1redo_FD_155480 | JGI IMG/M metagenome (GOLD analysis project Ga0210377, IMG submission 155480) | Groundwater sediment microbial communities from an aquifer in East River, Colorado, USA - PLM4_65_b1 redo | ecosystem: Environmental > Terrestrial > Soil > Riparian zone | place: USA: East...
GTTGGAGATTGGCTCTGGGCATCATGGCGGGGTTCCCACTCCTGATGCTTCTCGGTCTCGGAAAATACTCATCCCACGCCACCGCGTCAACCACGGATGAGCTGGTTCGATCCGAACGACCTTTGCCTGCTCTTTTCTGGCTCTATTGGATGGGGATCGTGTTGGGAGTCTCGGTGGAATTTTGCATGGTCTTCTGGAGCGCCGATTATCTCGAGCAGGTGCTGGGATTGATCAAAGCCGATGCCGCCCAGGCTGTCAGCCTGTTCCTGGCGGCGATGATCGTGGGACGACTCCTTGGCAGTCGCCTCGTTCAGCGATTCTCCACGCGTGCGGTGGTCACTGTCTCCATTATCATCGCAGGGATTGGCTTCCTCCTTTTCTGGAGAACAGACAATACTTTCATTGGGTTAAGCGGACTTTTTATCACCGGTCTGGGTGTTGCAAACTTATATCCCTTGATCCTATCATTGGCGATCAACGCCGCGAACGGGAATACGGTCCAGGCGGGAGCGCGCGCCACGCTGGCATCTGGCACGGCGATCCTCGCACTCCCCCTCGCATTGGGTCGTCTGGCTGACGCGGTCGGGATCCGCCCGGCATATGGAGTTGTTTTGATCCTGCTCATCAGCGTTTTCCTGATCAGCCAGATCTCCAGAAGAAATTCCCGCCACGTCGCGACTTAATTTATCCCAACTCCACCAGTTTATGGATATTGCCTCTCACCGGGACTTTCTCGAACTTCCCGCCTCTTTGCCCGACCTTCAGCTTGATCCCGTGCTTTGGAAGGGAGCCCGTCAGCCCAACGCGGTCAATACGTTGATTCGAGATCAGCGTGAAATGATATTTTTGCAGAAGGATCGCCAGCGTGATCTTCAACTCCATCATGGAGAACTCCGCGCCAAGACAGCGACGCGGTCCCGCGTTGAAGGGGAAGTATTCATATGCCGATGGCTTAATCGTTTCCCAGCGGTAGGGGTTGAACTTTTGCGGATCGTTGTAGATCTCGGGCATGTGGTGAGTCACATACGAACTGTAAAGAACCGAACTGCCCTTCTCGTGGCGGTAACCACCGATCTCGAAATCGTCTGCGCTATAGCGGACTCCCCACACCACCGGCGGGATGAGTCGCAGGCTTTCCTTGACCACGCCTTCGAGCAGGGGGAGCTGGCTGAGTTGCTCCAGTGTGGGTGCCTCCCCTCGCAGCGTACCAGCCAGTTCATCCGTAAGACGCGCGTACACATCCGGATGTTGCACAAGCAGGAAGAGAGTCCATGTGAGGGCGCTGGCGCTGGTCTTCGATCCGCCGCGAAAGACCGCCACCGTCTCACCGACGATCTCGTCCTCGCTCATCATTGTGCCGTCTTCATCGTGCGCCCGCAAAAACATGGACAGGCTGTCGGTGCCAGTCAAGCCCTTTTCGCGTCGCCGGTGGATCAGATCTTTGAGTTGCCGCTCCAGTTCGGTGCCATACACGCGTAAACGATGATACGGAAAACCGGGCAGGTCATACGGAAGCAAAAACGTGGGCGGACTGAACAGGAGGTTGAGCACGGTTTCAAAGAGATGCGCGAAGCGCGTACCCTCTTCATTCGCTTCCATGCCGACGAAGACCTCCATGGAAAGCAGAATGGTGAACAGGTCCATATCTTGATAAACATCGACGACATCGCCGGCCTTCCATTTGCTAAAATATCTTTCGACGAGGTTTTTGATCTGATCGACATAGACAGGCAGATAATTGTTATGAAAGGCGGGAGCCATGAGGCGGCGGTGGCGTTTGTGTTGATTGCCATTAAGGAGTGAAAGCGCAGTGGTGAGACTCTTGAGTGCTTCAATGTCGCTGAACGGGAATGGAATATCCTCAAGGCTGAAACTGTAAAAGAGATTTGGGTTGCTTAAGATCTGACGCGTGGTATCGGGGTGGAAGGTAAAGGTGGCAGACATCTTCCCCTGCCCGATGCGGGCGATCCTGCCATGTTCCTGGTGGAGTCGGGTGAGAAAGCCAACGGAGTCGCGTGCAAAGTCAAGGACAAGCCCGCGCCAGCCCAAAATGGGATGAAGCGCCGGTCCCGGTATTCTGTCAACTGTTTGAACAATGGTCATCTTGTGACCCTCCTGAAAATTATTTTAACCACGAAAGACACAGAGGTCACTAAAGATTCGTGGTGACGAGTTAAACAACTTTGTGTACCTGGTATCCTCTGTGTTTAATTGCTTTATGTCCTTTGTGCGATCTCGACCCAATAGTCCAGGCCGCCGCGTGCAAAGGCTTCACGCGCCTTTCCGAGACTCGCGGCGCGTTCGGGGTTTTCGGCAGGCAAATGATTTGCAAGAGCGAGATACGACAAACCCTCTTCATAATGCATGGGGATCGGATGCGCCTTCTCACATGCCGTGCGCCAGGCTTGCAACGCCTTTTCCTTTCTGCCCGAATACCATTCGATCCAGCCGGTGTAGCGGTAGGAAATAGGTTCGCCCACAGTGAACACGCGCGCGTACGCCTTCATGATCTTCACAGAAAGCCGCGCGTATTTCTTCAGTTCATCTCTTTCAGCCTGTGAATGATTCTGCTCAAACGCCTGTTCCAACGCCAAAAAGATGACTTCCATAAAATGCATAAAACCGACATATACTGAATAATCCACCACCTGCATCTTCGCGGCACGCTCCAGCAATCCCTGCGCGTCCTTCAATGCCGCAGCCTGATCGCCGTTTCGCCATAACGCTTCCACCCGGATGCCATGAATGGTGAATTCCGCCACTTCACCGACAGGAGTCTTCTCCATAATGACAAGTGCTCGATCCGTCAATTGGATCGTTTCAGCCAGCTTACCCAGACGAAGAGCGCGCGAGCCCGCCCATTCATAATACCAGACGATCTGCACGGGATTATTGCGGCGCGTGGCGTTTTCCCACAAGCGCCCGGAGTATTGTTCCGAAAGTTGCATGTTTCCCTCGACCGTTGCATTCGAAGCCAAAAAACTCAACGCTTCGCCTGTCTGACGATTATTGCCGAGGCTGTTACAGATCTCGATTACCTTCTCCATGGTGACCTTCAACGGCTCCCACATCCCGATCCCGCTTTCGACGGTGGCGAGCGCGATCGCACTTCCTACAAAAAAGTTCGCATCGTAATGTTGTTCGTTGAGCATGCGCCATTGTTCCGTGTAATAGCTCGCCTGTCCACGCACGGGGATAAATCCGCAGATCGCGCCCATTTGCGCGTACATGTACGCCAGCTCCGGCGTATCGCGGATCGTTTCCGCCGCGTTCAACCCGGTCACCACACTATGGAACATCGGCAACGGATTCGGGTCACCCATCAGGAACAGGACCGTCGCGTATTCCTGCAGTATCTGCACGGTCTCAATGCGGATCTTTACCAACTCAGGCTCAGTGACGCGTCCGCGATGGAACTTCGGGAAAATGCGATGACTCGTTTGACGTCCCAACTGACCGAGCAAGCCGCCGACCATTCCCAAGCCGGTGGCAGGTACGCGTTGACCGAGCGTTTCCAATGCCTGAAGGAAATTCTGCTTTGCCTCCACGAGCTTCCCCATTCCCAGATTCGCCATTGCCAGTTTGCGATACCACTGACCCAACTGCAATTGGGATGGTTTGACATCCTCCTTGAAACCCAGCAAGTCACTGAAATATTGCGCGGCTTCCGCGTTGGCAAAATTGTTCAAGGACTGGTCACCCGCCTTTTCAAGATAATCCACGGCTTTATGGATCACCTTCTCGCGCAACCCGGATTCTGGGTCATTCGCCGCCTGGATCCAGTGATACGCCAGAAGAGCATAATACGAGGCGATCTCGTGTTCGTAACTGCTCTCGATCCATTCTGCCACCGCCTGATGCAATTGCCTGCGCTGGGAGTACAACATCAGGTTATACGCCACTTCCTGCGTGATGGCGTGCTTGAAGATGTATGCCAAATCGGGCACTTCGGCTTCGATCAAGGTCAGGCTCATGCGCGTCAGTGTGGATAGATATTCGTTGAGCGCTGGCTTATCCGCCTCGATGGGATGGATGGCATGCAACATGCGAAAGGCAAAGATGCGACCGATCACACTCGCCACTTTCAACGTCAATTGCTGGGATGGATTCAGACTGTCAATGCGGCTGGTGATGGCGGCTTCGAGGTTATCCGGAAGGGATACTGATCTCAGGTCGGTCAATCCCGGCGCAAGCCTGCATTCGCTCCCATCGATCAAAAGTACGCCTGATTCACGCAAGGCATACGCCAGTTCCTCCGCAAAGAACGGATGTCCCTCTGATTTCTCGCGGATCAACTTCCCAGCTTCAGCGGGAATCGATTTCACCCCCAGCCGCTGACAGACAAGTTGCTCCACCTCATCGAGCGGCATCATGTCCAGTTTGATAAATTTGGTCTCGGGACGATCTGCCAATTCTTTAAAAGGAGCAGGTACCGGCGGCGAAAGCGGGCGCGTATTCACAGCCAGTAACAACGGTCGCACCTTTTGAAGTACATCCGAAAGCAATGTCCATGAAGCCGAATCCAGCCAATGCAAATCCTCGAGCGTGATCAGGATCGGAGATCGATCTGCTACGCTTTGCAGGAGCTGCACCAGCAGATCACGGATGTTGCCGCCGCGCACTTCGCCCGTCATGGCGGAGGTGAATTCATTTTCAGGGATCGAGATCGGCAGGACCACATTCAACAAAGGCGCATAGCGTGCAAGACTGCTGTCCAGCGCGTTCAACTTTGTCAGAAGAGAATTGGTGATCGTGGAACGATCGTTATCGTTCAATTGAGGCTTGGTGGATAATTCTTCGATGCCGAAAAGGCGGTCGAACACCGAGCGCCATGCAAAATAAGGGTTGCTCTTTTCGATGGCATCGCCCGCGCCCGAATAGATCGTCATCTGGGAAACCTGCGCCTGGCTTTTAAGTTCATCCATCAAACGCGATTTGCCAATGCCTGCCTCCCCATGCAAGATGACCGCCTGGAACGGCGTGCCGCGTTGCACAGACTGGATCGCCTCGATCAACAGGGCTTTTTCCTGTTTGCGCCCGATCAGGTCGGTTTGGGCGCGCACCACTTCCTTCTTTTCGCGCAATGGGTGAAAAACATCCACCAGCTCATTCCTGCCTTTTATTTTTTGTGGTGGAAGTATATCGAATTCAGCGCGATCCCTGGTGGCATCATATGTTGGGCGATCACACAAAATAACAATATCATCGCGCGCGATGATCTCATTCTGTTGAAGGGCAAGGCTCATCAAGCGCGCGGCGAGATTGACCGAGTTCCCCAAAAAGGTATATTCACGGCGATGGTCCGTCCCCACCAATCCACAGAACACGCGCCCCGTGGTCAAACCGATCGAACCTCGTACACCCATCGCCCGCAACTCATCGCGCAACATCAACGCGGCTTGCACGCCGCGCGTCGGATCATCGGCATGGGCAAGCGGCGGCAGACCGAACGCCGCGTCGATCATCACGCCTTTATCGTCCTGGCTGATCTTATTTAAGGAACCCTCAAAGCGATAGACCACCTGCTGGATCGTGCGCATGGTCTCCTGCGCGTCCTGCAACGAAGTGCCGTGACCGATCTCCGGCAGATTCACAAACAGAATGGTCACCTTCCTCAGTTCAGCCAGCCAGTCCGATTGACCGGCGGAGATACGGTTGATGATCGAACCGGGGATGTAGGGACGCAGCGCCGCCTGCGCCTCATCGGGAATAACAACCGCCTCGTTCCCAGCCGGAAACTGCGAGGAGACCTTGAGCTTCACCACCCTCCCGGCCGTTTGCGCATCCCCTTCTGTCGGACGGTACTCAATCTCATCCCCATCACAATTCGCTTTGATCAGGTCCCATGCGGACGGCGCGGCGATGATATCGCCAGCTCTGGCAAGATGATTGGCAATGCCGATCTCCACCATCGAGTTACCCACCAGAACGAATTCCCAACGGTTGAAGACCCCGCCGATGTGACTCTCCCATACGCGCCCTGCTCCCAGGGACATTTTCAAATAAAGAGTCGTATCCTCTGCGCGATAATTCAGCAACCGTTCGCGGATCTGGAACGCGCACTCCGTCGCGCGCAGAATGGACTGGCGTTGAGCCTCCCTGGCAACGGAGTCAGGCGTCCCTGAGTCTGAATCGATATTCCAGATGGCGATCACCGCGTCGCCCGCGAACTTCACCACGTCCCCGCCGTATTCGTAGACGAGGTCGATCAATTGTCCAAAGTAGTCGTTGAGAATGCGTGCCAATTTTTCCACCCCCCCAGGACCGCTCTCCGCAAGTCCCTCCGTCAGCCGCGTAAAACCGGAAATATCGGCAAATAAGACAGCCGCCTGAAAATCCTGCGCGAACGGCGACTCGATTGGGGTTGGGTTCTGTGCCACCCGCTTGCGGATCAACCTGGGCACATAACTTGCCAACAAATCCGTCATTGCAGAACCCGGCATAAAACTCTCCTCAAATAAGTTCTAAATGATTGGAACGGATAGACGATATTACCCCTCAACCCGATTGTTGGAAAGGGATTAAGATATAAAACCCCGCAAGATGATATTGGGTTTCATCCTGCAATGAAAAGACCGTGACCCGTCCCAAATTTGGGACGGGTCACGATTTGCTGTATGTTTTGGGTTGACTCAATCCTGCGCGGCGGGCAACGCACCCTTCGAGCGCGGCAACAGGTTGAGCGCGAGCGGGATCAGCATAATTAACGCCAGCCACATCCAAGTGACGAGCGTGTACATAAACTCGGATAGCGATGTCCCACCTCCACCCGGGAACGAACTCTCCGCTAAAACAGCCTTCCCAATCGCCGCGACCAACATGGACAGGAACATCCCAACATGCAAATACAGGTATCTTTTCACAGGCCCTTCGCTTCGCAAATACAACCAACCACCAGCCGCAAGGATCAACAATGCGAGAATCATATATGGTTCCTCATTCTTGTATTCATTGAGCGTATAGAACAAAGCAAACGGTATGGTTCCATAAATGATGAAGGCAAGCAGAGTCCAATCCTCGCGAAGCCGCTGATAAAAGTGGCGGGATTTCGGAACGTATCTTGCTGAAACAAGCAGCAGGATCACCAGGAGAAACATTACGCCCCAGAGTAATCCCTGAATAACAAATTCACTTACAAACCACGAAGAAAAATTAGGCAGGCGTTCAAACCTGGGTTCGATCACCCCTATCCACAAAAATAATGAAATGATCGGTATTGGCAGCCCAATATAAGGCATGAACCAGCGCGGAAAACGTTTGGCAAATCCGATCAAGAGCAGAAAGAGACCTAAAGACCAGAAAACAAGGACGGAAACAATATACAGCCATAAAGGCACGGAATCCAACACACGAAAATAACCGAGTAACGTTGGCAGCGCGCCAAACAAAACGAAGGGAGCGAGCGCTGCCCATATCTCACTGCGCGTGCCAGGCACGAAGTCAAAGCGTGATGCAAATGTTTTATTCATACTTGATTTTCTCCTCTCTCGCAGGTGTTCATGGATGATCGCGTTCGGCAGGCTGAGGAATTCGCGTGAGATCGTTTCCGCAAACTCCATTCGACCACCATTCAACGCGTCATCCAGTGACAGATTGAATACGGCATGCAATTCCTCACCATACTCTTCCCGATAGTTATCCGGATAGAGATTCAAGAGCGAACGATGGAACTTTCGAAGGAACTGCATATTACACCACTTCAATATTGTCCGTTTGAAGATGGGATTTCCCTCGCGGCAAGAGGTTCATCGCAAGGGACGACAGCATGACCAACGCCAGCCACAGCCACATGACGACCGTACTCATCATTTCTCCCTGCCACGTAAACCCGTAGCCCGGTATTGGGGTAAACAGAATTCCCTTCCCTACTGCTGCGACAGCCATGGAAAGGGCCAGTCCAACAAACAAAGACCAAAACCGTTTCCACGGAGCATCATTCCGCAGATAAAACCAGCCACCAACAGCAAGAATTAAATATGCCGTCAATACATAGGGGCCTTCACCCTGGTATTCGTCGAATGTGAGAACCATCGCAAATGGCGCTGCCCCATACAGGACAAAGGTAAGGAGTGTCCAGTCCTCTCTTAACCGTTGATAAAAGGGGCGGAATCTTGGGATCATTGCAGCGAACGAAACCAACAGAATGACCAGAACTATTAATCCCACCCAAAACAATCCTTCAAAAGCAATCGCTCCTAAAAACCAGGAAGAGCGATACAGAAATTGAAGACCATTCCACTCTGGGTCAAGTGATCCATTGAATACATATATGTTTATGATGGAAAGTACAAATCCCAGATAAGGCAAAAACCAGCGCGGCAATCCCCACCTGAGACCGATCAGGAACATGGTGAAGATCGATCCAAGGAATGCCAGTCCAATTATGACCTCCAGCCAAAAAGGTGCAGAGGGATTGTTATTAAGATAATTGAACAATAAGATCATACTGCCAAATGCAATGTACGTCACAATGAATGGAGCCAATATCGCCAACGATTCCGCTTTGGAACCCTGGGGAAAATCAAATCGTGGGGCAAATTTTCCGATCATTTTTGCTCTTCTCCTCTCCCGCAAGTGCTCAAAAAGTGCCGCCTTCGGCAAACCGAACAATTCCTGCAAAACCACTCGTACCGTTTCAAACTTCCCCATCCTCGTCGCATCATCCATTGATAAATTAAAAACTATCTGCAATTCCTCGCCATATTCTTCCAGATACATTCTCGGATAGAGATTCAAGAATATGCCATACATCCTGCGCACGAATTGCAAATTGGATGTCACGCCCCATCCTCCCGCAACCGCAGACGCGCCTCCTTGACCATACCCTGCAACCGGACCGTCTCTGCTTCGAGCACACGCCTGCCCAACTCAGACAACGCATAGGATTTGCGCGGCAATCCGGGACTTGGATCTTCATCGTTATCATCGAGTCGTTCGATCAGATCCTGATCCAGCAAACGACCAACTGCTGTATAGAGCGTGCTCGTGCTCAGATTGACCCGCTCTCTGCTTAAGTCTTTGACATCCTTCAAGATGGCATATCCGTGCTTCCTGCCGGGTGCAAGGCTCAATAAAATATAAAATGTCGGTTCGGTGAGGGGAAGATAAGAGATCGGTTCGACAGGCATGGCATACTCCCAATAGTCAATTAGCGATATATCGTAATACGACATATAATATTACCAATCGGGTTCTGTGTCAAGGTTTGCCAGCGGGTTTTAGTCAAAATCAATTAATGGTATCCTCCAAAAACCCGGAGACCTATGAAAATCATCTTTCGCACTCTTATCAGTATCATCGTCATCCTTCTGCTTGTCGCCGCGGTCATACTTGGACCTTATGTATTACGCGTCCAACACTTCGAAGCGAGCCCTGCCGACGGTTACTACGCTGACTTTTATCTTTATGTCGCCCCTGATGCAAAATGCGAGGCGCGTAATGGCAGGGAAGCGACCATCCTCGTGCAACCAAATAATTCAGGCACGAACTCCGACGATCCTGGAGTCCATCGCAAGGATGCCTGGATAACAGGCTTCGAACGATATAAGATCGCGAATGAACTGGGCGTGATACTGCTAGTGCCAGCCTTCATCCGCCCGGAGGATTGGCACATTTATACGCACGCGTTGGATCGCGACTCCCTCACTACTGAACGAACTGACCTCAAACGCATCGACTTGCAATTAATCGCGATGATCGACGATGCTCGCGCCGAACTTGTCATGGATGGCATTCAAACAGACGAGAAGATCCTCATACAAGGGTTCTCTGCCAGCGGTATGTTTGCCAATCGCTTCACTATTTTGCACCCCGACCGCGTCAAAGCCGCGACCATCGGTTCACCCGGCGGATGGCCCATTGCGCCGATCACAAATTACAACGGCACGCAACTTCCCTATCCGGCTGGCGTTTCAGATTTAGAATTGCTGACGGGCCTTCCCTTCGACTCAACAACGTATAACACCATCCCGCAGTTGATATATATGGGTTCAGAGGACGATAACGATTCGCTGGATTACAATGATGGCTGGGATGAAAAGGACGCACAATTGGTTGACAATCTTTTTGGTGCAGATCCCGTATCTCGTTGGGATGATGTCGAAGCCATTTATTTGGAAGCTGGAACGAATGTACAATTCCTGCTTATCGATGGAGTCGGGCATGACCGCAAGGCACTACAAAAATATTCGACAGAATTTTTCAAAAAGGTATTGAATGATGAATAATCCCATCGAATCCATCCTGAACCGTTTCCCTGTTCTCGTTATCGACGGTGCCCTCGCCACCGAATTGGAACGCCGCGGCTACAACCTGAAGGATGACCTGTGGTCGGCAAAGATCCTGCTGGAACAACCGGAAGCCATCAAACAACTCCATTTCGATTACTTCAAAGCCGGCGCGGACTGTGCCATCACGGCGAGTTATCAAGCCACCCTCGAAGGCTTCATGAAACGCGGCTTGAACGAACAGGACGCGCTTGCCCTGATTCAAAAATCGGTCAAACTCGCCATCGAAGCGCGCGATGAATTTTGGGCGGATGAAACAAATCGTCTTGGAAGGTCAAAGCCATTCGTCGCCGCGTCCGTGGGGCCGTACGGCGCGTTCCTGGCAGATGGTTCGGAGTATCGCGGCAACTACGGGCTCACCGAAAAAGAGCTGATGGACTTCCACCGTCCGCGTATGCAGGGGTTGATAGAAGCTGGCGCGGATTTGCTGGCGTGTGAGACAATCCCGGCACCCATCGAAGCGCGGGCGCTGGTAAAACTTTTAGATGAATTCCAAAGCGTCCATGCCTGGATCAGCTTCAGTTGTCGCGATGAGGCACATGTCAGTGAGGGAGATGAACTTGCAGAGTGTATAAGGCAGGTCGAAGCGAGTCCGTTTGTGGAGGCGGTCGGCATCAATTGCACCTCACCGAGATATATCCCCTCTTTGATCCGTGAAGCGAAAAAGGCGACGAACAAACCTGTGCTCGTCTATCCCAACTCGGGCGAAACCTATGACGCAACCAAAAGCGATTGGGATGGACACCCTGTACACGAATCATTTGGTGAAGGGGCCAAAGTTTGGTACGATGCAGGTGCACGCTTGATCGGCGGCTGTTGCCGTACCACACCAGAGGATATTCAAGTCATCGCCAATTGGGCACGCCCATAACAAAACAAGACCAACAAGTGAGGAAATCGATCATGGAACCACCTCTCAAGAAACGCATTCTCTTGATCGTCGCAGTGGTCGTCATACAGTTGATCTACACGCCCACCAGTTTGTTCATGAAGGGCGGCATCGAACCCAAACTGCCATGGGATATCTTCCCGCTTCAGGTGGGTTGGGTCATTCCGTATACATTATGTTATCCGCTCTGGGCATTCGCCATCGGATGGCTGGTATGGAAAATGGATGAGTTTCGTTTCCGCAAAGCCATTGCCGGTCTCTTCTTCGCCTGCTCGCTGGGTGTTTCCATTTTTCTGTTGTTCCCCACCTATGTGGTTCACCCGATCATCCCGGGCAGTGATATTCTTTCAAAACTTCTGCTTTCACTAACGATCGCGGGCGGCGATCACGACGCCCTCCCCAGTGCTCATATTTATGTCACAACAATTCTTGCCCTCATGTATAGCGAGTGGTATCCCAAACACAAATGGCTTTGGTTGTTGATCGTTGTTATCGTTTCATTCTCGACACTTTTTACAAAACAACATTACATCCTGGATGTGTTCGGTGGCTACGTGACCGGATGGCTCGGCTATCGCTTTGGGATCTGGTGGAATACGTTGAACATCAAACGGATGAGACCAGTACAGACGCAGGCAGACCAATAATGTAAGGCGGGACGGCATCTCTCCCTACGACTGCAACTTTCTTTGTTTCGCCAACACAGGTGAGGAGATAACGCACAACGTCAGGAGACGTTGGACTCCTCACCGTTCCATAGATGAGGAGACATTATATGAAAGCAGTCCGTTTAGTTGAACCTGGGAAACCATTGGAACTGCAGGAAATCCCCATTCCGAACATTGGAGATAAAGACATCCTCGTCCGCGTGCGTGCGGCAGGGATATGTCATTCTGACGCGCACTACCGCGCGGGACGTTCCTCCATGGGCAGGATGCCCATCACGCTGGGACATGAAGTGGCAGGTATCGTTGAAAAGGTTGGAGCGCAAGTTTCCAATGTCAAAGTGGGAAAGCGAGTCTGTTTGCATTACAACATCTCGTGCGGCGATTGTTATTATTGCAATAATGGCAACGACCAATTCTGCGACAGTGTGAAGATGCTCGGTCATCATGTGGATGGCGGCTACGCGGAATATATCGCTGTGCCCGCCCGCAACGCAATTCCCCTGCCAGAGGAAATCCCATTTGAGGAAGGCGCGACATTGATGTGCGCCTCAGCGACGGCGTTGCACGCGTTGAGCAAGAGCAGGGTCAAGGCCGGGGAAACGGTGGCAGTGTTCGGCGTGGGTGGACTCGGCATTTCTGCCATCCAGTTGGCAAAAGCATCAGGCGCGGTCGAGGTCTTCGCGGTGGACATCCAACTCGATAAACTCGAACTCGCCTCCGAATATGGCGCGACGCCCATCAACGCCAGCCGCGTGGATGCTGTCGAAGAGATCCGCAAGTTGACAAAAGGTAGAGGCGTGAATGTGGCGCTGGAGATGATCGGCTTGCGCAAGACGATGGAGCAGGCGATCGATAGCGTTGGATATTTGGGGCGTGCCGTGATGGTGGGATTGAACCAACAGCCAATTTCGATCAACACGTATATGCAGGTGCTTGGCAAGGAAGCGGAGATTATCGGCTCGAACGATCATCTTTTGCAGGAGTTACCGCTGCTGGTTGACATGCGCCGCCGGAAAATTCTGGACACATCACGCGTGGTGTCGCAGACGATCCCGCTGGATGCGGATAAAATCAATCATCGCCTCGACGCTCTGGAAAAATATACGAGCGATGTTCGCATGGTGGTCGTGCCATAGAAAGGAACAAAATGAACACTCCCAAAATCTCCCGCCCGAAATTTCCACCGGGATATGTGGACAGACCCGCCTCGTTTCTGACGTGGGAATGGGTCGCCGCGCAATTGACCGAATCCAAACACTACTGGCTGTGTTCCGTCCGCCCCAACGGACATCCGCATGTGGTGCCACGCTGGTGCGTGTACCTGGATGGGAAGATCTATTATGATGGAAGCCTTGAAACGCGTCACGCACGCAACATCGAAAAGAATCCGCATGTTTCCCTCCATCTCGAAAGCGGATCACAAGCCATCATCCTGGAAGGTATGGCCGCACCTGCTGGAAAGCCTTCGCGCGAACTGGGCAGGAAACTTTCACAGGCTTATAAAAAATACAAAGATGTGGGTTACGCACCTAAACCCAATTCATGGGATGAGGGCGGCTTGTTTGTGTTTACTCCACGTCAATGCATTGCGTGGTCGAATTTTACACAAGACCCGACCAAGTTTGTGTTTGAACCAGAGGAATGAACATGATCACAAGAATGTGGCACGGCAGAGTGCCAACTGCCAGGGCAAAAGAATATCGCGCATTCCTGAATGCACGCGCCATACCTGATTATCAGTCCGTGACAGGGAATATCTCCGTCCATGTCCTCGAACGGACGGAAGGCGACATCACCCACTTCATCACACTGACCTTCTGGAAGGATATGGACTCCATTAAAGCCTTTGCAGGCGAAGATGTGGAAGTCGCCAAGTATTACCCTGAAGACAAAGATTTCCTGCTTGAGTTCGAGCCGAAGGTCGTACACTACGAAGTGGTGGGACAGTCATAATTTTTTACATCGAGGAGAGACCATGAAACTGACCGATTTCAAAGTGTTGACATTTGACTGTTATGGAACCCTGATCGATTGGGAAACGGGCATGATCAACGCGCTTGCTCCACTAACAAACAGATTGGAACCCAAGCTCACGCAAAATCAAATTCTTGAAGCACATGCCCGCCATGAGTCATTTCAACAGCGCCAAACCCCGACCAAACTATATCGGGAGGTGTTAGCCATCGTGTACCGACGTCTCGCCGAGGAATGGGGTCTCAGCGTAGACTGGGAGGAATGTATCCGATATGGAAATTCCATCAAGGACTGGCCTGTTTTCCCTGATACGGCGGATGCTTTGAAATATCTCAAGCAATATTACAAACTCGTCATCCTCTCGAATGTGGACCATGCCAGTTTTGCCGAGAGCAATAAAAAACTTGGCGTCCATTTCGATGCAATTTATACTGCCGAGGCGATCGGCAGTTACAAACCGGCAGATGCCAATTTTGAATACATGCTCGCCATGCTCAAGAGTCTCGGGTTTGAAAAGTCGGATATTTTACACACGGCTGAGAGCATGTTCCATGATCATGCTCCTGCCAACCGTCATGGGATCAAATCCTGTTGGATCTATCGGCGGTTCGCCGAGGAGGGTTTTGGCGCCACCATGCATCCCGGCGAAATACCCTCTTATGATTTTCGTTTCAACAGCATGGCTGAACTGGCAGAGGCACACCGGCAAGAGATCGGTAAATAATGTGGTTCTACATCCTTCAGGGAATCGGCTATGGATTCGCCGCGGCGGTTCAACCCGGACCTTTCCAGACCTACCTCATCTCCCAAACCTTGACACGCGGCTGGAAGCGGACTCTCCCTGCCGCCCTCGCGCCCCTCATCAGTGATGGACCGATCATCGCGCTCTGCCTGCTGGTGTTGAGTCAGGTCCCGGACTCGCTCGAAAAAATTCTTTACATCGCAAGCGGATCATTCATCTTATATCTTGCGTATGGGGCATATGGATCGTGGATGGATTTTACTTCGAGCATTACAGCCGCCGATGCAGGGCCTCAACAAAGCATGTTCAAAGCGGCGTTGATGAACGCATTGAGTCCGGGTCCATATATTTACTGGACAATGGCAACGGGTCCCATTCTGCTCAGGGGCTGGCGCGAAACACCAGTCAATGGGATCGGATTCCTTGCGGGATTCTATGTCACCATCGTGTCGAGTCTGCTCGCGATCATCCTTGTGTTCGGCACCGCGGCAAAACTCGGACCAAAAGTAAACCGCGCCCTGTTGGGAATTTCTGCAATTGCGCTACTTTGTTTTGGTCTCTATCAATTGTGGCAGGGTTTATTATAAAAACAAGGTTCGGACTCCAAAATCTCCCCGCTTTGGATATGCGCGCAAAAGCAACGACTGGTCCCTTGTAGGGATGATAAGCCGTTGAACTTCGTTTTTAGCTTATATCCTGAATAATGGTGTGGTCACCGAGGAGTTCAAAATGCTTTTGACCTCTTCGATGATCGCCCTGGCTTCATCGCTGGTCACATCGGCATCCAGGTAGACAAAATCCCAGATCAATTGACCGTTGAAGAGGCGCGCCTGCCCCGAAAATTCGGGACCCAGGTCATAGGCAGAGGCATAACTATGGAGGTCAAGGAGAATGATCTCCCCAAAATTTGTCTTGAGTTGGGAATCGCCGTTGAAGCTCAACGCTGTGGAGCTCATGCGGAATGACCTCATGCCCGTCACCATCTTCAACAGGAATTCGGTCATCGTCGCGGCGACGAAATGGTCACCGGACCGCAGTGAGTAGTAGAACTTCCGTTGCAGGGAATGGGCGAGCTGCCAGATATTGATCCCGCCTTCCACCAAAACGGTGTGTCTCAGCATGGATATATAACAGGCAAGACTTTCGTTCTTTAGAGGAGGTACCACATAGGGGCGCATATCCCAGAACGAAATGGTCCGCATGGGGACATATCTCCCCGCATACAAATGTCGGTTGACGGCAACCAGCAGCGCGGCACTGAGCACGGCATCGAGCGTGACCTTTTCCAATTGTGCGCGGTGCGTAAGCGTCTCAACATAAGACTGGGTCAGGGTGAGTGAGAGAATGTGCCCCTGTGAAGGCATTTTATGCACAGGCGGGATACGCTTATCGCGGGTCCGCAAGCGATACAGCACTTCGTCAACGATCTGCTGGGGGGCAAAACGTAACGTCTGCAGGGTCAAGCGAAAGCCGCGGAATGCGGAGGGGAAACGGGATTCCTGCGGAGGCGGAGGAGGAACTTCGTAAACGGTGACAGTCCTCTGGTCCATGAAGGAGGCGCAAGCTGTCAGCAATTCATTCATCAAGTGCCCGGCTGAGGCGGGGTCCATGATGGAATGGAAAAAGGTCAGGATGATCTCAGCGTGTTTCTGGTTTGCGTCGTACAGATAGGTACAACGGAACATTGGGTTGTCTGTGAGTTCGATGCGTGTCCCCAGATCCACTTCAACAACCTTGGTCCAATGATCATCATTCCAGCGCGGCAGGACGCGGAGAGGCAGGATCGGGTCGACAAGGCTGGCAAAATAATATTTCCCCTTTTCTTTCAGAAGCCGCGCCCTGAGGAAGGGATGATGGTTCTGTGCAGATTTCAACGCCTGCCTGAGTATCTGCGGCGGAGGCGGACACTCGAGGCGAAGCACATACACAGAATGAAACGGCGCGTACCGGTCTGAAATGACCAGTGCGCGCTCGAAAGTGCCGAGTTCGCGTTTCAATCCTTCCGCTCCAAAGCATGGAAAATCATGCGCAAATTATACTGCCTGTCAGACCTTCGAACAGTCAGCATACCGAACGAAGACAACGAATTCATATTGAACAAAAATTGTAATCGCTTATAATAATTGTGAGGCGCACATTTGGAGACTCCACGATACCGAAGCAGCTGGTCATCGCATTTACCGCCGTTCCTAGCCGCAGGGGTGGCAATTGCCTTATTGATCCTTACGCCATTCTGGGCAGTGCGTTTCGCACGCCTTCCATTTTTGGGGACTTTCATTGAGACGAATAACGTGGTCGCTTCGCTCGGACGCGAGGGCTGGCCCGCCTTTGATGCTGGTGTGAAATATCGCGACCATCTCGATACATTAGGCGGTGAGCCGGTCGCCAGTGCCCGCGATCTCGAACGCATCATGGCTGGGAATGGATACCAGCCGATCGAAGCCTCGTTCACACGCCCCAATGGTTCGACCTATTCGGTTAATATCACACCCATCCCCTTCCCATTTGAAGACCTGATCTCCTATTACATCGTCCCAAGCCTGGTCGGTTTGGTATTTTTACTGATCGGTCTGTGGGCGTACCGCCTGCGCAACGACCGCTGGGAAAGCCGTGCGCTTGTGTTGTTCGTTTCGGGTGTCAGCATCCTGACCTCCACTTTGTTCGAGATCAGCACCACACGCTACACCAATGTTCTGTGGGGACTGGCGGTCCTGCTCGCTGCAGGCGGAATGATGTACCTTGCGCTCGTGTTCCCGCATCCTGTCCGCATGGTGAGGCTGAATCCCAATTTGAGAATGTTGCCCTGGGTGGTGCTTGCCTTATTCGTGCCGTGGATGATCTCCTCCACCTTAAATTCATCGAACCGTTACTTTTACGGCACAATGTGGCAACTGGGGTATCTCACCATCGTGCTGGGATTCATCCTCCTGATCGGAATGTTGATCTGGAGGATCAGCCGGGCGCAATCG
>Ga0210377_10002136_pt1 | contig 17525 bp, 15 predicted proteins | sample PLM4_65_b1redo_FD_155480 | JGI IMG/M metagenome (GOLD analysis project Ga0210377, IMG submission 155480) | Groundwater sediment microbial communities from an aquifer in East River, Colorado, USA - PLM4_65_b1 redo | ecosystem: Environmental > Terrestrial > Soil > Riparian zone | place: USA: East...
CAGCACGCTTGCGATCGCGGCCGCGGCCGGGGTGGGCGAGCCGACGATCTACCGCCACTTCCCGAGCAAGCGGGCGCTCTTCCTCGCCGCCTTCGACCGCTCGTCCACCGAGCTTCTCGATCGCTGGCGCGCGATCGCCGCGGAGAGCGCGTCTCCCCTCGAAGCGATCGCCCGGATCGGCGCCTGGTACACCGAGCAGCTCCGCACGCGCCCCGACGATCTGCTCCTCCGCTACCGCACGCTCAGCCACAACCAGGATGCGGAGATCACCGCGCGCGTGCGCACGAACTACCGCGACACGCTCGGCTTCGTCGAGGATCTGTACACCCAGGCGCGCGCGCGAGGCCAGATCGATCCGTCATCCGATCCGCGCACGCTCGCCTGGCTGTTCGTCGCGGTCGGAGCGGCGCTCGATCAGGCGCAGCTCCTCGGGCTCGGCGACGAGCTCACCGCCGACGTCGTGGCGAAGATCGCGACGCTGATCCAGAGCGGAGGCGTCGCTCGCAGTCCGTAGCGCCCCGCGAATTCTCCGTGCCGTCCGGGCAACCGGCGGTGCGGGTCGACGGCCCGGCTCACCGCGCAATCAACGCCCGCAGCCAGCGGTGAGCCGGGTCGGTTGACCCGGGCAGAGCGTCAACGGGCGCGCGGGAACGTGCGCGTGAGCCAGTCGATGAGCAGCGCGTTCAGCTCGTCGGGCTTCTCTTGCTGCGTCCAGTGACCGCAGTCGCGAATCAGCCGCTTCTCGAGCCGCGGCACGTACGCCTCCATCCCCTCGGCCAGCGCGGGCGGAAGCGCGAAGTCGTCCTCGGCGCAGACCATGAGCGACGGCGCCTCGACCTTCTGCGGCGCGTTCGCGGTGAGCGCCCAGTTCCGATCGATGTTGCGGTACCAGTTGATCCCGCCCGTGAAGCCGGTGCGCTCGAAGGCTTGCACGAAGACGTCGATCTCCGCGTCCGAGAGCAGGGGCTGGCCGAGCAGCTCGCCGGTCTCGACGGCGGTCGCGAGATTCTGGATCCCGCGGCTGATGTCGATGTCCGCGAGCTTGATGCCCTTGCGCATCAGCCGCTCGAAGACGCGGCGCACGTCGCGCGCCAGCCGTACGTCCGCATCGCCCGGCGTCTGGAAGTGCACGATGTAGTGCTCGGGGCCCATGGCCGCGCGCAGCAGCTCGACCGGCGGCATCGGCGAGCGCGGCAGGAACGGCGTGTTCACGCCGATGATCCCCGCGACGCGCTGGCGATGGAGCTGACCCACGGCCCAGACCACTGCCCCGCCCCAGTCGTGGCCGCAGAACACCGCCTTCTCGATCCCGAACGCATCGAGCAGCCCCACCAGATCGCCGGTGAGCTGGGTGATGTCGTAGGCTTCGACGGCGTCGGGCCGGTCCGTTCCCCCGTACCCGCGCTGATCCGGCGCGATCGCGCGAAAGCCCGCGGCGCCGAGCGCCGCGAGCTGATGCCGCCATGAGTACGCGAGCTCCGGGAAGCCGTGCGAGAAGACCACCGGCAGACCGTCGGACGGGCCCGCCTCGTACACCGCCATGCGTATGCCGTTCGACTGGACGTATTTCGGAGGGTTCATGGCTCGAGCATCACCTTGCACTGCGAGGTCGGCTTCTTCAGCGCTTCGAACGCGCTCGGGAACGCGCCCAGACCGACGACGTCCGTCACCATGTCGCGGCCCGGGATGCGCCCGCGATCGAGCATCTCGATGGTGAGCTCGAAGTCCTGCCGCCGGTAGGCGACCACGAAGCGCATCTCGACCTCCTTGATCACCGCCATCACCGGGAAGATCGTGTCGGGCTGCATGCACACGCCGACGACGACCACCCGTCCGCGCGGCCGCACCATGCCGATGCACTGCTGCAACAGGCCCTGCGCGCCGACGCACTCGAAGATCACGTCGGGCGGACCGCCGGCCTCGCGCGCGAAGACGGTGACCGGATCCTCCTTGCCGACGTCGGCGACCGCGGTCGCGCCGAACTTCGCCGCGAGCGCGATCCGGCCCGGCGCCTTCTCGTTGACGATCACGCAGCGCGCGCCGAAGAAGCGCGCCCAGGCCGTCACCGCCAGGCCGATCGGTCCCGCGCCGATCACCATCACGCGTTCTCCCGGCTCGAGCCGCGCCACGTTCACCGCGTGAAGCCCGACGGAGAGCGGCTCGACCAGTGCGCCGTCGCGATACGTCACGCCGTCCGGCAGGCGAAGCGTCTCGGCCGCGCCCGCGAGCACGTACTCCGCGTACGCGCCGGGCACCTGGCCGAGACCCGTGCCGCGCAGGCTCGTACACAGAATGATGTCGCCCGAGAGGCACGCGCGGCACTTCCCGCAGCCCAGCGCGGGCAGCGCGCAGACGCGGTCGCCGGGCTTCCACAGCGCCTTCGCGTCCGAGCCCACCTCGACGATCTCGCCCGCGAACTCGTGGCCCATGACCGTGCCGGGCGGCAGTCCGGGCGGGAGGTCCGCCGCGTGGAGGTCCGAGCCGCAGATCCCGCAGCTCTTCACCCGAAGCACGACCTCGGTCGGACCCGGCTTGGGCTCGGGCCGGTCCTCGATCGTCAGCGCCTGCCCGAGTCCGTGGAAAACAGCGGCCTTCATCGCGATTCCTCCCGTGGGCGGATTCTGTACCATCGATGGACTCGAGTCCAGTTATGGAATAGGCTACAGCCATGCCCGTGCCCTCCGAGCTCTCGACCGCGGCGACCCCGACCCGTCGCGCCCGAAAGAAGGAGCGCACCCGCCAGGAGATCTTCTCCGCGGCGATGGACCTCTTCACCCAGCGCGGCTTCGAGTCGGTCACGATCGAGGCCATCTGCGCGGACGCCGACGTCGCGCGCGCGACGTTCTTCCTGCACTTCCCGACCAAGGCGAGCCTGCTGCACGAGTGGAATCGCCAGGTCGCCGCCGAGTTCGAGGCCGAGCTGGTCGAGCCGCGCGCGAGCGCGGTCGAGGAGCTGCGCAGCCTGATCGAGCGCATCTCCTCGCGGCTGCGCGCGCAGGCCGACGTGATGAGCGCCATGCTGCGCGAGTTCTTCGCCACGCCGCAGGCCGTGCTCGCTACGCCCGACGAGGCGCGCGACCTGCACGCGCTGATCGAGTCGATCGTGCGGCGCGGCCAGGCGCGCGGTGAGCTGCGCGCCAGCGTCGACGCGCGGCTCGCGGTCGCGGTCGTGCTCGCGACCTCCGCCGCGATCCTCTCGGGTCAAGTCTGGAAGCCGGGCGAGATCACGCCCGAGCAGGTCCAGTCCCAGTTCTTCGAAGTCGTCTTCCACGGACTCACAGGAGAATCCACGTGACCAAGCCCCGTCTGCGCTTCGGCATCTTCATGGCGCCGTTCCACCCCGAGCACGAGAACCCGGCGCTGGCGCTGCAGCGCGACCTCGAGCTCGTCTCCTGGCTCGACGAGCTCGGCTTCGACGAGGCCTGGATCGGCGAGCATCACTCCGCGGGCTACGAGATCATCGGCTCGCCGGAGGTGTTCATCGCGGCGGCCGCCGAGCGCACGCGGAACATCAAGCTCGGCACGGGCGTCTCGTCCCTCCCCTACCACCATCCGTTCATCCTGGCCGACCGGATCCGCCAGCTCGACGTGCAGACGCGCGGGCGCGTGATGTTCGGCGTCGGCCCGGGCGCGCTTCCGACCGACGCGTTCATGATGGGCATCGATCCGCTCACGCAGCGCGACCGCATGCTCGAATCGCTGCGCGCGATCGTGCCGCTGCTCCGCGGCGAGACGGTCACGATGAAGACCGACTGGTTCGAGCTGCGCGAGGCGCACCTGCAGCTTCGGCCCTTCCACGCGGAGGGAGTCGAGATCGCGGTGGCGAACCAGGTCTCGCCGGCCGGCGCGCGCGCCGCGGGCGAGTTCGGACTGTCGCTGCTCTCGCTGGGCGCGACGACGACCGGCGGCTTCAACGCGCTCGCGAACACCTGGTCGATCTGCGAGGAGCGCGCGAAGGAGTTCGGGCAGAGCGTCTCGCGCAGCGGCTGGCGGCTGGTCGCGCCGATGCACATCGCCGAGACCCGCGAGCAGGCGCGCGCCGACGTGAAGTTCGGCCTCGGCGCCTGGGGCCGCTACTTCCGCGAGATCGCCGCGCTCCCGCTCGTGCCGGAGGGCGGCACGATCGACGATGCGATCGAGGCGATGATCGCGAGCGGCATGGCCGTGATCGGCACGCCCGACGACGCGATCGCGCAGCTCGAGCGGCTCGAGAAGCAGTCCGGCGGACACGGCGCGTTCCTGCAGCTCGCGCACGAGTGGGCCGACCGGCGCGCGACGCACAAGAGCTACGAGCTGCTGGCGCGCTACGTCATGCCCCGCTTCCAAGGCACGAACGACCTGCGCGAGAAGAGCCTCGGCTTCGCGCTCGAGAACCGCCAACGCATCCTGGCGTCGGCGGGCGGTGCGGTGATGAAGGAGATCCAGAAGCACGCGGCCGAGCAGCAGTCCAAACAGCCGACGCCGGGCGCCTGAGGTTCGATGCGCATGCAACCCAAGCACGTCATCGTCGTCGGCGGCTCGGTCACCGGCCTCGCGGCCGCGGTCGCGCTCACGAACGACGGCCACCGGGTCACGATCCTCGAGCGCGACGCCACGCCGATGCCCGAGAGCCACCTCGAGGCGTTCGCTCGCTGGGACCGCCGCGGCTCGCCGCAGACGCGCCACTCGCACGCGTTCCTCGGCCGCCTCTACTGCCTGCTGCGCGACCGCGCGCCCGGTCTGCTCGACAAGCTGCTCGCGTGCGGCGCCGAGGAGCTGCGCTTCACCGACCTCGCGAAGCGCACCATGCCCGACGCGGTCTTCGAGCCCGGCGACGCCGACATGACCATGCTCGCGGTGCGGCGCATCACCTTCGAGTGGGTCTTGCGCCGCTACGTGCTCGACTCTGGACGCGTGGTCTTCCGCGACGGCGACGAGGTCACGGGTCTCGCCGCGGAGCGCGATCCGACCACGGGTCTGCCGCGCGTCTACGGCGTGCACGTCACGACGCCGAGCGGCGAGCACGAGCTCCTGCGCGGCGACCTCGTGGTCGACGCCAGCGGCCGGCGCTCGCGGCTGCCGGACTGGCTCGAGGCGATCGGCGCGAAGCGCCCCGCCGAGGAGTCCGAGCCGTGCGGCATCTTCTACAGCTCGCGCTTCTACCGCGTGCGCGACGGCGTCGCACCGCCCGGGACCGAAGGCGGCATGGGGCAGGACCTGGGCTACCTGAAGATCGGCATCTTCCCCGGCGAGGCGCGCATCTTCTCGCTGACGCTCGCGGCGTCGCCCGACGACGACGTGCTGCGCTCGGTGCTACGCACGCGCGGCTTCGAGATCGCCGCGGCCGCGCTCCCGATCACGCGCGATTGGGTCGACCCCGCGGTCTCCGAGCCGATCTCCGACGTGCACGGAATGGCGAACCTCAAGAACACGCGCCGCTGGCTGGTCGCCGACGGAGAGCCGCTCGCGCTCGGGATCGTCGCGATCGGCGACGCGCTGATCCACACCAACCCGCTCACCGGCCGCGGCTGCAGCCTGGCGTGGGTGAGCGCCTTCCTGCTGGCCGACGCGCTCGCGAAGGAGCCCGAGGACGCGCGTGCGCTCGCGCTCGTGCTCGACTCCGCGATCGAGCGCGAGGTCGTGCCCTGGTGGCGCGCGCAGGTTCAGCAGGACCGCGACGCGATCGAGGTGGGAGAGATCCAGAAGCGCGGCGAGAACCCGTACCAGATCGAGCGCGCCGACGGCTCGCAGGATCCCAAGGCCTTCATGCGCGCGCTCCTGCGCGAAGGACTCGGTCACGCCCTGCGCGAGGACATGGGCGTGCTGCGCGCGTTCATGCGCGTGTTCAACCTGCTCGACGCGCCCGAGGACCTGATGCGCCGCCCCGAGGTGATGCAGCGCGTGCTGCAAGCCTGGAACGAGCGGCACACCAAGCCGCCGCTCGCGACCGGGCCGTCGCGCGCGGAGATGATCGAGCTGCTCGCGGCGGACGGCTGAGCCGATCGATCAGCGCGCGAGGATCCTGTTCCCGGCGCGGAGCGGGCGGCTCGGAGAGCTCATTCGGCGCGCCCGAACATGCCCAGCAGGACATAGCCCGCGCTCGCGACACCGAGCAGCGCCGACACCACGGCGGTTCTGCCCGCGATCCGATGGGCGCGAGCGCGCGCGGCGTCGCGGAAGCCCTCGCGTGCACCGAGCCAGATCGCTCGCACGCCCGCAATCACCATGACCGCCACGCAGGTCTCGTGGAAGCGCAGGGTCCAGACGTAGCGCGGCTCCCAGAGCGCGAGCTGCTCGCGGCCGAGCACGCCCACCTTCGCGACGTAGGAGAGGAGGAAGAGGCCGACGAGCGACGCGGCGACGAGCATGAGCCGGCGGTGCCCCGCGATCTCGCGGCGTCGCGCGCGGCGGACCCCGACGGTCGCGACCGCGACGATCGCGAGCATGTTCGCAAAGGCCGCAGTCCAGAACGCGAGCTTGGGGTCGACCACTGCGCGCAGCATATCGCATCGGCGAGCCCGGATCGGCTCGCAGCGATCGCCGTCGAGGTGAGGCCGAAGGCGCACGGCATCTTGTAGACTCCCGTTCCGAGACGCGCGCCCGCCGGGGGTACCGATGAGCTACACGGTGAGGATCGACAAACAGAGCTGCCTGTCGTCGGGGCGCTGTGTCGGAGCCGCGCCCGCGGCGTTCGCCTGGGACGCGGATCACCTCGGCGACGTCCTTCCGGCCGCAGGCGAGCTAGAGCGCGAGACACTGTGCGAGATCGCCCGCGCCTGCCCGGCACTCGCGATCTCGGTGCTCGACGCGGAGCAGCGCGAGATCGCGCCGTGAGCACGCGCGGCGGGGCGGTCCTGCTCGCGGCGCTGTGGCTCGGCACGACCGCCCGTGCCGAGTCATCGCCGGCGGAGATCCCCGCCGAGGCGGTGCTCGCGGACCTGCCGTTCCTCGACTCGCCCGAGCGCAATCGCGTGATCGTCGATCTGGCGCCTGCGGGCGATCGGCCGTTCCGGCTGCTGCTCGACACGGGCGCCACCAGCAGCGTCCTGACGCCCCGCTATGCGCGCGAGCTCGGCGTCACCGTACGGCGTCACCGCGACCGCCCGAACGAGCGCGAGACGGTGCTCGGAAGGTCGCTGCAGTTCTGGATCGACACGGAGTCGAGCGACACCTCGTCGCGCACGGGCTGGGAGTACGGGCTGCTCGGCGGAGACTTTCTCGCGGAGTACGTCGTCGACCTCGACTTCGCCGGCCGGCGCGTCCGCTTTCTCGACGCGCAGCGCTTCAAGGTGCCCGAGTCGGCCGAGTCCGAGCAGGAGGCCGTGCTTCCGCTCAAGATCTCGAGCAACCGGCCGCACGTGCGGATGGAGATCGAGGGCAAGCCCGTCGACGTTCTGCTCGACACGGGCGCGCCGTTCACCTTGCTGCTGTCGGGCGCGAGCGCGAAGCGCGCGGACTACGCGTGGAAGCCGATCGCGCGCCTCGGCGTGGCCGGCGTGCTCGGCCCGATCGAGTCGTACCTGTGCGAGGCCAAGACGCTCGGTCTCGGACCGTTCAACTTCGCGCCCGCGCCCCTCGTGGTCGCGCCGAAGGGCGCCTACAACCAGGGCGGCAACACGGACTCGGCGCTCGGCTACGAGGTGCTCTCGCACTTCCGCGTGCGCATCGACTATCCGCGCAAGCGCCTCTGGCTGCGCCGGGAGAGCAGCGAGCCGCTGGCCTACTTCGGCGTGCCGTGGGCCGCGGTGCAGCGCACGGGCGTGTTGGCGAGCGTCTCCGACGAGGGGATCGGCGTCGAAGCGGTCCTCCCCGGCAGCGCCGCGGAGAAGCTCGGAATCCGGCCCGGCGACTCGATCGCGCTCCGCGGCGAGGGCGACACGACGGCCAGGCTGACCGCGCTCTTCGAGCGGATCGACCGCGGCGAGCGCGTCACGGTCGTGCGCGACGTCGACGGCATCCTCGAGGATACCGAGCTCGGGACCGCGCCGGCCCCCGCGCCCTAGCAGCGTCCCGTCAGGGAATGACGCGCAGCTCGCGCAGCGCCGCGATTCGCCCGGCTGCTACGCCGAGCTCCGCGAGGACCTCTTCGGTGTGCTCGCCAACCTTCGGCACGGGTGCGCGCGGCGCGACGTCCGCCGAACTGAAGCGAACGGGGCTGCCGACGCTCTTCTGCGTACCGCCTGCGCCGTCCGGCACGTCCACGATCGCGCCGGTCGCGAGCACCTGGGGATCCGTGGTCACGTCCTGGGGCGTGTTCACAGGCGCCCACCACAGGTCGACGGCGTCGAAGCGCTCGAGCCACTCGGCGAGCGGGCGCGTCGCGAACTGCGCGTCGAGGATGCGCATCATCTCGGCCGCGTTCTCGCGACGGGCCGTCGCGGTCACGAAGCGCGGGTCTTCCTTCAGCTCGGCTCGATCGAGCCCCTCGCAGAGCCGCGGCCAATGGCGATCGGCTTCGACACCGAGCAGCCAGATCCACTTCCCGTCGCCGGCCTCGAAGTTCGACACGGTGGGACTCAACGACTCCTGCCGCTTGCCCGCCGGCGACACGAGCCCGAACGCGAGCTGCTGCGCGATGTCGAACCCGACCGTGTAGATCCCGCTGCGCAGGAGACACGCGTCGACGAGCTGACCCTTGCCCGATTTCTCCCGCGCGTAGAGCGCGGCCAGGATCCCCGCGAGGCCGTGGGAGGCGGTGATGTGGTCGCCAAAGCCTGCGCGCGATCCGATCGGCTCGCCGCCCGCCTGCGCGAGCAGCACCGCGATTCCCGCGCGCGCCCAGAACGCCCCGATGTCGTAGCCCGCGCGATCGCGATCGGGCCCTTCCTGTCCGTAGCCCGTCATGTGCGCGTAGACGAGACGCGGTGCGCGCTTCGAGAGCGTCCCCCAGTCGAAGCCGAGCCGCTCGAGCGCGTCGTGGCGATAGTTCGTGACGAAGACGTCCGCGCCGCACACGAGCTCGAGCGCGAGCTCGCGGCCCTCGGGCTTCGCGAGATCGAGAACGACCGAGCGCTTGCCGCGGTTGTCGAGATCGAACGGCGGACACGACGGCAGCTCGATGCCCGCGACCGCCCGGTAGAAGTGGCGCATCGGGTCGCCGCGCGGCGGCTCGATCTTCACCACGTCCGCGCCCCAGTCCGCAAGCAGGCCCGCGGCTGCAGGGGCTGCGACCCAGAAGCCCATCTCCACCACGCGCAGGCCTTGCAGCAGCATCGCGTCGCCCTCTTGCCGGCGATGCTACCACGGGGTTCCGGCGGTATTGACCTCGCTCCGGCTTTCGCGGAGGCTCTCGCCCGTCCAACGGCGGCCGGACGGATCCTTGCTGTTCAACAGCCTCGCATTCCTCGTGTTCTTCCCGACGTTCCTGGTCGCATATCTCCTGACGCGCGGCGCCCTCCGCCTGTGGCTGACGTTGCTCGCGAGCTACCTCTTCTACGCGTGGTGGGACTGGCGCCTTCTGCCTCTGCTCTGGTTCCAGACCGGCCTCGACTTCACCGCGGGGCATTGGCTGGACCGGCTCGAGAGCCCGGTCGCGCGCAAGCGCCTGCTGATCGCCAGCCTCTCCACCAATCTGCTCCTGCTCGGCTTCTTCAAGTACGCGAACTTCGGGATGAGCACGATGCAGGCGCTCGGCGGCGCGCTCGGCTTCTCCCTGCCCGACGTGAAGCTCGACGTCGTCCTGCCGGTCGGCATTTCGTTCTACACGTTCCAGAGCATGAGCTACGTGATCGACGTGTACCGGCGAGAGGTGAGGCCGGAGAAGAGCCTGCTGCGCTTCGCCACCTCGATCGCGCTGTTCCTGCACCTGGTCGCGGGACCGATCGTGCGCGCGCGCAAGCTCCTGCCGCAGCTCGCGAGCGATCGGAAGTTCGACGCCGAGCTCGCCACCGCCGGCTTCGAGCAGCTGCTCTGGGGCTTCTTCAAGAAGGTCGCGATCGCGGACTCGCTCGCGAAGTTCGTCGACGTGCACTACGCGGAGCCGGCGCTCTTCGACGGGGCGAGCCTGCTCGTCGCGACCTGGTTCTACGCGTTCCAGATCTACTGCGACTTCTCGGGCTACACGGACATCGCCCTCGGCGGCGCGAAGATGCTCGGCTACGACCTCGGCGTGAACTTCGATCGGCCCTACTTCGCCGCGAGCTTCAGCGAGTTCTGGAACCGCTGGCATATCTCTCTCTCGAGCTGGCTGCGCGACTACCTGTACATCCCGCTCGGCGGCAATCGCGGCGGCACCCTCGCGACCTATCGCAATCTCATGCTGACGATGCTGCTCGGCGGCCTCTGGCATGGCGCGAATTGGACGTTCGTCGCCTGGGGCGCGCTCCACGGTCTGTACCTCGTGATCGAACGCGCACTCGGCTGGCGGCCGAGCATGATCATCGTCTTCCCGGCCACTTGCTTCGCCTGGATCTTCTTCCGCGCCGAGACCTTCGCCGACGCCGCGGACGTGATCCACGGCATCGTCGCGCGCAACTCCTGGTCGCTCGGGCAGGTGCAGAACCAGGTCGTCGCGACGAAGGGCGCGCTGCTGATCGCGGTGCTGATCGCAGTCGAGGCCGCGAGCTTCCGTCCGGAGCTCGTGGCGCGCTTCCGCTCCGCACCGATGCTCCGCTACGGCGCCGCCGCGGCCGTGCTCTGGGCGATCGCGCTGTTCGGCACGTACTCCGGCGCGAACTTCATCTACTTCCAGTTCTGAGAAGAGGATCCGATGACGGGACTGGAGGTGCGACGCGCGGCGCTGCGACTGCTCGCGCTCTGCGCGATCGCGCTCGCCGGCGACCGTCTGCTCGCCCGCGCGGGCTCCGCGGCGCTGATGTCGAGCGAGCTTCGCTTCTCGGTCGCCACGCGCGGCGCGCTCTCCGCCGAAGTCCTGGTGCTGGGTGACTCGCGCGCCGTGAACTCGTTCTGGACGCCGGAGCTCGTTCGCGTCTCGGGTCGATCGGCGTTCAGCCTGGCGTTCAACGGCATGTCGACGCTCACCGCCGAGGCGCTCCTGCGCGACTACCTCGGCCGAAACCAGGCGCCGCGCCTGATCGTGCTCGAAGTCACCAACGTGCTCGACAATCACGACCTGGTGAAGGCCCTGGCCTGCTACTGGCCGGTGTCGCCGAGCCTGGATGCGCTCGCGCTCGAGCTCTTCCCGCGCTCGCATGCCGCGGCGCGGGTCTCGCACCTCTTCACCTTGAACGGCGAGATCTTCCTGCGCGGCCTGCGATACCTGCGCCGATCCGATCAAGACTGGGTGAATCGCTTCGCGATGACGCCGGAGATACTGGCGGTGGCGCGCGCGGGCCCGCCGTTCGAGATCGTCGCGCCCGACGAGAGTCTCGAGGCGCTCGGACGCATCGTCGCGCTCGCGCGCGAGCGGAACTCCGAGATCCGGCTCGTGATCGCTCCGTACCTCCCGGAGTACATCGCGCACGCCACGAACTGGGAGGCGTTCGTCGCCGAGCTCCAGCGCGCGGCCGGCCCCGGCGAGCGGATCTGGGACTACGGCCACGCCGACACCGACTCCGGGCACTTCGCGGACCGCTTGCACCTGAACGCCAGCGGCGCCGTGCCGTTCCTGGAGCGGCTCGCCCGCGACGGAGTCTTCGCGATTGACACCCTGCCGAGCGGGCAGTAACCCGTCACGTCCGATGTCGCGACCGTCGCTGCGCGCCCAGGGCATCACGCCGTTCCTCGCCATGGAGGTGATGGAGCGCGCGCTGGTGCTCGAGCGCGAGGGCGCGCACGTCATCCACCTGGAGGTCGGCGAGCCCGACTTCCCCGCGCCCGCCGCCGCGGTCGAGGCTGCGCGACAGGCGCTCGCGTCCGAGCCCTCGCGCTACACCGACAGCCGCGGCCTGCTCGAGCTGCGCGAAGCGATCGCGCGCGATCACGCGCGGCGCAGCGGGGTCAGCGTCGAGCCCGACCGCGTGATCGTCGCGTCGGGCACGTCCCCCGCGCTCCTGCTCGTGTTCACCTACCTGCTCGATCCGGGCGACGAGGTGGTGCTCGGCACGCCTCACTACGCCTGCTATCCGAACTTGATCCGCGCGGTCGGCGGCGTTCCCGTCTTTGTCGAGACGCGCGCCGCGGACGGCTATCCCCTGCGCGCCACCGACGTCCGCCGCGCGCTCACCCCGCGCACGCGCGCGATCGTCGTGTCCTCGCCCGCCAATCCGACGGGCGCGATCCAGTCACGCGCGGACCTCGAGGCGCTGCACGCGCTCGGCGTGCCGCTCGTGTCCGACGAGATCTACGACGGCCTCGTCTACGACGGCGCGCGCGTGACGTCCGCGCTCGAGCTCGGCGACGACGTGTTCGTGCTCGACGGCTTCTCGAAGCGCTACGCGATGACCGGCTTCCGGCTCGGCTACGCGATCGCGCCCCGCCCCGCCCTGCGCGCGCTGCAGAGTCTCTCGCAGAACCTCTTCATCTCGGTCGCGAGCTTCGTGCAGCGCGCCGGCATCGCCGCGCTCGAGCACGGTGCGGCGACAACCGCAGCGATGCGCGCTGCATACAGCGCACGGCGCGGCGTGCTCATGGACGGCTTGAAGCGCCTGGGCTTCGAGGTCCCCGTCACACCGCGCGGTGCGTTCTACGTGTTCGCCGACGCGCGGAGGTTCGGCCCGGACTCGCGGGCGCTCGCCTCGCTGCTGCTCGAGCGCGCGCACGTCGCGGTCACGCCCGGCGTCGACTTCGGCGCAGCCGGCGAGGGCTTCATGCGCTTCTCCTGCACCGCTCCGGAGGCGCAGATCCACGAGGCGTTGGAGCGGATCGGGCGGGTGCTGCCCGCGTGACGGAGGCGAACGACTGCCGGAGCGCGCTCATCCGCCTCCATCGCGGCCACGCACGGCAGGGGCCCGGCGACGAGGCGTTCTCGCGCGAGGTGCTGGCGGGCCTGCCCGCGCTCGGGACGAGTGGCCGGGTCGCGGATCTCGGCTGCGGCTCCGGTGCCGGCACGCTGTTGCTCGCGGAGTGCCTCCAGCGCCCGGTGATCGCGGTCGACCTGTCGCCCGACTTCGTCGCGCAGCTGACGTTGCAAGCGACGCAGCGCGGCCTGTCCCCGTGGATCACCGCAGAGGTGGCCGACATCGGTGCGCTCGCCTGGCCTCCCGCATCCCTCCACCTCTTGTGGTCCGAGGGCGCCGCGTACAACCTCGGCTTCGCGCGCGCGCTCCGGACCTGGCGTCCGCTCGTTGCCGGCGGCGGCATCGCGGTGGTTTCCGAGCTGAGCTGGTTCACGGGCAATCCGCCCGAGCCCGCACGCAAATTCTGGAAGGCCGGCTATCCCGGACTCGGCAGCGAGGCGGAGAACCGGAGTCACGCCCGCGATTGCGGGTTCGAGGTGATCGACACGCTGCGGCTGCCGAGTCGCGCCTGGTGGGACAACTACTACGGGCCACTGCAGCAACGCATCGTTTCCCTGCGAGCCGATGCCGGCGGCGCGATGCGCGCGGTCATCGCCGAGACCGAGCGCGAGATGGACCTCTTCGCGCGCTACAGCGATTCCTACGGGTACACGTTCTACATCTTGCGGGCCCCATGATGCGCGACCCGCGAGCGATTCCCGGCTAACACTCGAGCGGGATTTCCGGCGCGTGGGCGTGTCGTGGCCACGCTGGGGCGTGCCTCGGCTGAGATCTGCCGTCCTTGCATCGTGATGCTGCGCGACTGCTTCCGCCTGGCTGCCGTGATCCAACACACGCAGTGACGCATCACATTGCCCGAAACACGGACCGGAGGGGATGCAAGACCTGTGCAGGAGCATCCTCATGGGGCTCGTAGAAACCGCACGTCCAGACGGCACGGCTCGGCCGGCAAGGTCGACGGCCAGCGCCTGCTCCAGGATCACCTGGACCGTCTTCCTCACACTCCTGACCTGGAGCGGCGGCACATCTCCGGGTCTCGCACGCGCCGACTCCAAGGAGCAGATGCAGAGCCTCGACGAGCAGGTCCAGGAGATCAAATCCGACGTCCTGGGCATCGCTGCGGAGCTCAGTCGTCTCGAGGAGAAGCTGCTCTATCCGTCCAACACGCAGGTCGCCGTCTTCGTCTCCCTGACCGAGGGCGAGACCTTCCGGGTCGACTCGGTGCGAATCCAGATCGACGGCGAGCTCGTTGCTCATCACATCTACAGCTTCAAGGAGCTGGAAGCCCTGAAGAAGGGAGGCGTGCAACGGATCTACACCGGAAACGTTCGCACGGGCGAGCACCGGCTGGAGGTCTCGGTTGCCGGCAAGCTGCCGGGCGGCAAGGACTTCGCGGGGGCTGAGACCTTCAGCTTCAGCAAGGACGTCGGGCCGAAGCTCGTCGGCGTCACGCTGGCCGGGCGCGCCTCCGGCGATCTGGGCATCCAGCTCGGAGACCCGTAGCTCTTGGCCGCGCGCCTGATCGCGCTCATCGCGCTCGCGCTCGCGGCACTCCTGCCCGCAGGATCTGCCTCGGGCGAGGATCTCGAGGATCTCCATTTCGGAGAAGCGCTCTACTACGCGTACCAGGAGCACTGGTTCGAAGCGCTGGAGCGGCTCGATGCCGAGATCGCCCAGCACTACGCGGTCGACGAGCCAGAGCGCGACTCGCTCTACGCCCACATCAAGAACGCGAACTTCGACGTCGGTGACTTCGAGCTCCGCTACCGCATGCATCACCGCGCGGGGCGCGCCATCAAGGCCGTGCTCGAGGCGGACGTCGACGACTCGATTCGGAACGAGGCCGCGTTTCGCCTGGCGCGAATCCACTTCCAGAAGGGCCAACCCGAGGATTCCCTGCACGCATTGGAACGGATGCGCGGGACCGTTCCGGAGGAGATCCGCGACGACATCGAGTTCCTGCGCGCGAACGCGTACATGGCCATGGGCCGGCCGTCGGACGCAGTCGAGGTGTTGCAGAGGTTGCAGGGCTCGAAGGGGCTGAAGGGCTTCACGGCGTACAACCTCGGCATTGCGCTGCTGCAGGATGGCCGGCAACAGCAAGCCATCGAGCAGCTCGACCGAGCCGGGCAGCTCGAGAGCGGTGACCCGGCCACGCTCGCGATCGTCGACAAATCGAACCTGGTGCTCGGCACGTTGCTCTTCGAGTCGTCGGCGTTCGAGCCGGCGGAGCGCTCGCTGGACCGGGTTCGCCTGGAAGGCCCCTTCTCCAATCAAGCGCTACTTCGGGCGGGGCGCGCCGACGCTTCCGCGAACAAGTTCGAGAGGGCGCTGGTGCACTTGAGCATTCTGGCGCAGCGCGAAGCCACGGATGCCGCCGTGCAGGAAGCCATGCTCGCCCTGCCCCATGCCTACAGCAAGCTGAGCGTGCACGGACGCGCGGCCCTTCTGTATGGGCGGGCCGTGGAGACTTTCGGTGACGAGCTCCAGAAGCTCGACGCTTCGCTCGAGAGCATCGCGCAAGGCGAGTTCCTGAAGGCCCTGGCTCGCGAAGAGATCCGGCAGGACAAGGACTGGGTGATCCACCTCCGCAGCCTGCCCGACGCCCCAGAGACCTTCTACCTGATGAGCCTGATGGCCTCTCACGAGTTCCAGACGGCGCTGCAGAACTACCTGGATCTCGAGGACCTGCGGAAGAAGCTGGTCTCGTGGCACCGGAGCCTCGCCTCCTTCGAGGACATCATCCGCGTACGCCGCGAGTACTACGAGCCCCTGCTGCCCGAGATCGATCGCCAGTTCAGGGAGCTCGACTCACAGATTCGGTTGCGCGTCGAGCAGCGCGATCGTATCGATCAGCGCCTCCAGCACATGCTGATCGCTCCGAGACCGGACTACCTGGCGACTGCGGACGAGCAGCGAGCGGGAGCGTCGATCGATCGTCTGGAGGCCGGGCTGCGGGGTGCGAGCGACGCCGAGCGCAGCGCCGTGTCTCCTCGGATCCGCCGCCTGAAGGGCGTGCTGACCTGGAGCCTGGAGACGAACTACCACCAGCGTCTGACGGACGCCCACAAACATCTACGCGAGCTGAACGCAGACGTGGAGGTGCTGACGGCGCAGTACGACGCCTTCGTCAGAACGCGGCAGGCGGCAACGCAGAGCTACGTAGGCTACGAGGGCCCGATCGAGGACCTGCGCGGGCGCACCAGCGCTGCGCTCGAGCGCCTCGGCGTCTTGATGGCTCGGCAGGGCCAGCTGCTCGAAGCCGTGGCCAGCAAGGAATTGAAGTTGCGTCGCGAACGCCTGGAGGCACAGCTGAATCAGGCCCGGTTCGCGTTCGCAGACAGCTATGACCGCGCCGCGAAGGCGCAGGTCCGGTGAGTGCGGAAAGTGACCCAGCGTGTTCCCACGACTCTGCTGCTCGCATCGGCCCTCCTCGCGGCCTGCGCCGGGAACTCCGACCGCCGCACGCTTGCGGAGCTGCGCAGCGTCGAGCCCGACGTCGAGGAAGTGCAGGTCGAGAACAGCCTCGACCAGGCGATGGTCGGGTACAAGAAGTTCCTCGAGGAGGCGCCGGAGTCCGCTCTCACCCCGGAGGCGATGCGGCGCCTCGCGGACCTGAAGCTGGAAAAGGAGTACGGGATCCTCGGCGACGGGGAGATCGCGGAGCTTCCGGCCCCGGAGGCCGCCGTTCCCGAACCCGGCTCGCGCGAGCGCACGCGCGTGGCGGTGCCCGCGGCGAAATCGGAATCCGACCGGGACTTCGAGCGGCGCGCCGCCAGCTCGACCGGATTCGGACCGGAGGGCGAGAGCTTCCCGCTCGAGCTCCCCGACGGGAAGCGGGCGCCGTCATCGGGTCCCTTGGAGGCCATCCAGCTGTACGACCAGATCCTCGCCGCCTATCCGACATACCAACACAACGACGAGGTCCTCTACCAGAAGGCGCGCGCGCTTGACGAGCTGGGCCGGGTCGACGAGGCCGTGGCCGTCATCGAACAGCTGACGGGCGAGTACCCGCACTCCGCGCACCTCGACGAGGTGCAGTTCAGACGGGCGGAGTACTTCTTCACGAGACGGAAGTACCCGGAGGCCGAGTCGGCTTACACGGCCGTCCGGAACATGGGCGCCGGGTCCGAGTACTACGAGCTGGCCTTGTACAAGCTCGGCTGGACGTTCTACAAGCAGGAGCTCCACGAAGAAGCACTGCACGAGTACATCGCGCTTCTCGACTACAAGGTCTCCACCGGATACGACTTCGACCACGCGAAGGACGAGGACGAAGAGCGCCGGATCGCGGACACGTATCGTGTCATCAGCCTCTGCTTCTCGAACCTCGGCGGCCGGGAGGTCGTCCAGCAGTACTTTGCGGCGAACGGGACGCGCAGCTACGAGGACCGCATCTACGGCCACCTGGGCGAGTTCTATCTAGAGAAGCTCCGCTACCAGGACGCTGCAGCGACCTACGACTCTTTCGTCGAGCTCCACCCGCTGCACAAGGTTGCACCGCACTTCAGCATGCGCGTGGTCGAGATCTACGAGGCCGGCGGCTTCCCGAAGCTGGTGCTCGAATCGAAGAAGGCGTTCGCGGCCAGCTACGGGCTCCAGTCCGAGTACTGGCGCCACTTCGACGTTCAGCAGTCGCCGGAGGTCCTCCGCTACCTGAGGGCGAACCTCGAGGATCTCGCTCGTCAC
>Ga0210377_10002137_pt1 | contig 17525 bp, 15 predicted proteins | sample PLM4_65_b1redo_FD_155480 | JGI IMG/M metagenome (GOLD analysis project Ga0210377, IMG submission 155480) | Groundwater sediment microbial communities from an aquifer in East River, Colorado, USA - PLM4_65_b1 redo | ecosystem: Environmental > Terrestrial > Soil > Riparian zone | place: USA: East...
CCGGCGCACATCCGGAAGGTCTATACGGCGCTGAAGGACGAGAATGTGATCGTTAAGATCATCACTCATCCTTTGGTCCTCAAGAAGAACGGGGAGCCGGCGAAGGACCCGGACGATTTCATTCAGCATCACCTGCGGTCCGGGAAGTCGCACGTAGAGGTGCGCCAGATCGTCCTGGACCTGGCAACGAAGGCTCAGGAGCCTATCGGCTGGGAAATCTCGCGGCTGGCCTCGATCGAGGACCCGAAGGACCGCCTCCTGATGTTCAAGGACCGGGGACTCGCCAGGATGATCCACGAGGTGCCGGGATCTGCCGAGCGGGAGCTGTACGTCGACCAGGCGGCCAAGACGATCGAGATCTCGGTCAAGGCGACGGAGGAGCTGGTACGGAGCGCCGTGGCGGACCTCCTGAGTGTCCTGGACGAAGCCTATGGCGGAGACATCAAAAAGGCCGATCCGCGACGCCTGGCGGACCGGATCTTCAAATGGTTTCAGAATGGGGCCGGGGCGAGGATCTATAAGACGAAGGACGGGAAGGTATGGATCTATTACAACCGCAAAAACTATGAGATCGCCGCGGACAACCTGGACTTCAACACGCTGATGGACAATCTGACGCACCTGGCCGTGATCAGCAAGCCGGGGAACGAGGTCTGGTATTACCTCCGGACGATGGCGAATACGCACGGCGAGCTGGTGGACATCATGTCATGGCTCCACACGGACCGGGAGCGGGACATTATCTATATGAATCTCAACTCCGAACACAACAAGATCGTTATACTCGTGCCGGGCCAGGAACCGAAGATGATCGAGAACGGGACGAACGAGCACAGTGTCCTGCTGGCCTCAAGTTTTCAAATTCAACCATTTTCTTATAAACCAAACACCGGCGAAGCCGAAGGCTTTACACACCTGAAAACCCTCCTGATGGATACGACGCCGGCCGAGCTCCCGCAGCGATATTTCCTGACCTGCTGGATGATCTCGATCTTCCTGATGAACTACTCCACGGACCGGGGGCTCCTGCAGGCGATCGGCAGCAGCAAGGTCGGGAAGTCGAAGGTCCCCGAGCGAATGACGAACCTGATCTACGGCGAGAGCTTCGTGGGGAAGGGGACTGGCGCCGCGGAGACCAGGCTGGCCACGAACAACCCGCTGATCGTGCTCGATAACCTGGAAAACCGGAACCTCCTGCAGGGCACCGTGGACTTTCTGCTGTTCATGGCGAACAGCGCGCACAAGCCGAAGGCGAAGGCCGGCAGCGACACCGAGGTCCTGTTCCAAAAGCTGAACGCGATGTGCATGATCACGTCGATCGAGGCGTTCCCGGGAAAGCTTCCGGAGCTGGTGAACCGGACTTGGCCGCTGATGCTCGAGAAGGAATTCAAGCAGCCGGGGTACATGCACGACGAGACGATGCGCCAGATCAAGAAGCATCGGAACGAGATCCTGTCCGATATCTTCCGCATGATCAGCCTGAAGGTGCTTCCGCACCTGGACCGCCGAAAGTTCTGGTCCGAGTACCTGCAGCGGCAGCATGCGGGACACAACAAGGACCGCAACAACGAGCATCTCTGCACGATCATACTGATCCTCGAGGCGCTCCTGGAGCACGTTCCGCTGGCCAACTGCCCGGACCCGATCGAGAAGCAGGCCATCCAGCTCGTCGACAAGTGGGTCGCGTATCACGAGGAGCAGGCGCGGGATACAGAGGTCACGTCGAATTCGCTGCTCGGAGTCATGGACGGTCTGACCGACGAGATCATCACCAAGATCCGCGGCCGCAGCGGCCGCACATATAAAGAGCACGAAGACGGCAGCGGACCGGTCTATGTCTACGAGGACCCCGAGTACCGGCAGGTGTTCCTGCTCACGGAACCCAGGGGCGAGGTCCTGGACGGAGAGCCCGGCGATCCGTTCGCCGATACGATCTCCTGCCAACGCCTGGAGATGGTGCTTCACTCGGGCAAACTCGACGAGATCATCCAGCGGTTCTGTTCGAACATCGGCAGGAAGAACCCCTTCGAGAACGCCACAGCACTGGCCTACCGCATCAGGAACGACAGGAGTGTCATTGAAAGCGCCGGATGGTCTATCATTCCGGGTAAAAACGGGCATTCTCACTATAAGAAGATTGGGAACCAGCGTTATTGGAAATTCAGTAAGCTTATTAAGGAGTTACCACTATAAAACCCCTTTTTTTGACCGTGAAATTGAAATCAGGATGGGCGCATGCTTGGGACATGTGTCCATGTGCCGCTAAATTAAAAAAAACTTTTAATATCAATTATTTAATTGCGGCACATGAAGCGGCACATGGGCGGCACATGGCGGCACATGGGCGGCACATAGGGTGTATTGGCGGTGTATGTGGCGCAAGCGATAACAGTATGAAATCGTGTATGAATCACCTTGTTTGCGCCACATGGACAGATCGGGCACATGGTTTAAGCTCATCCATTATCACTGGATTGGCACGGTTCTCCATCGTTTTAACGTTAAGCATCTAAAAAAAAAGAGATTGTTTTAGGTTGTTTATAATCTGTCTTTGGATAGTAGTGAATCCGTGTTTCAGCCCGTGTTAATGCGGGGTTCCTTGATGCTTGATTGTCCCTGTGGCTGGTCTCGAACTTGAGATTGTTTGCACGTGGTAAAAATCCTAACGAAAGTAACGAAATCAGACTACACCTTTTATTAAATAGTGTAGTAGGTGGTTTGAGGGTGGTTATAGAATCAATAGGTTAGGTGTCTTGGATTTGGTGAAAGGTGTAGTACAGATCATGATGGAGACCGTTCGATGGATTGGTGATCAGCAGCCTGGGGGCACCCCCGGTCGAAAAATAGACCAAACTGTGCATAACCGCCCCCTCATAGGGTCCTCTCAAATTAGGGTAATTTTCAAAGGGATTGGTCTATAGGTTGTTGAATGTTGGGTGATCAGATTTTGTTTTGGATTAACGTTTATAGCTTGTAAAAAAGTGGGGCGCGGGGAGCGCAAACAATGATGAATACAGCACGGAATGAATCGACAGCGACTGCCGCAGCCCCGCCCCTCGTGGATAACCACCTCGACGGTTTTGTCCGTTACCTCACCGTGCTCGAAGGCCTCGCGCCGACCAGCGTGGCCGTCTACCGCCGCCTGGTCCAGGAGTTCTTTGCCTGGCTCGCCGGCAACGACGCCCTGCGGCCGGTCGAACAGCTTACGCGTCAGGACGTCGAGGCATATCTCGAATGGTGTTTCTACCGCCGCAACGGGAACTACACGCGTCACACCAAGCTCACGGCCATGCGGAGGTATTCCCGATTTCTGCGCTATGAGGGGATCATCCCTCAAGACATCACCTCTGATATCCCAAAGCCACGGATCCGGAAAAAGTTTATTCAAAAGTTCACTTCCGAAGAGCATCAGGCGTTTTTCCAAGCGATCGAATGGGACAAGGAAAAAGGTTTGCGCGATGCCGTGATATTCATCCTCGCCGGATTCTGCGGCCTGCGTGCCGGCGAGATCTGGCGGCTTCGTCTCGAACACATTCAGGACGACGGCAAGCTGATTGACATCCAGGTCCCCGATGACATCGCCAAGCAGGGCGGCCGGGGGTCCTCCGGACGCACCGTGGACCTTTGGGCCGTTCCGTCTCGAGACGTCCGGCAATACGTTATGGTCCGGCTCCGCCAGGGCGCCCGGCCCGAGGACCCGCTGCTCGTGACCTATCGCCACAAGCGGCCCGGGCCCCTACCGCTCAGCGACTCCATGCTTGATGAAATTATAAAATATTACTCCGCGCGCGCCGGCATCCGCAAAACGAAGGTCAGCCTGCACATGTTCCGCGCGACCCACGCCAATGACTGCCGGCACATTGAGCGCTACGACACCCGCGCGATACAATATCGCCTCGGCCACGCCAGTATGGCCACGACAGACCGATATTTGCCCGACCATCGCCGCATCAATAAGACATATCCCAGCTTCGCCGCACGCTATCGCTGGTATGAAAAGATACGGGGAAAAAAATCTGACGGAGGTGCTGATGCCGGCGAATAACCACTGGAGCGAAGAGCGATGGGACAACTTGTGCACACAGCTTTGCGCCAACTTCGGTCCGGCATCGGCTGCGAAGATCATCGAGACGATCGTCTTTACGATCGGCGGAGAACGACTCACCATCCCCAGTCTCCAGGACATTGAGAAGCGCGAGCGTGACCGGCGCATTTGCAATTATCACCAAGGCAATTACGAAGAGACCGCCGCGCGCTTCGGCATCCACGTGAACACCGCCCGCAGGGTCGTATTGAAGCAGCTCATGATTGAACGTCAAAAAACTACCACCTCTTGCCAGAACGTGGTAGGCGAATCTGATAAAGTGGAGATATGAGCATATGACAATTTATGATATAATCGCTTCGATCGGATAGCGACAGCTCCCATCCTGGGAGAATTGTTGGCCCGAAGCAGACACTTAGCTAGGTTAGTGAACAACCCGCCTGCGGGACCTGTTCAACCCTGTAAGATATGCTTCGGGCTTTTTTATTCTCAGGAGGGGATAATGGCTTTTGATCAAGCGGAATGGAAGAGAAGGCTGGCTGCGGTCCTGAAAGAGCATCCCGACATCGGTCGTGCAACAGGACTGCTTGAGATCAACCTTGGAGAGGGGGGCCTTACCAAGATCTATCTCAACCGGAAGGTGAAAAACGCATCAGAGGCCGCCGCCGCGATCGACCAATGGAAGGACAAGGTCGAGAGCAGCACGGTCCGCATCAACATTGGATAGTCCGGAACTCCCATCAGGAGAGCTCTGAAACCCAGAACGCGCAGCATCGTTCTGGGTTTTTTTATTTTCCATGACCGACGAAACGGAAAAGAAACTCTTCGGCGCCATCGACCTTCTTGAAGGCGCCCTCAATGCCCTCTGCTGCGATCCCCGCGCGGATGTGTCCTGCAGGATCGCTACCGCGCGGGACGTCGTCCGCGAAACAATCCTCCTCGAACGAAAGGCGACCCATGGAGATCCGCAACATCCCCATCACCGAACTCAAGCCGGCTGAATACAATCCCCGCAAGATCACCCGGAACGTTCTGAAGACCCTGAAGGACGGCATCACCGAGTTTGGCCTGGTGGACCCCCTCATCGTCAACAAGGACCTCACCATCATCGGCGGTCACCAGCGGTTCAAGGCCTGCCTCGAGCTCGGATTCAAAGAGCTCCCCTGTATTGTACTGGATCTGACCAAGGCAAAAGAGAAGGCTCTCAACCTCGCGCTGAACAAGGTCAGCGGTGATTGGGACAAAGACAAACTCGAAAAACTCCTGCGCGATATCGAGTCCGCCGACCTCAGCCTCACGGGGTTCAACGACGACGACCTCTCCAAGCTCCTCGATGACGTCCAGGGCGGCACGCCTGAATACGATATCGCCCCGCGACTGATGGAGCAGTACGATTACATCGTCTTGTTCTTCAAGAACACCCTCGACTTTCAGGTCGCCGGCGCCCACTTCCAGCTCGAGACGAAGCGAGAGGACAAGCGCGACAAGGTCGGCCTCGGCAAGGCCATAGACGGCGCCGCATATCTCCGGAGAATGGGTCTGTGATCTGCGTCATCCCATCCGCCGGCCGCGCCGGCAGCGTCATCACCACAAAACTCTTTCATCGTGCCTGGCTCTGCGTACCGGAGTGCGAAGCCGATGCCTACCGGAAACATCATGACAACGTCGTTGCCCATCCCGATGCCGTCTACGGCATGGGCCAGAAGCGCCAGTGGATCCTGGACAACTTCGACGACGAGATCATTTTCATGGCCGACGACGACATCGAGACCCTCACCTTCATGGGAAACGCCGACGCCGGCGGCGGGTACTACAGCGACATCAAGGACCCGGACCACGTCTGGGAAGTACTCCTGAACACTGCGACGATCGCCCGGGACATCGGCACCAACCTCTTCGGCTTCAGCGAGATCCGCGACCTGCGGAAGTTCGACTATATCCATCCCTTCTCGACACGAGAACGCGTGAACGGCTTCGCCATGGGGATCATCAAGGACGGCCAGCGGTTCGATCCGCGTCTGGTGGTCAAACAGGATTATGACTTCTACCTGATGACACTGTTTTGGAAGCGTTTCGTCTGGCGCGACGACCGGTATGCCTTCCTCGCCAAGCACTACACCAACAAGGGAGGTCTGGCTTCCCACCGGTCAATCAACAAAGAGGTTGAGTGCGTGAAGGTCCTACAACAGAAATTCGGGAAGAATATCGTGGGGACGGTGAAGGACAAACCGTGGAAGGTCGTTATTCGAAAAGCCTAGTAACCAGAGAAGGGATCCGATCTACGTCGCAGGGTAAGGTCGGGAGGGTTATAATTTGGCCCGGGATATCCTTTGTCGCACGCGTAACAATACCAGTAATCGGTATCTCGTTCCTGCAGCCGGACAAGTTTCTTGTCCACGTCCCAGCATTTTTGACAGAAAGGCCCATCTTTCCGTTCAAGCAACAGGGGGTGTTTTTGAAGCTCCAGCGGGGCGAGCTCAACTCCTACAACAAACTGTTCGCCTACGTCCAAGGGGTGATCAATCTCGCGGCCCAGGAGGAGATCTTCGCCCTGGCCCCCCTCTCGGAAAAGGAGCAGGAGTCCATCGCCAACTTGTCCAGCCTGATCGCCTCCATCGAGCGGTTCATCGGCAAGGTGCAGGAGCAGGACAAGGCGAAGCATCTGGAAAAGGCCGTGTTCCATTCCGATGTCAGCCCCGAGCGGGTCGACTATATCATCACCAGCCTGCAGAAGATCCGCCGAACCATCCTCGTAGGGGATGGCGTCAAGAAGGCGATGCAAGCAGCGTAGCAATCACAACTCCCTCTCCCCTCGGGGGGAGAGGGAAGGGGTGAGGGGCGGTTTCAGGAAGGAGGACATAATGACAACACAGATCAGAATGGACGCCCGCGTGGGCGATGAAGCGCAGAAGGAAAAGACGTTGAAGATCGTCCGTGATGCCGGGATGGATGTCCGCATCACACTCGAAGGCGCTCACATTCAGGCCTTCGACGGCGAGGTCCTGGTCGTCGCGATCATGCAGGTCCGTTCCGGGGTGTTTGCTTTCCGGTACCACCCGGCATACTGGAACGGTCTGTAGTGGAAGTCACAACGAGAAAGGAGGTGATTCGATGAAACTGCAAACCGGACAAGGCTACCCGTTCGACGAGGTAGCCTCTGCTCTCCAGAAAAGCATCCGCCGCGGACTCGAGGTGGATGCAATGTACTGGGCCGCGGAAATGGAAACGCGCTATCCCGATTATCTGTGGAAGCGCCTGCAGGTGATCTCCGTAGAGGACATCGGCATAGCGAACATGCAGGTCGTTCTCTACGTCGCCGAGATGCGTCGGCTCTATCAGGAACTCAAGAAGGAGTACGACAAGGCGCCGACCCGGCGCTCCCGGTCCTTCCGCATGGTCCTTGGCAATGCGATACTCGCGATGTGCCGATCGGAGAAAAGCCGCATCGGCGACGAGTTCCCCATCGTGATCTATGGGCGGCGGGAAGAAGGCTGGAAAGCCGAGGTTCCGGACCACGCGCTCGACATGCACACCAGCCGCGGCCGGGGCATGAAGCGCGGACCTTCCCACTTTTGGACGGAAGGCGTAAGGCTCGATCGTGAAAGCGGACTCACCAACCCTTACCACGACGAGGCAGTGAAGTTCAGGACAAAGCAGTTGGCTTTAGAGATTGATTAACGGCAGCAGAAACAAAAAGAGCGGGGAGTAACCAGCTCCCCGCTCACCCAAAACCAAACCCCAAAGGAAAGGAGTCTGTTATGTCAACTGTAACTGCTTTAAAAAAGAAAGTCAAGACGGAAGGGGATGCACCCAGGGCATCAAATCCCGCAACCCAGTGCATCGACCTTCACTACATCGGCGGCGGCAGCGACAAGGTCTACCACGCGGCAATCCGGCATTCAGGGGGCGATACCTATACGGTCCCATTCGCCTTCGGCCGGCGCGGGTCAAGCCTGGCATTCGGAACGAAGACGACCACGCCGGTCCCCTTGGATAAAGCGATCGCCGTCTACAACAAACTCGTCGCGGAAAAGATCGGCAAGGGATACCGGGAGTCGCCCGGCATCAGCGGTGACATCTTCGGCAGCCCGTCGTCCTTGGCCCCGGTCGTGAACATTCTCCGGAAGGAATCGAGCGGGGTGGTGCCCCAGCTTTGCAACGAGTGCAGGTCGGAAGAGGTCGAGTCGCTCATTCGTGATTCCGCCTGGGGCGCACAGGAAAAGCTCGACGGCCGGCGCAGGCTCATTCGCGGCGCTGAGAATGTGCAGGGCATCAACAAGCTGGGCCAGGTCGTGCCCCTGCTGCCGGAGATCTCCCGGGCCGTCAAAGGGTTTAGTGTCCCGGTGCTGCTCGATGGGGAAGAGATCGGGAACACACTCTATACCTTCGGATTGCTCGAACTGAACGGACGAGACCTGCGGGGTCTTTCTTATCTCGAGTCGTATCGTGAACTCGAGACGCTTCTCTCCCGGTTCCCCTCACCGGCGCTCTCCCTGGTTGGGCTCGCGATCACGATGAAGGAAAAACGGGCGCTGCTCAAAAAGCTGCATGCCGAGAACAAAGAGGGCATCGTATTCAAGCGGCTGGCCGCTTCCTATTCCCCAGGCCGGCCCGCGCAAGGCGGCGACCACATCAAGTTCAAGTTCTGGTCGGACATATCGGTCATCGTGCTGGCCCGGAACGCCAAGCGCAGCGTGCAGGTCGGGGTGCTTCCTGCGTCCGGCGGAAAGATCGTCCCGGTCGGAAACGTGTCTGTGCCCGCGAACCACGAGCTTCCCGATGCCGGCGATATCGTCGACGTCCGGTACCTGTACGCCTATCGCGGCGGCTCTCTCTTTCAACCGCAATATCGGGGAAAGCGCGACGACGTGTCGCGAGAGGAATGTCTCGAGACGCGCATCAAGTACAAAGCGGAGGCCTAATATGCTATCCATCGAGGAATTCAACTCCAAAGTATTGCGCATCGCCACCGCCCTGTTCTACACGGTGCAGCAGGAGGACGAGGAACAGCAGAGCAAGTACGAGCGCCGCGCGGACCTTCGGAACAAGAAAGGGGATGAAGGCCTCCGCATCATCAACGGCGGGTACGGCAATCAGAACCGACTCGTGATCCGCGGCCACTATCCGTCAGACTACAAAGGCCGGCAGCATATCAGCGGCAGCGACAACGCGCCCACGGTGACCATCGCAGAGGGCAAGACGCCAGAGGCCATCGTCACGGACATCAAGCGCCGGTTACTCCCGGCCTACGTCGAAACCCTGGCCAAGGTTCGCGAGCGGAACGCGCGGTGGAAGGAGGAGGAGGAAGCAAAGGAACGGGCCTTGCGGTCCCTCGCCAGGGCGCTCCACGTCCGCGATCTCCGCATGACCGGACAGGAATGGTCCGTCTACTTCCACAAGGGCAGCGCCAAGGTATACACCGGAGGCGACGTCGAACTCAAGGCCTACCTTCCCCTCGAAGACGCCCTTAAGGTGGCGACCCTCATCGGTAACCTGAGAATCAAATAACCTTCCAGGGCCGGGAACCACCGGCCCTTTTTTATGTTTCTCCGGCACCTTCCGAGCCCTTACCCCTTCAAGGCAACCCTCGACTACCAGCCCACTCCATTCGACGCACCATCGGCCTGTCTACGCATTCTCATGATTTACAACATCAGTTCACCGTGATAGAATCGGTGCCGTGATGGCTCCTCTCAAACAAACACCCTCCGAACCCGGCTTCTACTGGCTCATCGAAGATGGTATGCCGCCGCATATCGTAGAGGTCAATGTCGAATCGGACTCGCACGGGATGTTCTTCGTCCTGCTGCCCGGCGAGGATTACAAATATCCCCCGGAGCTTTGGCCCGATGCATCGTGGATCGGTCCGGTCTATCCGCTCTCTATTCTGAACGTCAATTCAGGAACCGCTTAGCAGGCCCCTCTGGTACGGCCCCCGATCAACTGCATTCCCCCCCCCAACGTAGCGGTTCCCGAACCTACCCGAACGGGTAGTTGCGCTCGTTCCGCATTGTACTAAAGTCATAATTGTGCTAAAGTCATAATGGAACTAATCTCATGCCTAACGATCCCGCCTAGATTCGCATCTGGTGCATAGTCTTAAGGTGTAACGAGCAGCAGTAAGAGCAGCGGTGAATACCGTCGGCACATCGGGCGTCAATCGTATTGTTTTCCAATAAAAGAACCCGCATCATTGCAATGCATCTCAGCAGACATCCAGAGACAAGGAGCGCACGATGGGCAACTGCATATATTGTTCGAAACCTGCTGGATTTTTCCGAAAGAAGCACAAAGAATGCGAAGCCAAGTTTCTGGAAGAGAAACGCCAGAGGGAGCAAAAGATCGTTGCAGAAAAAAACGAGATCCTATCACTTGCAGCGTCGGCTGCGATTGGGCAGGGTTCGATAGAGGCGGTAAGCGCGAAAATAAAGTCCGCGTCCGAGTTCATCGATGACGTTACCAGCAAGGGACTGCTGGTACAAGCCTGGGAAAGCGCTGTGGACAAGTGTCTTGGCGATAGCCTTCTCACAAAGGAAGAAGAGTCGAAATTAGTAGATTTCAAAAAGGCCTTTGCTTTGACACAGGATGATAGTGACAAAAATGGAGCCTATACCAGAATTACGCAGGCGGCCATTCTCCGGGACCTCGTGGAAGGCAAGATTACCGAGAGAGTCTCCATTGTGGGGTCCCTTCCGTTTAATTTCAAGAAGAATGAAAAGCTCGTCTGGTTGTTCAAGGGAGTGCAGTATTATGAGCAAAAGACGAGGAGGGAATTCGTCGGCGGATCGCACGGCATAAGCGTCCGTATTGTCCGAGGGGTCTATTACCGGGTCGGAGCCTTCAAGGGCCATCCTGTCGAAAGAACGGAAACAGTTCATCTCGATACCGGGATGCTTGCGGTAACGGATCAGCATGTGTATTTCGCCGGATCCGCGAAAAGCTTTCGCGTTCCCTATACGAAAATCGTCACCATGACCCCGTATTCTGATGGTATCGGGATCCAGCGTGATGCCGCATCGGCAAAGCCCCAGTCGTTTACCGTTGGTGATGGATGGTTTATCAACAACCTCATGGCAAACCTTGCCAAGTTGGATGCCTAGCGAAATTTAGGGAGGACAATAGCATGAGACGAACCTATCTTTTCGTGTTCCCGCTTTTGATGGTATCTTTTTTCTTGAGCTGCGGCGGAAGCGATTCAGGTGGAGGAGGTGGTTCTGCCATCTGCGCATCGAACTGCTCTTCAGCTGGGGCCTGCAGCGGACATGGCGGCGTAAATTGTTCGGCCGGCCCGGATTCCGACGGGTCGGTTATTTGTGTCGATGGTTTCAGGGATTCTTCTGTTCAATATCAGTGTCAATAGGGAGGGAATTATGAAGCCGACAATCACGGCAGTTCTGATATTGCTTCTTTCGACATGCGTATTCGCTCATAGTGGAGGGACTGATCGATGTGGCGGACATAACGATCGCAAGCGAGGGGGCTATCACATACACAATCTAAGCAAATATTGCGCTTGTTATCCGGATGAGCAGCAGTGCAAACCTGATGGAGCCAACCCGGACACGAAAGCAAAGAAAAGCAAAAAGAGGCCAGCGCAATAGCAATGAGCCTTACCATATTCCATCACAGACGAGGTGAAACGATGAAGAAGATAGTAACTGCATTGTTTGTGCTGTGTCTTATGGCCGGCGTCGTCTATGCGGGAGTCTTGGAAAAGCACTATAGTCTGGACGGTACTGACATTGTAGTGTATTACGCTGATCACTCCGTTACACCCGGCATCGCAGATCCCGCCGTGACTCAAAGCAATATACAAGAAACAATATGTGTTACCGGATATACAAAGGATAAGCGGAAACACCAGACAAGCAAAATAAAAAAGGCCGTCTTAGCTCGGTATGATATCCCCTGGTCGGATCGGTCTGATTATGAAGATGACCACTTCCTGGCTTTGACCGATGGAGGATGCGACTGCTGCGATAAAAAAGGCAAGGCCAATGATACGGATTGCAGCGGGAACCGCTGGCCCCATGTATATTGTGATAAAGAGTCTGCGGGCAAGACCTGTTTTGGCGCGCGCGAAAAAGATGTCGTGGAGTCGAATTTGAATAGGCGGGTTTGCAAGGGTAAGCTTACATTACAGCGAGCTCAGAAAATATTGAGAACTGATTGGTTTGCCGAGTACGTGAAGATAAAAGGATTGCCTACGCCCGTATCGAACTGACCTTCATGACAATTATGTAGATATTCTCTCCGAAAGGCCGGGACTCTTCCGGCCTTTTTTTATTATCCTCGCCACCTGATCAATCAACGCATCCCTCCTGCCAGAACATTCCGGAGGCATGGAGGTTGTCGGTCTTCTGATTGACGACATCATAATCCGCCTCTCCACTCATTTCTCCTGGCTTCTGACTCCTTTCTTCTGACTCCTGTTTCCAAAAAACTCTCACCTCTTGCCAGAACGTGGTGGGCTTTTTTGTTAGTGTCGGGGCATGGACGAGAAGGATCTCGACAAGAAACTCGAAGAGTTTGGTCAGAAGGCCACGCCCGAATATCTGATCAAGCTCCACAAGGTTAAGCTCGCCGAGCGCATCCTGAAGGGCGAGGTAGGCCTGAAGAAAGAATTCGAGGAACTCGTCGAACTCGAAAAGCAGCTCACTAAATCCGTTATCCCCGGGGCTGAACCCGCAGCCCCATCCGCCAAGCCCGCCTCTCCGGCCTCCGCAACCGGAGGGGCGGGCGTTTCTTCCGAAGCCGAAGAAGAAGAGATCGGCATCCCGCAGCGCCTCCGCGTCAAGCGCCACTACCCCATCACCGACAAGGTCCTCGAACAGCGCCGCGCCGCCTCCCGCGCCAGCCGCCCCGGGTCCGAGGGCAACAAGCGCAACTGGCGGGGCGGACTTTTCGCCAAGGACTTCATAGAAGGCCGGATAAAACCCTGCCAGTCCACCTGTCCCATCTTCGACGAATGCGAGCTCGTGTCCGAGGGCTACACCAAGCCCGACGGCGTCTGCCTGGACAAGGCCGCGGTCATCGCCACGTATTCCGCGCTTATGGACGCCATCAAGCACAAGGAATATGACGGATTCAATGAGGTTTCCGCGCTCATGCTCTCCGAAACCCTGCACGTCAGCCGGACGCTCCTCGAGGAAGTCATGCGCGACGGCGGCGTGGTCAAGCGCGAGAAGTACGACAAGAACGGCGTGCTGCACACCGTCGAGTACGTGCCCCATCCCGCTCTGCTTGCCATTCCCAAACTCATCGCCGATCTCGGTATTACCCCGCGCGAGATGAACATCACACCCAAGGCGGTCAAGGACGGAAAGGATTCGGAAGAGCAGGGCAAGACCCTCGCCGGCATCATGAGCGACCTGGACCGGCGCGCCCGGGGCGATCGAGACCGCAAGGATGAAGGAGGGGACGACGATTGACCTGTCCCGTTAGACCTCATAAACGACAGGAGCGAACCTCCCTAATGGTGTTATCTGCCATTCCCCTGGGAGGTCTAACGGGATGAAGCCTACCCTTGACGCCGTCGAGCCCGGCTCCTTTTCCGACCTGGACAAAGGCCTCCTCGTTCCACGGCCGGATTTCGAACGTTGGCTGCAGGCGCACGATTGGACCTATCACCAGATCAGCCGTAATGAATTTCCAAAGTTCACCTTTGCCAATTACTTCACAGAGAGGTTCAAGCCGCAAGCCCGCATAAAGACCCTGGCGGAATTTCAGCTCCGGTGCATCAAGAACGATCCCGGCCTGTGGGTGCCGTATTTCCTGCGCGAGCCCGAGGACCCGGACCATCTCGATTCGTACAGCCTCTGGGAATGGCAGCTCGAATCCATCCGGCACGTCGGCCCCACGTTCCACAAGTGCGGCGCCGAGGTCGGCAAGACCCGCGAGATCATCGCCTGGTCCCTGTGGAAGGCCTTCAATGTGCCGAACGGCTCGGGTTTGACGGGCGCTCCCCAGCAGACCCACCTGGATGAGATCATAGACGCCAAGCTGGAGCAGCTCGAATGGAACGAGGACCTGGCCCCGTCTCTCATAAGACACAAGAAGGTCCCGCACCACAGCATGAAGTGGGCCAGCGGATTCAAGGAGCACTACCGCCCCGCCGGCCACGACGGCGAGGCCTTCCGCTCCCTGCACGTCCGCACGTACCTGATCATGGACGAGGTCGCCAAGCTCTACGAAAGGAAGCAGTGGTCCGCAGCCTTCCGCGCCGCGAAGCCCGGGTGCGTGCCCAAGTTCTACACCGTGCCCGACGGCCGGCGGGACACGGAATCCTATCGCCTGAGCAAGCTCGCCGAAGGCGGCGACGAAGCGGCGAAGATCGGGAAGATCGAGAGCGCGACGAAATACGTCCAGTCCCTCAAGTACCGCCTCTTCGTCTGGCCGAAAACGATCATGCCGCCGCCTTACTGGACGCCCGAGCGGAAGGACAAATATATCGACGAGTTCGGCGGCGAGGACTCTCCCGGGTTCCAGCATAACATCCTGGCCCAGGACGGCGATCCCGAAAACCCGGTCTTCCCGTGGAGCCAGTTCCAGTACGTCGTCAAGGAGGTCCCGGAGTATCGCTGTCTCAAGATCATCGTGGACCAGAAAAGCAACGAGGTCATCGTACGCGGGTACAAGTTCAACATCTCCGGCTACAGCGACGGCCCCACCTCGGACCCCGTCACCCTCATCGATACGACGTTTACCTTCCGGGAAGGCGCCGGCAAGGGATTCTTCGAATACGAGCTGGTGTCCACGCCAAGCGGGATCCGGATGACCGAGTCCGAGTTTCGCAAGCTCATCAAGAGCTTCTTCGTCTCCGTCCCCGGCCTGAACCGGATCGGCGGCGACTTCGGTTTCAGCCAGGACCCCACGGAGATCCTCGTCAAGCACATCGTCGGGAAACAGAAGATCCGGATCGCCCGGTTGCACATGAAGCACGTCACGTACGACATGCAGGACCAGGCCTTTGACGCCCTGGACGATATCTACTGCAAGCGCGATACGATATCCGGAGGCACGGACCTCGGCAATGCCGGCAGCGCCGTCATGCACGACCTCTGCGGACTTCCCCAGTACAAGCATAAGGACTATGAGAACCGGCTCAAGGGCTTCCAGTTCGAAGGTACCACGGAAAACAGGGATGAAGAAGGAAATCCCATGATCGACGCCAAGAACAACAAGCCAGTCAAGATCACCATGAAAGAATTCGCCACGGACCACCTGACCCGGGGCGTCCAGCGCCAGACGGAGGTATTCCCTCCGGACAAGGACATCATAACTTTTTATCCCGGCCATACCTGCCATGCCGGCAAGCACCGGATCTACGACAAGAGCAACGACCACATCATAGACGCCGATCGCGCCGAGATACTCGCCGACATCCTCGGCGTCGAGATGGATGAACCCTTCGCCGTGAGGAGCAACGTGAGATGAGACTAAAACCGCAAAGAGCAGAGCGCACAGAGCAGAGTGTTAAACGCTTTGCGCCATGCTCCATGCGCCACGCACCATGCGCTTCGAGGTATCCATGAAATTTCTCGGCTTCAACATCACCAAATCCGTAGAACCCGGCGTTGCCGCCCGGGCCCAGCTCCGCGACAGCAACCCCCAGGGTCCGCTCACCAGCGCCTTTAACAACTGGGTCTTCCGCAAGATCGACCCCAAATTCTACGAGGTCCTGCGCGAAGCCATCCCCATGTGCGAGACGGCGATCGACAAGCTCATTTCCATCAACGGCCGGGTCGAGATCATCGGAGAAAAAGCCGACTGCGTCGCCGAGCTGGAGGACTTCTGCCGGTCCGTTCCCGTCGGCCCCGTACAGACCGGCATCAACGCCTACCGCGCCGCCATGTGGGGCGAGGGCGAGGAGCAGGGATTCGGCTTCGGCGAGCTCGTGGCCAGCCGGGACCTGAAGGACATCGAGGGCCTCCGCGTCGCGGATTCGAAATACATCCTCTACTGGAAGAACGCCGACGGCGTGCCCGAGCCCTGGTATCTCTACCCGGAAACGGACAAGACCGCGAACCGGCCGCTCACCGATCCCGCCCAGCTCATCGGCCAGATCGTCAATGCGAGATACGGCGCGTCGCTCAATTACAGCAAGCAGGACATGGTCAAACTCGACCCGGCGAACAAATTCTATCTCGCGCCCCGGATCGAGAACAGCAATCCCTACGGCATCAGCCTCTTCCGGTCCATCCCCTGGGTCGCCCAGATCCTGGCCACGCTCCAGAACAGCATGAAGAACGCCGCCGACCGCTTCGGCGATCCCATGTATCATTTGCATTCGTCGAGCAAGACCTCCGCCGACAAGATCGAAAAGATGATCACGGAACTCACGACCCAGCTCAACAATGCGATCGCCATCAAGCGCACCGGCGGCAGCGCCGACATCGTCACCGCCGGCGGCGAGGCTTCCAAGGTCGATATCAAGATCGTCGGCCACGAAGGCCAGCTCTTTCTTTACGAGATCCCCCTGAAACATGCGGAAGAATCCATCGTTGCCGCCAGCGGCCTCCCCGCCTGGATGCTCGGAAAATACTGGAGCACCACGGAGCGCATGGCCCAGCTCGAGGTCGAGATCGTCCTCGCCGACGCCGCCATGCGGAACGAGAACGAGACCCCCGGCCTCATCCGCTTGTTCTCCGCCGTACTCGCCATGCGCGGGAAGAAGTGGAAGACTATCACCCTGGACCCCAAAAAGCCCGGCGACTGGGGTTTTCGGTTCATCAGCCCGAATCTTCACAATGAGCTCGCCAGCGCCCAAGCCGGATTCCTCCGGGCACAGGAACGCCTAATGGATCGGGGCGGCCAGGCCTCGGCGACAATCCGGAACACGGACACAGAGGTACCGGTAGGCTCGGCCGCGCTCACCGCCGGCGTGATCACGATCAAATCACCGGAGATGGACATCCAGGTCCCGCTGCTCCCCGCGCCCGCAGCTGCAGCCTCTCCCCTCGTGGGAGAGGTTGGAGAGGGGGCGGCCTTCAAGGCCGCTCATAAATGCTCCTGCGGCCATGACCATTCCCCACGTCTCCGCGTCTCCGCGTCCCCGCGTCAAAAGGAACTTACCCGCCCCGTCCCCTGGCCCAAGCTCGACAAACTCGAGGCGGAATATGAAGCCGAGCTGAAATACGACTGGAACTCGCTTCGCGCGACGGTCTTCAAGATCGCCGGCCTGAAGGAACCAGGAACGACCGACACGGGGACACGGGGACACGGGGACGCGGGGACAACTAAAAACTCAAAACTAGGAACTCAAAGCTCCAAAGCCTTCGCTCTCGACGATTCCCAGCGCAAGCAGATCATGGCCGCCCTCAAGGAATACCTCGGCTGGTACGAGCCGTCCTATGAAGACAGTTCCGTGACCTGGTACTACGGCCAGTCCTACAGCCTCGGGTTGATCCAGGCCGCCAACATGGTCGGCAAGGAACGCCCCCTCCTCGACCTCATCAAGAATAAAGAGATCTTCGACGAG
>Ga0210377_10002138_pt1 | contig 17524 bp, 20 predicted proteins | sample PLM4_65_b1redo_FD_155480 | JGI IMG/M metagenome (GOLD analysis project Ga0210377, IMG submission 155480) | Groundwater sediment microbial communities from an aquifer in East River, Colorado, USA - PLM4_65_b1 redo | ecosystem: Environmental > Terrestrial > Soil > Riparian zone | place: USA: East...
ATCCTGACCTGGGAGGAGCTGTTCACGGACGAGTCCCAGCTGTGGACCGATCACATTGACACCGGGGAAACCTGGAAACAGAACTGGAGCCTGTGACCCATGGCCTACAATCCGAACGTACCGAATGAAGCCAACCTGGTCCGGGGCGCCACCGGCGACCTGGAGGCGATGCAGGAGAATTTCGAGCTGCTGTCCGGGGTGGCCGTCAAAGGCATCTCGGGCCTGATCGGGGTTTCCGCCAACAGCCCCACCAGTGGCCAGGGCCTGCGCTGGAACGGCACCGTGTGGGTGCCGAGCGGCGTGGCGTCGGACCTGGATGGGCTGACGGACGTGACGATCACCAGCCCCGCGTCGGGCCAGGGCCTGCTGTACGATGGCGCCGGCTGGGTGAACAGCGGCATTACGATCCCCACCGCGCTGGACAATCTCACGGACGTGACGGTGCCGACGCCGGCGAGCGGCGAGGTGCTGACGTACAACGGCACGGCATGGGTGAACGCCAGCCCCACGTCCATCTCGCCGCGCTCCACGCTCGGGCTGTCGGGCTCCGCCTACACGGTCACGGGCGTCTCCTTCAGCGAGCGCGTGCCGCTCGCGTCCGTGCTGACCAGCGGTGGCGGGTTCACGTTCAACACCACCAGCGGCCAGGTGATCGTGGGCAGCGGCGTGACCGCGGTGAACATTCTGGCGCAAGCCGGCTGGGTGGCCCCCCTGGAACCGGCCGCCATGTACGTCACCAAAATCTTCAAGAACGGCAGCGGGCTGGAGGAGGACGCCGGCTACAAGGTGGCGGCCGAGCAGGCGATGCGCGGCACCGCGTCGGGCGGCGTGTGGCTGAACCAGGCCCAGGCCATCAACGTGCCGTGCGTCAGCGGCGACATGTTCACCCTGGTGGTGACGACGGATGACCAGACGGGCATCCGGGAGCTGAGCGGCCAGCGCACGTTCCTGATGGTGGAGGACGCGCGCAAGAGTGCCGGCGGTGGTGGCGCCACGGTCACGGACCCGGTGACGGTGTGGGATCCGAAGTTCCCCCCGCTCGCGGCCAACGCGCACGCGATGAATGACGAATTTTCGGCGGCCAGCGGCGCGGGCCCGGGCGGGCTCGCGGCCAAGTGGGTGGAATGGGACCCGGCGGGCGTCGTGCTTCCCACGCTGATCACGGGCAGCCAGATGATGAACCTGGCATTTACCATGAGCGGCGGCGTGTGGGGCGGCGTGGTGCAGGCCATCAGCGGCGTGGGCGACACGGTGAGCGGCACGAACTGGGCCGCCTATGCGCGCATCCACCTGACGATGGACCGCCAGTCCGCCACGTCCAGCGCCACGTTCGGCATGGTGCTGTTCGAAAACGTCGTGGCTAGCGGCACCACGTCGAACTTTTGCGGAGTGCTGATCAAGCTGACCGGCTCGGGCACCACCGAGGTGTACGAAATCGGCGAGTATGCGGACTACACGGACGTGGCGCCGGGCAACGTCAATTCCCAGGTGTTCACGCACAGCGGTGACAAGCCGTTCACGGAGCTGTGGCTGCGCATCCGCCACCAGGGCAGCGTCAACCGCCTGGACGGTGACGTGTCTTCGGACGGCATCGGATGGCGCCAGCTGGGCACGCGCACGCTGACGTGGGCGCCCGTGGAAATCGGGCTGATTGGCGCCAACGCGGTGGAGAACGCCACCGGCACCCGGATGAAGTGCTCGCTGTTCCGCATGGCCAGCGGCGTCTCCGCGCGCACGGACATGATCCCCGCCGGTAGGCTGACGCTGGGCCGCGTCGGGGATAACGTCGGGGAGGCGGGCCTCTAGCAGGCGTCCGCCCAGCGCGCGCGATCCTCGGGGCTGGCGGCCGCCAGGTGACCATAGACCCGCATGGTGAACGCGGGATCGTGGTGGCCCATCTGCGCGCTGACGTATAGCACGGGCGCCTGGCTGAGCAGCAGCAGGGTGGCGCGCGTGTGGCGGAGATCGTGGAGGCGCACGGCCGGGATACCAGCGGCGCGGCAGCGGTCAGCAAGGTGGCGCAGGAGGGTGCGGCGCGGGGGCACACCATTCTCCAGCACGCGGCTGACCGCTGCACGTGCCCAGCTGGCGACGTCCACCAGGCGGGCGCGGCCCGATTTCGTGGCGCCCGCGGCGCTGTTCGCGACGCGCGCCTGGCGCCCGTCCCAGTCCTGGGACCGCAGGCGCTCCAGTTCCCCGAGGCGCAGGCCGCTGCCGAGCAGGGCCAGGATCGCATCATCCAGGGGGCACTCCTCCAGGAGGCCGCGGAGCTTGCCCACTTCCAGGCTGGACAGCGGCCGCACGTCCGCGTCCGGCACGTTCATCCGGATGCCATCCGCCGCGTGGGAGTCCGCATCGCGGAGCACCAGGCGGATGACCTGAAGGAGGTTCGCGCACGTCTTCGGGGACAGCCCCTCCGCGCGCGCGTCCGCGAGGACTTCCTGGACGTGGGCGCGGGTGATCTTCTTCACGGGCACCGCACCCATGCGGGACTTCGCACGCCCGAGCAGGGTATGGTAGCCTTGAACCGTTTGCGGACGGGCCAGGCTGCGGGCCAGCATGGCGTCCGCGTGCGTGGCGAATGAGGCGGACCGGGGATCCATGGCGCTCTCCTTCAAGTGTCCTCGCTGCGGCGAGACCATAGCACCCCATCGGCTGCCCCGCCAGGAACTTGAGGTGGCCGCGCTGGAGGGCCCGCCGTCCCCGCCGGGGGACTATGACTGGGGCGGCTGGCGGCGGCGCTACGATTTCGGCCGCATCTCGGCGCTGCTGGGCCGGCGCCCGGACGGCGTGCTGGCGAAGGTGATCAGCTGCCCCACGCGCAACGTGGCCGAGATGCGCAAGCGCCTGGGCGTTCCGCCGTTCCGGATCCTGACGGGCCTGGAGCACATGGCCGGCAAGGTGCCCGACACGGACCTGGCGAAGATGGCCGGGTGCAGCGTGAAGGGCGTGGCGGACTGGCGCCGGCGCAAGGGCATCAAGCGTTACCCGCGCGGGCGCGGGCACGCGGACAGGCTGGTGCGGCAGTATCTTGCGGACCTTGAAAAAGTGTTCGGCGCCTAGTAAAATTTCAGCCCCGAAACTTGAACAACGGAGTGCCCTGTGAAAATCTTCGCCTGGTGTGATTCCCCGATCGCCCCCACCGGATTCGGCCGCAGCGCGCGCCACGTGCTCGGCGCGCTCCACGAGGCTGGCCACGAGCTGGTACAGCTGGCCGTGAACCAGGATCCCAGCGACGTGGCGAAGATTCCCTGGAAGACCTACCTGCCCCTGGACCGGGGAAACGATCCCTACGGGCTGACCACGCTGCCCGAGCTGATCCGCGTGGAGCAGCCGGACCTGCTGTGGAGCACGTTTGACCCCGAGGTGCCGTGGAAGTATCAGGTGCCGGGCGTCAGCGTGAAGGGCCGCAGCCTGAACGCGCTGGACTTCCTGCTGATGCTGCGCACCGTCAATCCCGGGTTCCGCACGCTCGGCTGGTTCCCCATCGACGGCGGCCCGCTGTCGCAGATGGAGATGGCCGTGCTGGGCATGGGGGCCCACTTCGATTATGTGGCCACCATGAGTCCGCACGTGCTGGACCTGGTGGCGTGGACGCTGAAGCTGCGCGGCCAGAACCCCGACCCCGACGCCATCGCCAAGCGCCTGAACGTCATTCCGCACGGCGTCGAAATGGACCGCTACCCCATCCCGTCGGACGGGGAGAAGCGCGCGGCGAAGATCGCGCTGGGCCTCCCGCCCGACGCGTTCATCATCGGCCAGGTGGAGCGGAACCAGCAGCGCAAACAGAATTTCCTGGGCCTCCACGTCCTGGAGGAGGTGCTGCGCCGCGACCCGCGCCTGCGCGGAAAGGTGGTGCTCTATCAGCACATGATCCGGGACGAGGACTCCCAGGGCTGCCGCATGGGATTCGACCTGCCCGAGCTGGCGTGGCGCTACGGACTGCGCGCCGGCACGGACGTCATGTGGCCGGCGAACTTCCTGCCCGAGGACCGCATGCCGGGGGTCTACGCGGCGCTGGACGCGTTCCTGTCCACGTCCGCCGGCGAGGGGTTCCAGTATCCGGCGGCTGAAGCACTCGCCTGCGGCGTGCCCCTGGTGGTGCCCCGGAGCAGCGCCCGCAAGGCGCTGTATGCGGACGCCCCGAACGCGCACCTGTACCGGGCCGATGAACACCAGCTGGTTCTGCGCGGCGCCTACAACCGCCGCATGGATCAGCCGGACCCGCGCAGCGCGGCCGAGGAGCTGGTGCGGCTGATCCGCAAGGCGCCGAAGTATCGGCACCGCGTGGCGGGCCGCGAGTTCGTGGCCAAGAACATGGACCACCGCAAGGTGGCAGCGCGCTGGGTGGAGGTGGTGGAGCAGCAGATGGAGGGCCTGGTGGCCGAGCGGCGCGCGGCGAAGATCGCGGTGCCGGCGGACGTCACCCCCAACACCGCCGCGGTGATCATGGCCACGGGCCCGGGCATGGAAAACCTGGTCATGGCGGCGCCCGCCATCCGGGCGCTGAAGGAGAAGACGGGCGCGCGCGTTCATCTGCGGGTGCCCTACACCCACCTGGACGTCGGGCGCCTGATCAATTCCGCGGACGCGCTGGAGACGCGGCCCACGGGCGGCCCGGCGGGCACCGTCACGCGGGAGCTGAACCTGGACGCGCTCTACAGCCCGCGCGCGACGGCCGCCTGGGATGACCCGAAGACCAGCCGCACCGAGACCATCGCCGCGGCGCTGGGCGTGGCGCCCGGTGACCTGAAGCCGTTCGCCATCCAGGTGCCGGAGATCATCCGGCACCAGGTGCGCTCCCGGTTCGTGGACACGTTCGGGGTGGACCCGATCACGTGCGTGGGCATCGCGCTCCAGGACTCGCACCCGCACCGTGCGCTGCCGGATAACTTCCTGCCGCAGCTGTGCGAGGGCATCAAGGCCATGGGCCTGACGCCCCTGGTGCTGGGCCTGCGCGCCATGAACCTGCGCAAGCTGGGCGTGGTGGACCTGTCGGGGCAGGCGGACGCGTCCTACACGTTCGCGCTGTGCGAGCAGCTGGCCGCGGTGATCGCCGCGGAGAATGACGAGCTGCACTATGCGGCCGCCGTCGGCACGCCCCTGGTGGCGTGCTTCACCGTGTCGGACCCGGAGGCGCGCCTGCGCTACTACGTCGGGGCCCGCCAGGTGCTGACGGCCGAGCTGGACGCGAAGGGCAAGCCGGAGCCGATCGGGGCCGAGACATTCCCCGCCGGCTATGGTACGGTGGCGCCCCCGCACGCGTGGGCCGTGCGGATCAAGCCGGGCAAGATCCTGGGCGCGCTGCGCACGCTGCTGGGCGTGGAGAGCGGAGCGCCGAAGGTGATCAAGCCGGGCAGCGTCCACGAGGAGATCCCGGAGAGCGGCGTGGGTGCGGCGTTCCCGGCGCACCCGGTGCTGGGCCTGGTGGAGTGAAGGAGATCACATGAAGGTAAGCGTGACGGTGGACGTGGGCGGGAGCACCTACGGGAACCGCCAGCAGGCGACGGTGGAGCTGTGGAGCAGCGAGGCCGAGAATATCCTGGACGGTCTCGCGAAGCTGAAGGCCTCGCTGGATGAGGTGATCCGGGCGCGCCTGCCCGAGGCGGTGGTGGTGCCCTGGATGCCGGTGGTGGTGAACCCCACCTGGCCCGCGGTGCCGACCGAGGGCACCGGCGGGGCGATCCCCGCCGGCGGCACGGTGATCATCAGCAACGGCCCGCAGGAGTAGCGGGTGCCGGACGTCTCGCTGCTGACGCTGTCCCGGAACCTGGCCCACTTCGAACGCATGGCCGATGCGCTGGGGCCGGACGTCTCGCTGCTGACGCTGTCCCGGAACCTGGCCCACTTCGAACGCATGGCCGATGCGCTGGGGCCGGACCCGGCGGGCCTCGTCACCGAGCGCATCCTGGTGAACAACGGCAACCGCCCGGACCTGACGGCGGCGGGGCTGAAGCGCGGCTGGATGGTGGTGGAGCCTGGCTATAACACCAGCTTTTCGGCGGGGAACAACCTGGCCGCGCAGGTGGCCGGCGCCCCCGCTCTCCTCCTACTGAATGATGACCTGCGCCCCGCGCCGGGGTTCCTGCTGGAGATGGCCGGGCGCGAGACGGACGCGGACGTGCTAGGGTGCATGCTCCTGCACTCGGATGGCACCGTGAACCACGCCGGAACCGGGTTCAAGTTCGGGCCCCAGGCCGGGCTGATCACGGACCACATTGGCCGCCACGCGCACCCGCTGGCCCTGACACCGGGGGACGTCGCGGTGCAGGCCGTCACGTTCGCCGCGGTGCTGATCCAGCGCAAGCTGTGGGACGAGCTGGACGGGCTGGACGAACGCTATTTCTACGGCTGGGAGGACACGGATTTTTGCATGCGCGCGCAGCGCGCGGGCGCCGTGATCCGCTGCCGGCGCAGCGCCGTGGCCATGCATGATGAATGCGGCACGCGGCCGCGCGGCGCGCTGTCCGACCAGACCAACGCGCAGGTGTTCGCGCAGACCTGGCTGGACGGCATGCCCGAGATGCTGAAGGGGTACGCCAAACGGCTGGCCCCGGAACAAGTGGAGGGGATCTAATGGCCATCGAAATCCTGACGGACCGGCACCGCACCCTGGCGGAGCAGCTGCTGCTGGGAACCTCGCGCACCAAGATCGCGGAGCAGCTGGGCGTGGCGCGCGCCACGCTCTACGAATGGATGCGGGACCCGCTGTGGCAGGCCTACTTCCAGAAGCTGGCCGCCGAGCGCGAGGACGCCGTGTCCGCGCGGATGCTGGTGACCATCATTCGCGCCGGCGAGCTGATGGACGCCTACCTGGACCGGACGCTGGAGGCGCTGGAGAACGCCGGCACCATCCAGGCGCCGGGCGTCCCTGTCGGTTCGCTGCCCAGCCTGGAGGCGTCAGCGAGGTGCTGAAGCGCCTGGTGGACTTGCAGCGCGTGGGCACCGGCCGCCCGACGGCGCACACCAAGGTGGAGACCGGGCCCGGTGCGGAGGCGAAGACGCGAGGCCGCAAGGTGAAGGGCGCGCTGGACCGGCTGCTGGATCGGGACACCACCGGGGATGAGGATGAAGACGCCCCGAAGGCCACCCATTGAAGGCCGTGCGCCCGTCCGCCAAAAAGTTCTACCTGGGCGTGATCCCCGACACACACGTGGGTTATGTGGGCGAACACCCCACCTACTCCGTGGGGGCGTGGGACGTCGCGATGCAGGCGCTGCGGCTCCAGCGCAAGCGCCTGACGCACGTGGTGGTGCTCGGTGATTTCGGGAACTGGGAGTCCCTGTCACACTGGTCCGCCCTGCGCGCCGAACAGGCGTTCGTGGAGGAGGACGTGGCGCTGGTGAACCTGCGCCTGGACGAACTGGACGCGCTGAACCAGGGCCGCGAGGCTCGGCCGATCAAATTCGTTTTCATCGAAGGGAATCACGAGGCATGGGCGTCCATGCTGGAGGCCAAATATCCCGCGCTGCGCGACGTGGTGAACCTGAAGCGCCGGCTGATCGGGCACCGCCAGAACTGGACCTGGGTGCCGGAAAACTACTTCTGGGCCATCGGGGACATTCATTTCACGCACGGGCACATTCGCGGGAACCGCGCGCCGGGCGACCTGTGCCGGATGAAAGGCGTGTCCGTGATCCAGGGGCATGACCACGCGTTCAAGGTGGGCAACGTCCGCACGCTGCGCGGCGAGCTGACACAGTGGAGTTTCGGCTGTCTCGCATCCATCGACCCGCCCCCGCCCTACGCGCGCGGGGAGCAGCCGTCCGCCTGGGTGCATGGGCTGGGGTTCGTCCAGGTGCGGGCCAATGGGCGGTTCCAGGTGGGGTTCCGCCGCATCATTGACGAGGCCTGGACCGAGCTGGAGGACGGCACGGAGATCATCGCGGACCCGCGCGCTGTGGCGCGCAGACTGGCCCAGGACGCGAAGACGCGGGACCGGCTGCGCCGGGAATACGCGGACAGGTTCTACCTGCCGGACGGGCCGGTGCTGCGCACCGAGCCGCACCACGGCAAGGTGGACAAGCACGGGCGCCCCACCGCCACCGCGCTGTCGCGGCGCGCGCGCATCGTCCGGAGCCTACCGGACGTCCCCCGCGGGGGATCCGCCTGACCCCTTGACCTGTCTTCGGACGGTGCTAGATTCCCTCTCAAGCTGGTGTCAGGTTCAACCGATACAGCTGGCACGAGCGGGAATCAACCCACCCCAGAAGGAGACAAGGCAATGAGTCACCGAGTGGACACGATGGCGTTCGTGGGTGAGGTTCCCTGGTGGGGCCTCGGCAAGAACCTGAACCCCGGCGAGCTGGTGCAGGACAAGCACCCCGAGATGGCGACCCGCGACGGCGGCGCGCTCGGCCGGTTCGTCGGCGGCGCCGGCACCCTGGTCACGGGCGAGGAGATGCTGAAGGCCGCGGAGCTGGACTGGACGGTGGGGCTGCGCCCCATCCTGGCGTCCATGGGCGACGGCGTGCTGGCCAGCGCCCCGTCAGACTTCCAGGCCGTGGTCCGGCTCGACACCAGCCTGGTGCTGGGCGTCGTCGGCAGCCGCTACTGCCCCGTGCAGAACGCGGAGCTGTTCGCGATCCAGGACGTGCTGGTGAAGGAGGGCCTGATCAGCTACGAAACGGCGGGCAGCCTGAACGGCGGCCGCATGGTGTGGAGCCTGGCCCGGATGGGCGAGTGGGCGGTGACCCGCCGCGACGGCCGGCAGGACCTGGTAAAGTCCTTCCTGCTGTGGGCGTCGGATCACACGGGCAAGGGCAGCGTGATCGCGGGCCGCACGGACGTCCGGGTGGTGTGCGCGAACACGCTGGACGCGGCCACCGGCGGGCTCCAGGGCCGCAAGCTGGAGAACCGGGTGCGGATCCGCCACACCCGCAGCGCATCGGCCCGCGTGGCCGAGGCCCACCGCACGTTCGCGGAGCTGGTGGCCAGCCAGTCCGGCTACCAGGCCGCGATGCATGAGCTGGTGGACAAGGCCATGACCAAGGCGGCCATGGTAGACTTCGCGAACGCCTGGCTGGATGACACCCAGGGCGCGCTGGACGCGGAGGCGGAGAACTTCAAGGCCCGCCAGGCGCGCCGCGAGCAGGCCGTGGCGGAGCTTCAGACGCTGTTCACGGACGGGCTGGGCAACACCGGCGAGGACTGCTACGATGCGTTCAACGCCGTGACCCAGTGGCTGGACCACCGCCGCGAGGAGTACCGAACCACCGCGATGCGCCAGCAGCACATGGCCAGCACCCTCCTGGGTGACCGCTACAAGCGGAAGGGCCGGGCCCTGGCGATGCTGACCAAGGGCTAGGCTTCCCAGGCCTCCCGAAGAAGACCCCCGGCGCCCGCGGCCGGGGGCCTTTTCTATTGCGGGCGGGGTATGGTAGTCCCTGAATGAAACACCTTTCCCTGTCGCGAACCCGGGACCGCCTGACGCTGGTGATCCCGGACGAGCTGCCGCTGCGGGCCGCGGCCAAGGCCATCCGGGGCCACCGTTTCGAGGGCCGGGACAGCGGCTCCGCCGTGTTCTCCTTCCCCGCCGCGCCGGACGTGGTGTCCCTGGTGCTCGGGACCTTCGGCCCCGACGTGGCCCAGGAGGACGCGGCCGCCATCGCCGAGCTGGTGGAGCGCGGGCGCAGCCTCGCGGCCGCCGTGCATGCGAAGAACAGCGGCGCCGCGCTGGCGTTCCCCGCCGTGCTCGGCACCATCCCCATGGCCCATCAAGTGGCGTGCATGAACTTCGCCATGGCCCGGTTCAACGCCGGCGCCCGCGGCGCGGCGCTCCTGATGGAGCAGGGCACGGGCAAATCCCTGGCCGCCATCGGGGTGGCAAACGGGCTGCGCGCGCAGGGCGCTGTGGAGTGGGCCCTGGTGGTGGCCCCGAACAGCGTGCGCGGCGTGTGGGGCGGGGCGCAGGGGGAGATCCTGACACATACCGGGGACGGGCTGCTGGCGTGCATCATCATGCCGCGCGGCACGCGCGCGGAGAAGGTGGCCGAGGCGGAGCGCCGGGTGGACGAGGCCGGCAGCATCGGCCACGACGCGTTCCCCTGGGTGATCATGAATTACGAGGCGTTCGCGCTGAACCCCCGGAAGGATAAGGCGCACCGCGACATGGCCGCAGCGTGGGCGGCGCTCGCGCAGCGGCGCCCGGGCGTGCTGATCCTGGACGAGTCCACCGAGGTGAAGAACGCGAACGCCTACCGCACGCGCGTGCTCGCGGACCTGTCGCCCCATTTCAAGTTCACCATGATCCTGACCGGGACGCCGGTGACGTCGCACCCCCTGGACGTGTTCGGCCAGTTCGAAACGATGGAGCGGGGCGCGCTGGGGTTCGGCAGTTACCTGGCGTTCGATCGGGAGTATGCGCTGCGGGCGCGGCGCCAGCTGAAGGCCGGCGGCCATTTCGAGGAGGTGGTGGGCTACCAGCACCTGGATGACCTGGAGAACCGGGTGGCGAACCTGTCCTATCGGGCGCGCGCCGCGGACTGTCTGGACCTGCCCCCGGTGGTGGTCAAGCGGATCCCCGTGGACCTGTCCGCCCAGCAGGCGGCGGTGCTCGCGTCCCTGAAGAAGGACGCCATGGCGGAGCTGGGCGACGGCACCACGGTGGACGGGCGGAACATTCTGACCCGCTACCTGCGGATGGCCCAGGTGATCGGCGGCCACGTGGGGGTCCTGGACGAGGACGGGCGCAACGTGGACGAGCCGGTGGCGTTCGACCCGAACCCCAAACTGGACGCGCTGGAGGAGTACCTGGCGCTGCTGCTGGATGACCCCGAGCAGAAGGCCGTCATTTTCGCCGCGTTCGTCCCCGAGGTGCTGGGCATCGTCGCGCGCGGGCGCGAGCGCGGATGGAAGCCGGTGCCGTTCCACGGTGCCGTCAAGGACGACGCGCGCCAGGCGGGCCTGGATCGGTTCCGCCAGGACCCCGACACGCGGCTGTTCGTGGCCCAGTACCAGACGGGCAGCAAGGGCCTGACCCTGGTGGAGGCCGCCACCATCATCTTCTACAGCCCCACCTTCAGCCTGCTGAATTTCGACCAGGCGCGAAAGCGCGTCCACCGCAAGGGCCAGACCAAGACGGTGACGGAGGCCCACTTTCTGGGCCAGGTGGTGGGGAAGCGCGGCCCGCAGCGCACCCTGGACCACGTCATGCTGGAGGCCTTGCAAGCCAAGAAGGGATTCGCGGACTTGATCACCGGAGATCACCGTGCTATTCTGGGGTCCCTGTAATGTTCCAGCGAGGTTACACCCCCATGCGCCTGCCCATTCGCCTGCACATCGAAGACCTACCGGCGCCCGCGCGCTCCAGGGAAAGCACCGTCTACGTGGACGAGCAGCTGCACCCGCTGCGCGTGGAGTGGCCCGCCGGGGATGACACCGTCCTGTTGCACACGTTCGACAATGTGCGTCGCTCCGCGTCCACCTATGCCATGGGGCGCGAGGAGGCGCTGGCGCTCGCGGACGCGTTGCGCCGGGCGGCGCTGTCATGATATGGTTCCTGGTGGCGTTCGTGGTTCTGGCCTACTTGATGGTCCTGCTGGATCGCAAGGACCCGCGCCACCCCGGGGGCTACTGATGGCTGACGTGGACGTGAAGGACATGGGGTTCATCGCCCCGGCGCCGCTACGCCCCGAGGTGTCAGCCGCTGACGACGTGTTCGCGCAGCTGCTGGCCGGGGCGGACGACGATGACCGCGCGGTGGAGCCGACGGACGATGACCTGGGCACGCTCGAATACGAATGGGACAAGCTGGAGCGGCTGGGCCAGGCGTGCGACGCCGTGGAGGCCCGGCTGGAGGTGCTGAACAAGGACTACAACGCGCAGAAGGAGCGCATGCTGCTGGCGATGAAGCGCGAGGGCACCCGCCAGTTCAAGGGCGCGAGTGGCGGGGCGTGCGTGGTGGCGACGCAATACACCACGAGCGTGGAGGACGAGGCGCGGTTCATGGACTGGGTGAAGGAGACCCACCCCGAACTGCTGACTGTCCATTCACAGTCCCGCACGTCCTTCATCCGCAAGAACTACCGGGACCGCGGGATCCCGACCGATGACCCGGCATTTCCGCCGGGCCTGAAAGCTGGCGAGCGCGAATCCCTCCAGGTGCGAGGGATCAAACCGCCGGCTGTGCAAGGAGACTGAGATGGCGAAGAAGAACGAGCAGCCGGCGAACGAGCCGGCGAACGAGGAGAAGGCCGTGGCCCAGGTGGGCCTGGGCATGGGCGGGCTCGGCCAGTTCAGCGACGCGGCCGCGTTCCAGAAGGCGATCCAGGAGAGCGCGGGCGAGGTGGCGCACGGCACCGCCACGGCCGCGGAGATCAAGGACGCCATGGGCAAGGTGAAGGCCCGCCTGGAGCCGGTGAAGGTGAAACACGGTGGTGTGTGCCTGTTCCAGTTCCCCGACGGCACCAAGGTGCCCGAGCTGCGCGGCGTGGTGGTGGCGTACACCTACCACAATTCGTTTTTCCAGAAGGCGTTCGACCAGCGCGAGGAGGGCGAGCGGCCGCCGTGCTTCAGTAACGACGGCAGCACCGTGTCCGATCGCGCCGAGAAACCGCAGGCGAAAACCTGCGGCGTGTGCCCGCTGAACTGTGCGGCGGATTCGAAGGAGGCGCGGGAAAACGCGTTCGGCCTGAACCGCAGCGAGCGGTGCCACAACTACCTGACCCTGGCGGTGGCGCTGCCGGGCCAGGAGGTTCCCGTGTCCGTGCGCCTGTCCAATTCATCGTTCAAAACCTGGGCAGCCTACTGCCAGGCGATCGGCACGCGTGGGCGGTTCCTGCCCTATGAAGTGGCGACGCTGATCAAGCTGGCGAACCGCACGAACCAGGGCGGGGCCGAGTTCAGCGTGGCCGAGTTCACGAACCTGGGGCCGCTCCCCGCCGAGCTGGCGAAGGAGATGAAGGCCCGCAGCGTGGACTACCGCAGCCTGTTGCGGAACGAGGCGGAGAAGAACCAGGACGGCGATGGCGCCGGCGAGGCCGCCGCGGCGGTGGCAGCGGCGAAGGCCGCGCAGACCGCGGCCCGGGAGAAGCCTGCGGCCATGTAAAGAGTCCACGCGCTCGCGCGTGAAGGCGGGTTCCCTCTCGTATGATCGCACGGGTGGCCAGGTGCTGATCATGTGGGCCCCGAAAAATCTGGCCACAATTTTTCCCCGAGGTGTCGCGTGCTCCTGCTGATCCAGTCCCTGTTCGCGGCGATCCCCTGGTGGGCGTGCAGCCTGCTGTCCAATGCGGCCATCATCGGGGTGGAGTACCTGAACCGCTACAGCGGCGGCGGCTCCTGGCTGGCCGCGCTGCGGTTCACCTGGCCGCTGATCATCCTGGCCCAGTGGTGCCTGTGGCGCAGCTGGTCCGCGGCGCCGCATTGGCTGACCGCCTGGATGGTCTTTACCGTCGGCAATTCCGTGGTGCGCGTCCTGGCCGTCGGGATCTTCGGCGCCGGCGAGGTGGCAGCGTGGCACCGCGTGGTGCTCGGCATCGCCACCATGATGGCCGGCTCCTTCATCCTGAAGGGCGGGCTGCGCTGATGGCGGGCCCCGCTGACTTCGCGCTGGTGGAAGTGACCGCCGTGGACGTGGTGCGCGCCAAGCTGGCCTATGCGCGCATGGGCGCGCGGGCGCTTGCGGGTGAGCACGGATGGGCGGGGTTCGCCGCGGAGTTCGCGTTCATCCATGCGGTGGCCGAGCCGATCACGGCGGAGAAGTCCCCGACGCTGGACTATGACGTGCGGCTGCGGCGCCTGGGTGGGAAGGCCGAGCCGCGGCCGATCGCGCTGGAGCTGAAGACCCGGGTGGCGGAGGAGGGCTGGACCCATCCGGAAAAATTCGAGTGGCTGGTGGTCCCCACCCACGAGGGCCGCGAGCCTATCAAGCCGGCCGCGGACCTGGTGGTGTTCTGCTGGTACGCGCTGGAGCAGCGGGACCGGCTGTGGGTGCTCGGCCAGGTGCGCGGTGCGGACGAGTTCCGCCGGCGCGCGGTGTTCTATCGGGAGGGCGAGCCGCTCCCGCGCGGTGGCTGGGCGGGGCCCGGTGGGGCCTACGCCATCAACGTGAAGGAGCTGCGGCCGATGCCGCGCAGCATGTTCAAGGAGCTGGACCGATGACCAAGCCGATGCTGGTGGGATTGTGCGGAGGGATCGGCGCGGGCAAGGGCACCGTGGCGAACCACCTGGAACGCACGCACGGATTCACCACCCTGTCCTTCGCCACCCCGCTGAAGGAGATGGTGCGCGACCTGTTCCGCCTGGAGGACCGCCACGTGTTCGGCACCCAGGAGGACAAGGCCGAGCCGCTGCCGCACGTGACCGGGCCCGACGGGCAGCCGCGCACCGCGCGCAAACTGCTGGAGCACATGGGCACCGAGGGCGTGCGCGCGATGGATCCCCAGTGGTGGGTGAAACTCGCCATGTTCCGGGCCCAGGATGCCCGCGTGAAGGGACACCACGTGGTGTTCGATGACGTTCGATTCGGAAACGAAATCGACGCCATCCGCGCGGCCGGCGGCAGCATCTGGGTGCTGGAGCGCCTGGGCAACCCGCACGGCGGCACGGGCCACGCGTCGGACCTGGAGTGGCGCAGCAAGGTGCAGGACTGCTACGCGTCGGGGTTCTGCATCGCGGCCCCCGACGGTGACCTGGACGGGCTGCGCCGCATGGCCAGCCAGCTGTTCCAGCGGCTGGGCGCATGATCACCCCGCGCGACGAAAACAGCGAGCACATACCGCGCAGCGAGCTGGAGGCCGAAGTGGCCGCCGCTCGCTGCCGCGGGTGTGGTACGATCACCTGGCTGGTCAGCCTGGTGGAGGGCCTGAAGCGTGCGCCCGCGCGTCACGCGAAGGACTGCGAGAAACCCACGGGCCGGCTGGACCTACTGATGCGGCTGGGCGTGAACGAGCGCGCGGAATTCATGGGTGGCCGGCTGCTGCGGACCATGACTGACACCGAAGTGCTGGAAGCGGAGAAGGAGCTGAAGCGGTGGAAGTCCCGGACTACCTGAAAAGTGGACCGAACCTGACGGACGAGGAGGCCGCGGAGCTGTCCGCGCGCGCGCAGGCGGGCGACCGCGCGGCGCGCGATCGGATGGTGAGCTGCCATATGCGGCTGGCGTCCAGCATGGCGCGCGCCACGCGCACCCGCTTCATGGACCTGGAGGAGCGGTTCCAGGAGGCGCTGATCATCCTGGACCGCTGCACCATGCACTACAACGTGCGCGAGCGCGTGCCCTTCCGGGTGTACGCGGCGAACCAGATACGGCTGCGCATCATGAAGGCCATCGAAAAGGAGCGCCGCGCGGCGGCCGAGGTGGACCCGCCCCCGATCACCGAGCGCCAGGAGCGGATCCTGGAGCTGCGCGCGCGTGGCATGAACTACCGCGAAGTGGCCGAGGAGCTGGGCCTGTCCGTGGACGTGGTGGAGGAGGAGGGCAGCCGCGTCAATGAAGCGTTCGCGGCCGAGGCCCTGCACCCCCAGGCCTCCATCGCATTCATCCGGCGCCAGAACCGCCAGGCGGTTCTGGCGCCGGTGCATCATGGCACCGAAGGAGAGCAGGGCGACCTGGACCGGCTGATCCGCAAGGCCCGCAAGGATGGACTCCTGACCGAGACCCAGGAGCGCGTGGTGAGGCTGCGCGCTGAAGGGCTGATCTTCCCGGAGATCGCGCAGGCGCTCGGCATCAGCCGGCGCAGCGTCACCGAGGGATTCCACCGGGCGCAGCGGGCGCTCGCGGAGGTGGCTGGATGCTGACGGACGCGCAGGCTGCTGCGCTGGCGAAGCGGTTCAAGTGGTTCGACGCGGCTGCGAGCGCCGCGCTGTTCTCCGCCGAGCAGGAGGGCGGCCAGTTCGACGTGAAGGGCCAGGGCTCCTTCCCTGGCATCCGCATGGCGAACGGGGCCACCTGGTTCTATGACCGGGAGAAGCGCCCCCGGCGGTTCAACACCGAGGGCAAGGACCTGGGCCCGATGAAGACCCGCGCCCCGTTCGGGGAGCGGCGCCTGTGCTGCACGGACCGGAACGCGAAGGAGCTGGTGCTGGTAGAGGGCGAAGGCCACGCCACGGCGCTGGCGTCCCTCGGGTTCCCGGGCGGCATCGTCGCGTGCGGTGGCGTCTCCGTCTTCGAATCCCGGGCCGCCTGGGCGGAGGAGGAGCTGCGGGCACTCTGCACCGGCAAGCGCGTGCGCATCCTGTTCGACCCGGACCCGCCGGGGATCAAGGCCGCGGCGAAGGTGGCCGCGCGCCTGCTGGAGATCGGCGCCACGGCGGTGGCCGTGCTGCCCCCGCAAGAGGACTGGGCGCAGGGCGCGGACGTGGAGGACTGGCTGTCCAGCTTCGCGTCCCCACAGGCCGCCTACCTGGAGCTGACGCGGCGCCTGGGCAGCCTCGCCTGGGTGGACGGCGCGGACACCGCCAAGGCCAAGAAGGACGAGGACGCGCTGGAGGAGATCCACGTGCGCACCGCGCGCGTGACGATGCCCGACGCCAGCGAGGCGCTGCTGGTCAGCGTCTGGGACGAGGAGGCCAAGAAGCTGAGCCTGGCCGTGCTCGGCCCGCCGGGTGAGGCGCCGGCGGAGGCCGCCGCGGCGAAGGAGTCCGTGCGCCACGACGCTGCCCCCGAGGACGAGCCGGTGGCCGGGTGGCAGCTGGTGGACAGCTGGACGCATGAGGGCAAGCGGTACGTGCCGGACGAGGGCGGGGCGATGCTGGACAGCATCCGCAGCCGCTCGCTGATCTTGCCGGCGCCGCCGTCCCCGACCTACGGCACCAGCGAGGAGCTGTGGGGCGACGTCAGCAAGTTCATCGGCACCTGGCTGGCCCTTTCGAACCCGCGTCAATACGACGTATTGACAGCCTATGTTCTGATGACCTACCGGCTGTTTGACGCGGCGTTCCCGATCACCGCCTACCTGCGGTTCCATGGCCCGCCGGGCTCGGGCAAGGGCCGCGCGCTCGCTGTCATGAAGTCCATCTGCTGCTGGTCCGTGGACGGGCAGCCGTCCAGCGAGAACCTGCACCGCGTGGTGGAATACTACGGCGAGGTGTCCCTGTTCGTCGATGAATTCCACCTGAATGAGAAGTCCGAAACGGCGCAGCGTGTCATTGACACGCTGAACCTGGGCAATGACGCACAGAAGCGTAAGCTGCGATGCGACACCGAGGACGGTCGCATGGTGGTGAACGCGTTCAAGCTGTTCGGCCCGAAGATTTTCGCAGGCTACGGGCACGATGAACACGAGGCGCTGGCGCGGCGCAGCGTCAGCGTGAACATGATGGGCGTGAACGTGCCCGATGACATTGCCCTGTTTGCGCTGCCGGAGCGGTTCTACTCCCAGGCCTACGCGCTGCGGCGCCGGCTGATGGCGTGGCGCGGCAGCAAGCGCCAGCTGGGCATGCCGGACCCCGAGGGCCCGCGCGCGCGCAAGCTCCGCGAGCGGGCCGGGCGCGAGGTGGGGCAAATCTTCTGGCCGCTGGTGGAGATGGTGCCCGACGGCATGCCCGACGCGCTGGAGTCCGTCATGGATGCGGCCGAGGG
>Ga0210377_10002139_pt1 | contig 17512 bp, 11 predicted proteins | sample PLM4_65_b1redo_FD_155480 | JGI IMG/M metagenome (GOLD analysis project Ga0210377, IMG submission 155480) | Groundwater sediment microbial communities from an aquifer in East River, Colorado, USA - PLM4_65_b1 redo | ecosystem: Environmental > Terrestrial > Soil > Riparian zone | place: USA: East...
TCCGGATCGCGCGCTGCTCCGCGCCCAGCGACCAGATCCACCAGGCGGCGACGGCCAGAACGCAGAGCGCGATCACGAGCGACTTCATGGCCCGCGAGAGAGCAGCCTGCGTGCCAACCCGCCCGGGCTGCGCGCGCGACGGCGCTCCCCGACGGATTGCATCCGGCAAGGCGGGCAGGCGGGCCCGCTTGCGGACCGCAACCGCGCTCCACCCCTGGCCTCGCGGCGCTCTTCCGTGCGCGCGGCACGCTTGCTGCACTCCCTCCGGGTCGAGGAGAGATGGTGAGCATCGACTACGGGCTCGGTCTCGCGCTCGCGATCCTGATCACCGCATATCTGGTGTATGCGCTCGTCCGACCCGAGCGGTTCTAGGAACCTCCATGACTATCATCGGTTGGCTGCAGATACTCGTGTTCGCGCTCGCGGTGCTCGCAGTGACCAAGCCGCTCGGCGCGTACATGCACCGTGTTTACGAGGGCGACCGTCAGCCGCTGCCGCGCTTGTTCGGTCCGATCGAGCGCATCGCCTATCGGCTTTGCGGAATCGATCCCAGGGCGGAGCAGACCTGGCAGGGGTACGCGCTGGCGCTGATCGTCTTCAGCACGCTGGGTGTTCTGGTCACCTACGTGTTGTTGCGCGCCCAGGCGCTCCTGCCGCTGAATCCGCAGGGCATGGCGGCCGTGGGACCGGAGCTCGCGTTCAACACCGCCGCGAGCTTCACCACGAACACGAACTGGCAGTCGTACGCCGGCGAGTCGACCATGAGCTACCTCTCGCAGATGGCGGCGCTCGCCTGGCACAACTTCACGTCGGCCGCCGTGGGGATCGGCGTGGCGCTCGCGTTTGCGCGCGGTCTGACCCGACGCGTCGGTCCTGATGGAGCGCGCACGCTCGGGAGCTTCTGGGTCGACCTCGTGCGCTCGCTCGTCTACGTGCTGCTGCCGCTCTGTATCGTGTACGCGCTCGTTCTCGTCTCGCAGGGCGCGCTGCAGAACCTGGCGCCGTATCGCGAGCTCGCGACGCTCGAGGGCGTGAAGCAGACCTTGGCGATGGGCCCGGTGGCGTCGCAGGAAGCCATCAAGATGCTCGGCACGAACGGCGGTGGCTTCTTCAACGCCAACTCGGCGCATCCGTTCGAGAACCCGACGCCGTTCACGAACTTCCTCCAGATGCTCTCGATCTTCGCGATCCCCGCGGCGCTCACCTGGACGTACGGCCGCATGGCCGGCAGCCAGAAGCAGGGCTGGGCGATCTTCGCGGCGATGGCGCTGCTCTTCTTCGCGGGCGTCTCGACCGCGTACTGGGCCGAGACGCGCGGCAATCCCGCGCTCGCCGGACTCGCCGTCGATCAGAGCGCGGGAAACATGGAGGGCAAGGACGTCCGCTTCGGGCAGAGCGCGTCGACCCTGTTCGCGACGGTGACGACCGACGCGTCCTGCGGTGCGGTGAACGCCATGCACGACAGCTTCACGCCGATCGGCGGGCTCGTGCCGCTGGTCAACATCCAGCTCGGCGAGCTGATCTTCGGCGGCGTCGGCGCGGGGCTCTACGCGATCCTCATCTACGTGCTGCTGTCGGTCTTCATCGCCGGCTTGATGGTCGGGCGCACGCCCGAGTATCTCGGCAAGAAGGTCGAGGCGCGCGAGATGAAGCTCGCGATGCTCTACGTGCTGATCTTCCCGCTCATCATCCTGGGGTTCTCGGCCTGGGGCGCCGTCGCGAGCTATGGTGTCTCGTCACTCGCGAACGCGGGCCCGCACGGCCTCAGCGAGATCCTGTACGCCTTCTCGAGCGCGGCTGGAAACAACGGCTCGGCGTTCGGTGGACTGAGCGCCAACACGCCCTGGTGGAACGTGAGCCTGGGCATCGCGATGCTCGGCGGGCGCTTCCTGATGATCGTCCCGGTGTTGGCGATCGCGGGCTCGATGGTCGGCAAGAAGGTGGTGCCGGCGGGGCTCGGCACGTTCCCGACCGACGGTCTTCTCTTCACGGGGCTGCTCACCGCAGTCGTCGTGATCGTCGGCGCGCTGACGTTCTTTCCGGCTCTCAGCCTGGGTCCGATCGTGGAGCACTTCCTCGCATCGGCTGGAAGGGTGTACTGATGGCAACGCAGAAGGCACAAGCGCTCTCTCTGTTCGATCCCGCGCTGCTCAAGCCCGCGGCCCTCGAGAGCCTGCGCAAGCTCGCTCCGCGCCACGTGGCGAAGAACCCCGTGATGTTCGTCGTTGAGGTCGCGAGCGCGCTCTCCACCGTCATCCTGGTGCGCGATCTCTTCGGCGCCAGCTCGGGCGTACCGATCTGGTTCACGGCGAGCGTCGCGCTCTGGCTCTGGTTCACGGTCGTGTTCGCGAACTTCGCGGAGGCGATCGCGGAGGGCCGCGGCAAGGCCCAGGCCGACGCGCTGCGCAGGATGCGGCGGGACACGACCGCCCGGAGACTCGTTGGCGGCCGCGAGGAGCCGGTCGACGCCGGGAAGCTCGCGAAGGGCGACGTGGTCGTCGTCGAGGCCGGGATGCTCGTGCCCGCCGACGGCGAGATCATCGAGGGCATCGCGTCCGTCGACGAGTCGGCGATCACCGGCGAATCGGCGCCCGTGATCCGGGAGAGCGGCGGCGATCGCTCCGCCGTGACGGGCGGAACGAAGGTGCTCTCCGACCGCATCCTGGTGCGGGTCACCGCGAACGCAGGTGAGTCGTTTCTCGACCGCATGATCGCGCTCGTCGAAGGCGCATCCCGGCAGAAGACGCCGAACGAGATCGCGCTTCACATCCTGCTGGTCGGCTTGACGCTGATCTTCCTGTTCGCCTGCGTCACGCTCGTGCCGCTGGCGCTCTACTCGGGCGTCGCCCTCTCGGCGACGATGATCGTCGCGCTCCTCGTCTGCCTGATCCCGACGACGATCGGCGGGCTGCTCTCGGCGATCGGCATCGCCGGCATGGACCGGCTCCTGCGCAAGAACGTGATCGCGATGAGCGGCCGCGCCGTGGAGGCTGCCGGCGACGTGGACACGCTGCTGCTCGACAAGACCGGCACGATCACGCTCGGAAACCGGATGGCGACCGAGCTGATTCCCGCCGAAGGCGTGGATCCCGTGCAGCTCGCGGAGGCCGCGCAGCTCGCCAGCCTCGCGGATGAAACTCCGGAAGGCCGCTCGATCGTGGTGCTGGTGAAGGAGCGCTACGGCCTGCGGGGGCACAACGTGAAGGAGATCGGCGCCGAGTTCGTCCGCTTCAGCGCGCAGACGCGCATGAGCGGCTGTGACATGCCCGGCCGCTCGATCCGCAAGGGCGCGGTCGATGCGATCCGCGCGCACGTGCGCGCGCTCGGTGGTGACGGCGCCGTCGAGATCGACTCGATCGCGCATGCGATCAGCGACGCTGGCGGAACGCCGCTCGCCGTCAGTGACGGCAAGCGCGTGCTCGGCATCATCCACCTGAAGGACGTGGTGAAGGGCGGCATCCAGGAGCGCTTCGCGCGCTTCCGGGCGATGGGCATCCGCACGGTCATGATCACCGGTGACAATCCGCGCACCGCGGCGGCGATCGCGCGCGAGGCCGGGGTCGACGACTTCCTGGCCGAAGCCACGCCCGAGGCCAAGATGCGCCTCATCCAGGAGGAGCAGGCCAAGGGGAAGCTCGTCGCGATGACCGGAGACGGGACCAACGACGCGCCCGCGCTTGCTCAGGCCGACGTCGGCGTGGCGATGAACACGGGCACGCAGGCCGCGAAGGAGGCCGGCAACATGGTCGACCTCGACTCCAATCCCACGAAGCTCCTCGAGGTCGTCGAGGTCGGCAAGCAGCTCCTGATGACGCGCGGCGCGCTCACCACGTTCTCGATCGCGAACGACGTCGCCAAGTACTTCGCGATCCTGCCGGCGATGTTCGTGGGCGTGTTTCCGGAGATCGCCCCGCTCGACGTCATGCGGCTGGCGTCGCCATACAGCGCGATCCTCTCGGCGGTGATCTTCAACGCGCTGATCATCATCGCGTTGATTCCGCTCGCGCTGCGTGGCGTCCGCTATCGCCCGGTCGGCGCTGCGGCACTGCTGCGCCGCTCGCTCGCGATCTACGGCGTCGGCGGCCTCATCGCCCCGTTCGTCGGTATCAAGGCAATCGACCTCGTTCTACAGGCCGTCGGCCTGGTGTAGGTGAGTCATGGCAAGCGTCTTCATGATCTCGGTACGGACGACGGTCGTCACTCTTCTGGTGACCGGCGTCTTGTATCCGCTCGCGCTCACGGGACTCTCGCAGCTCCTGTTCTCCTCGCGGGCGAATGGCAGCCTCGTGACGGATGAGCGTGGCGAGGTGGTCGGCTCCGAGCTGATCGGGCAGGCCTTCGCGAAGCCCGGCTACTTCCAGCCTCGGCCGTCCGCGGCGGGCGCGGGCTACGACGCGGCCGCCTCCTCGGGCTCGAACCTCGGCCCCACGTCGGCCGCGCTGCGCAAGCGCGTCGAGGCCGAGGTCGTGCGGCTGCAACAGGAGAATCCGGCAGCGCCGGCGCTCGTCCCGGTGGAGCTGGTCACGACGTCTGCAAGCGGCCTCGATCCGCACCTGTCGCCCGAAGCGGCGCTCTGGCAGCTCCCGCGCGTGGCCGCGGCGCGGGGTGTCGAGCCCGAGCGCGTGCGCGCGGTCGTCGAGTCCCAGGTCGAAGGGCGGGACCTTCTGGTCTTAGGCGAGCCCCGCGTCAACGTCTTGATGTTGAACCTGGCGCTGGACCGGCAGTTCGGGCGACCCTAGCGGGGCGATGAGCTCTCCGCGCTCCCGTCCCGAAGACTTCCTGGAGCTGGTCCAGCGTGCGCGGCGCGGCCGACTGAAGCTGTACGTCGGATTCGCTGCCGGCGTGGGCAAGACGTATCGAATGCTCGAAGAGGCGCACGCGCTCCGGCAGCGCAACGTCGACGTCGTGCTCGGCTTCGTAGAGACGCACGGACGCGCGGAGACGGAAGCCCTCATCGAAGGTCTCGAGGCGATTCCGCGCAAGCGCATCGAGCACCGCGGGGTCGTCGTGGAGGAGATGGACGTCGAGGCGATCCTCGCGCGCAAGCCCGAGGTCGCGATCGTGGACGAGCTGGCGCACACCAACGCGCCGGGCAGCCGGCGCCGCAAGCGCCATCAGGACGTGAGCGACCTGCTCGACGCGGGCATCAACGTGATCGGCGCGGTCAACATCCAGCATCTCGAGAGCTTGAACGATCTGGTCGAGCGCGCGACGGGCGTGGTCGTCCGCGAGACCGTTCCCGACGCGTTCGTCTCGCAAGCCGATCAGGTCGTGAATCTCGACCTCGCGGTGGAGGATCTGCTCGAGCGGCTGAAGGCCGGGAAGATCTACGCGTCCGACAAGATCCCCTGGGCGCTCGAGAACTTCTTCAAGTCGCCGCACCTCTCGACCTTGCGCGAGCTCGCGCTGCGCGAGGTGGCCGAGACGCTCGAACGCACGAGCGAGGCCAGCAACAAGAACGACGGCGAAATGCGCAGCGGCTCGAGCTTCGGCCGGGTGATGGTCTGCATGTCCTCGTACCCGCCGCACGGCGCGACGCTCCTGCGCAAGGGCTCGCGCATGGCCGGCAGGCTCAACACGGATTGGTTCGTGGTCTACGTCGAGACGCCCGGAGAAGCACCCGACCGTATCGACTCCGAAGCGCAGCGGCACCTGCTCGCGAACATCGAGCGCGCACGCGAGCTCGGCGCGGAGTTCGTGCGTTTGAAGGCAGTGGATCCCGTCGCCGCGATCATCGACTTCGCGCGCTCGCACGGCGTCGGCAACATCCTGATCGGGCGCTCGCACCAGCCGTGGTGGCGCCACGTGCTCGGTCGCTCCGTACCGCTGCGCCTCGTGCGAGAGGCGAGCGGCTTCGACCTGCACATCGTCGCCCTGGACGACAAGGAGACGCGCGCGTGAGCTTGCGAGCGAAGCTCCTCCTCGCACAGGCGCCGCTGCTCCTGGCGCTCGTCGTGGTCGCGGTCGTGGCCAGCTTGACCGCGATGGAGCTCGGGCGCGGATCGCAGGCGATCCTGAGCGACAACTATCGGAGCGTGCTCGCCGGTCAGCGGATGCTCGAGTTCGCCGAGCGCATGAACAATGCGTCGCTCTCTGCGGTCGCGGGCGAGCGCGCGGTCGGCGAGCTCGGCAAGTGGCAGGCGCGCTTCGGGGAAGAGCTTCGCGTCCAGGAGAACAACGTCACCGAGCCGGGCGAGAGTGAGGCGACCCGCGCCTTGCGCGAGGGCTGGGATCGCTATCGGGAGCAGCTCACGCGCTTCTCGGCGCTCGCCGAGCCGTCCGCCGTCCGCCACGCCTACTTCGATGGGCTGCTGCCCGCCTTCGAGCAGGTCAAGCGGTCCGCCGAGGTCATCCTCACGCTGAACCAGGACGCGATGGTGCACAAGAGCAACGCCGCGGAGCGCTCCGCGCGCAGGCTTCAGGGCCTGCTGTTGTCGGTGGCGTTGGTCGGCTGCCTAGCGGGCGTGTGGGGCTCGGGCGCGCTCACGACGCGCATGCTGCGCCCGCTCTCGGTGCTCGGTCACGCGGCGCGGCGGCTCGGAGAGGGGGACGTCGAGGCGCGCGCCGTGGTGGACGGCGCGGACGAGATCGCGCAGCTCGCGGGCGAGTTCAACACGATGGCCGAGCGGCTGAAGCGCTACCGCGAGAGCACGCTGGGCGAGCTGCTCGCGGCGCACCGCGCGTCGCAGGCCGTGATCGACAGCCTGCCGGACCCGGTCGTCGTGGTCGCGGTCGAGGGCCACCTCCTGCACCTGAACCAGAGCGCCGAGCGCCTGCTCCGCATCCGCCTCGAGGAGGGCCTCGCAACGGTCGACCCGGCGCTGCGCGCCGTGCTCGAGCGCGTCCGCCGGCACGTCGTCGGGGGCAAGGGCCCGTACGTTCCGAAGGGACTCGAGGAGGCCGCGCGCATCGCCACATCCGACGGCGAGCGCCGGCTCCTGCCGCGCGGAACGGCGGTCTACACCGAGCAGGGGGACGTGGTCGCGACGACAGTGGTGCTCCAGGACGTGACGCGGCTGCTCTCGTTCGAGGAGCTGAAGAACAATTTGGTCGCGACGGTGGCCCACGAGTTCCGCACGCCGCTGACGTCGCTGCACATGTCGATCCATCTGTTGACGGAGCAGGTCGTCGGGCCGCTCACGGAGAAGCAGGCCGATCTCGTCTATGCTGCTCGCCAGGACTGCGAGCGGCTGCTGTCGGTCGTCGACGAGCTCCTCGATCTGTCGCGGATCCAGTCGGGCCGGCTGGAGCTGCGGCTGGCGCCGATGGAGATCGAGTCACTCGTGCGCAAGTCGCTCGACGCGCAGCGCGGCAATGCGGAGCTCCGCGGCGTGGAGCTGCGCTGTGAGGTCATCCCCGGCATGGGCAGCGTGCTGGTCGATCCGGATCGCATCCAGCTCGTCTTCGCGAACCTGATCGGCAACGCGATCCGCCACAGCTCGTCCGGTGGCGCGGTGATCGCGCGCGCCTCGGTCGCCGGCAAGACCGCGCGCATCGAGATCCTCGATCAGGGGCCCGGCGTGCCGCACGAGTACCGGCAGGCGATCTTCGACAAGTACTTCCGGATGCCCGGAGCGCCGTCCGGCGGCGCGGGTCTCGGGCTCTTCATCGCGCGCGAGATCGTCCAGGCGCACGGCGGGGAGATCGGCGTGGAAGGCGAGCCGGGCGCGGGAAGCCGGTTCTGGTTCACGCTGCCCATCGCTGGCGACACTCCGTAGCGTCAGCCTTCCTCGAGCTTCTTCCGCTTGCGCCACAAGGTGGACGGGTCGACGCCCAGGATGCGCGCCGCTTCGTCCTGCGTGCGCGCGCGCGCGACGACCTGCTCGATGTGCTCGCGCTCGATCTCGTCGAGCGCGAAGTCGCCGCCGATTCGCGGGCGCGGCGGCGCGAGCGGAGTGGTGCGATCGGGCAGGGCGGCGGGCTCGACGGTCTGCTCGGGCCAGAGGATCGCGATGCGCTCCATCGAGTTGCGCAGCTCCCGCACGTTGCCCGGCCAGGCGTAGCGCAGCAACACTTCCTCGGTCGCGCGCGTGAGCGCGAGCGGGGGGCGCCGCGCGGCGCGCGCGAAGAACGCGAGGAATCCACGCGCGAGCGGCAGGATGTCCTCCGGCCGGTCGCGCAGCGGCGGCACCACGAGCTCCACCACGTTCAGGCGGTAGAGCAGGTCCTCGCGGAAGCGCCCCGCCTTCACGTCCGCGTCGAGGTCCCGGTTCGTCGCCGCGATCACGCGCACGTCCGCGCTGCGTGTTCGCGTCTCGCCCACGCGCTCGAACGCCCGCTCCTGCAGGAAGCGCAGCAGCTTCGCCTGCAGCGACGGCGAGAGCTCGCCGATCTCGTCGAGGAACAGCGTGCCGCCCTCGGCCGCTTCGACCCTGCCGGGCTGATCGCGCACCGCGCCGGTGAACGCGCCGCGCGCGTGACCGAAGAGCTCGCTCGCGAGCAGCTCCTCGGTGAGGGTCGGGCAGTTCACCACGACGAAGGGCGCGGCGCTGCGCGGGCTCTGGCGGTGGATCGCGCGCGCGAGAACCGTCTTGCCGGTGCCGCTCTCGCCGCGCAGCAGCACGCTCGCGTCCGCCGCCGCGACTCTGGCCGCGGCGGAGAGCAACGCTCGCATCGCAGGCGACTCGCTCGCGAGGTCGGTCTCGGGAATCGTCTCGGCCAGCCGTGCCTCGAGCTCCGCGACCCGGCTCAGCAGCGCGCGCCGTTCCGCGATCTGCTCCACGACGTGCCGGATCTGCGCGGGCGTGAAGGGCTTGGGCAGGTAGTCGCGCGCGCCGCGCCGCATCGCTTCGACCGCCGTCTCGATCGTCGCGTAGGCCGTGATCACCACCACCGAGAGCTCCGCGCGCAGCGCGAGCAGCTTCGGCAGAAGATCCATGCCGCTCTCGTCCGCGAGGCGCAGATCGAGGAAGGCGATCTCGAACGGCTCGCGCTCGAGCGCGGCAAGCGCGGCTTCGCCCGACGCGACGGCCGTCACGGCGCAGCCCATGCCTTCGAGGCACAAAGCGAGCGTCGCGCGGATGTTCTTCTCGTCGTCGACGACGAGCACCCGCGGGCTCGCGGCGGAGCGATCCGGCTTCGTCGCCATCTCAGCAGGCCCTCCACTCGACCGGACGCGCAAGCTCGACGTAGCGGCAGATCGCGTTCGCGAGCTGCATCTGGCGCGGGCTCTTGCACTCCGGCTCGAACAGGCGCGGGCTCGCCACGAGAATGCACGCGCAGCGCGCACGCGAGGTGGCGACGTTCAGGCGGTTCTGGCTGTAGAGGAACTCCATGCCGCGCGGCGCGTCCTCCGGGGTCGAGGTCGCCATCGAGTAGATCACGACCGGCGCTTCCTGACCCTGGAACTTGTCGACCGTGCCGACGCGAAATCCGGAGCCGAGGCGCTCCGCGAGCAGGGTGACCTGCGCGTTGTAGGGCGCGACGATCAGGATGTCGGTGGGAGTCATCGTCTGGTCGGCCCCGTGTCGGTCGATCCAGCGCACCTTCGGAGCGAGCAGGCGCGCGACGATGCGCTCCACGGCCTCCACCTCCTCTCGCGACGAGTTCTGGTTCCCCTCGTGCGCGACGCTCGCGACGAACAGGCCCGCGCCGTCGAACGGTCCAGCCCCGACGAGCACTTGTCGCTCGAGCCCCGCGAGCGCGGTCAGGCGTCCCTCGTAGAAGACCTCCGACGTGAATGCGCAGATGCTCGGCGCGAGCCGCCAGGTCTCGGGCAGGAAGATCCCCCGATCGGGCGGGATCGTCTTGTGCTCGCCGAGGATGTGTTCGAGCGCCGAGCGATCGGCGCCTTCTGGATGCGTCCCTTGCTGGGGCTGCTCGAGCTGCTGCGGATCGCCGAGCAGCACCACGCTCTTCGCGGCTTGCGACGCCGCGAGGACGTCCGCGAGCGACATCTGGCCCGCCTCGTCGACGAAGAGGACGTCGACCGCCTCGAGAAACTCCGGGCGTGCCCACAGCCATGCGGTGCCGCCGACCACCTGAGCGCGGCCACTCGCGAGCCGCGCGAGCGCGTCGTCGTTCTTGGTCGTCTCCCCGACGCGCGAGCTCGGATCGCTCTCGTAGGCGTCCCCGACCTTGTGGAGGCAGCCGACCTGAACCTGTCGGTCGCCGGCGGCTCCCATCACGTCATCGAGCAGCTTTCGAATGACCTTGTGACTGACGGCCGTGACTCCGATCCGCGCTCCGCTCCGAACGAGCTCGCAGATCATCTGCGCGCCGGTGAACGTCTTGCCGGCGCCCGGTGGGCCCTGGATGGCGAGCACGGTGTGGTCGAGGTCCAGCGAGATACGAACCGCGAAGTCGACCGGCGTCTCGCCGTGAGGCTGCTCGAACGTCCCCGTGCGAAGCCGCGGTGGTCGGCCGAGCAGGAGCTCACGCGCGGCTCCGTGCTTCGTTCCTCCCGAGAGACCGCTCTTCACCACGTCCGCGCCGATGCGGAGGAGCGCGTCCGCGAGCACGCCCTTGCGCACGACCCTGTGCGCGAACACCGCCGTCGGGTGAAGACCGGCCTTCGCGCCGGGCTTCTTCAAGTCGACCGTGCGCCCTACGCGATCGATCGCGGCGACGCTTCCGAAGCTCGTTCCGTCGGGGAGTCGCAGATCGTCGCCCTCGCGAACCTCCACCTCCTGGAACGGGTAGTCGTACCGATCGATCGACCTTCCGACGCGCTCGACGAAATGCAGGCCCGCGATCGCCGCCTTCTCGTCGAGAAGCTCGTCCTCGGACAAGGCGCAGAGCCGGAAGAACTCCCACCATGGCGCCTTGTCCTCGCGGCGGTGCCAGTCGAGCAGGTGCGCGAGCAGGAAGCGCGCGCGCTGATCCTCGTTCCGCTCGGTGGGATCCAGCGGAACGTCCTCCGTGAGCGCCGCCATCACGGCCTGGACCTTCTGCGCTCGCTCGTCGATCTCTTCGGAGGCCGACCCGTCCTTCCGCTCCGGACGCGGCACCTCCGTCCCGTCCGCCTCGACCGACGCGCGCAGCCGCTCCAGCCAATCGCGCAGTCGCAAGGCGGACACGCAGTCGTCGCGGTTGTAGCCTTCGACCGCCGCGCGCACGCCGTCGGGAATGGCATCCGCGCTGCCGAGCTCGAGCGCGCGCTCGACCACGCGCAGGTTCGTGCGCGCGTCCTCGAGCGCGACGGTTCGCGTGAAGCCGTAGAACGGCTCGAGGTCCTTGATCGAGTATCTCTCGACGCTCGCGCGCAACGCGTGCTTCACCACCGCGTAGAGATCCACGAACAGCTCCGCGCGCAGCATGCGATCGATCTCGGTCTCGCGCGTCGAGTGGCGCCCCATCAAGCGCTTGAACGCGGCTGGCTCGTAGGGCGCGTAGTGGTAGACGTGCATTCCGGGATTGCGCTCCCAGGAGCGCAGGATCTCGTCGACCGCGGCCTCGAACGCGACTCGCTCTTCGACGTGCGTGGAGGCCCAGAACGCGCGCGAGGTCGTCGCGCCGTCGGCGCCGACGATCACCAGACCGAACAGGTACTCGCGCCCGCCGATCTGCGCGAAGGGATCGCCTTCGAGGTCGAGAAAGACGTCGCCCGGCGACGGCTCCGGCAGGCGAGCGAGTCCCTGCTCGGGCGTGATCGGAAGGAGCTCGTGCACCGGCGCGCCTCGCTCGCGTCCCTCGAGCTGTAGCCGCGCCTGCTCGCGCACCCGCACGTAGGTCTCGATGGCGCCGCGCTTCGGCGTGAGCGATAGCGGCAGGGGAAGCACTCCGAGCTGCGCGAGCGTCGTCACGCCCGCGGCCTCGAGCTCGCGGCTCTGGAGCCGCGAGATGCCCGCGACCAGGGACAGGTGGTCGTCGGCGCGCCGTCGCTTGTCGCAGGTGCTCCGCCAACGACAGATGTCGCAGTGCTCGACGGGCTCGGGATAGTTCTCGGCTGCGAGCGTCTCGGGCTCTTCCTGCGCGGCCGACTCGAGCCGCGCGCGCACCAGCCGGAAGTACGCCGAGTAGTCGCCCACGCGGAACGTCTGGATCGGGTGATCCGGATCCGGCGTGACCACGTGGAATTGCTCCGGGATCGCGCCCTGCACGACGCGCAGCATCTCCGAGTACAGCGCGAGCTGGAGGACGGTGCCGCCCCGCGTCTCGCGCGCGAGCTTGGTGTCGACGACCTCGTACGACCAGGCACCGAGCTCGGACTTCGTCTCGACGCGCTGAAGCAGGTCGGGCCGACCCACCCAGCGGCCGTTGCGCAGCGCGGGCTGCAGGATCACGTCCGTGCCCGCGCGCATGGCTTCGAGCGACGGCTCGACCGCGTCGTCCGCATCTCGGATCTCCGTCAGGTCGACGAAGGTCCGCCCCTCGTCTCGAAGCGAGGCCGCGTAGGCGAGCTCGTGCTCGAGCCCGCGCTCCCGGAGCACGGCCATCAGCGGATCGACCCAGAACGGCGCGCTCCGCTGGCCGTGGGCGACGGCCAGATCGAGCGCCGTTCGATGCCGGCAGCCGAGGAACTGCGAGAGGTCCGAGGCGGACAGCTCGATCGTCGTTCCGGCACGCCGCATGAGGAATTGGCTCCCCGAGACGGACTTGAACCGCCGACCTAGTGGTTAACAGCCACCCGCTCTACCAACTGAGCTATCGGGGAATGGGCGCTCAGTCTACGGATGCCGGTTCGGGATTCAAGACCGGCGGGACGGGGCCCCCTCAGGGGACGACGAGGCGGCAGGACGGGGACTCGACGATCGCGCCGTCCGCGCTGCGCTGGAAGGTCACCGCGAGCTCCGTGCCCGGGCTGAGGTCCGGCAACGCCACCTCGGCCGTGCCCGAGACCGTCGCCAGCTCGCGATCCGGGAGCACGCTGCGCACCTCGGAGACACGCACCCCCGTCCATTCCGCGGCGCGGCCAGGCTCCCAGGCCAGGACGACCGCTCCATCCCGGCGCGAGGCGGCGAGGCCCGCGTCCTGGCCCTTCACGTCGAGCGGGTCGCTGTAGAAGCTCACGAGCGCGTCGGTGTCGGTCGCGCGCAGCCGGTAGCGCGCGCTCTCGCCGCAGCCGATCCCGGCGTCGGCGAAGGTCGTCGTCCCGGCGGGGACGTTCGCGATCTCGACTTCCTGCGCGAAGCCGCCTTCGCGCGCGGTCGAGCGCCAGATCTCGTAGGCCGCGAGGTCGGGCTCCACGTTCGGCGCCCAGCGGAGGTCGACCTTGCCGAGGCTCGCCGCGCTCGCCTCGAGCCCGATCGGCGGCAGCGGCTCCGCCTTCGTCACCGCGCGGATCGCCTGCTCGGTCGACTCGCTCTCGCCGCCGAAGCGATTCACCGCGGCGATCTTGTAGTACATCACGCGCAGATCGCCGGGGACCGTGTCCTCGTACACCGTCGTGAGTCGCCCCTCGACGAACGTCACGCGGTCCCACGGTCCCGCCATGGTCGGACAGCGGTAGATGGCGTAGCCCGCGACCGCGCGGGCGTCGCTCGACCTCCAGCTCAGCACGACCGTGCGCGGCAGGCTCGAGTACGCTTGCAGGCCCTCGGGAACGTCCGGCCGCGGCTCGGTGGTCGCGCTCAGCGCGGCGTGGCTGCGCGACACGCGGCCCTTCAGGTCGTACGGATGCACGCGATAGGCGTAGGTCTGCCCGTCGCCCAGCGCCCCCGCGCTCGCGCCGGCGTCGGTGAAGACGGTGCCGAAGCGGGAGCGCGTGATGCCGACGCGCTCGTACACCGTCTCGCCGGTCACGCCCGCGCGCAGGATCGCGTAGCCGGCGACGTCGCCGACGAGCACGGGATCCCACGCGAGCGAGATCTGCCGGTCCGCGTTCGAGGTCACGCGCAGCCCCTCGGGCGGCAGCAGCTGCGAGCCCTTGTCGAAGACGAGCGGCTGGTCCCGCGCGAAGAGGCGCTCGGCGATCTGTTCGCCACTGGTCGTGCAGCCGAGCGCAGCCGCCACGACGAGCGCGATCGCGAGACCGGTCACGCGGGCGCTACGGGCCACGAGTCTGGATCTCCTCGAGCCGCGACAGGATCCGCTCGGCGCGGTCGACGTTCTCCTTCGTGCGCTGGTCGTCGGGCGCGATCAGGAGCGCGTTCCGCCAGACCACGAGGGCCTTCTCGAGATCCTCGTCCTGGAAGTAGCGCTTGCCTTGCTCGTAGAGCGCGGGGACTTTCGGCGCGAGCTCCTGTCGCAAGCCGTTGAGGCGCCGCGATGCGCCCGCGTGGTTCTTCTCGATCCGCAGCGCCGCCTTGTACTCCTGGATCGCGCGGAACGGGTCGCCCTGCTCCTCGGCGCGCTGGCCGGAGCGGAAGCGGCCCTCGGCCAGGATCTCCTCGGACGAGACGGTCGGCGGTGGCGGCGCACCGTTCGATGGCTTGCGGCGCTCCTCCGCCTGCTCGGCGACCTCCTGGTCGTAGCGCTTGATGTACGAGAGGTAACCGAGCGCCGCTTCGTTCTCGTGGTCGAGCTCGAGCACGTGCTCGAAGGCGGTGCGCGCACCTCCGCGGTCGCCGAGCGCGTAGGCGCGCTTGCCCTCCTCGAGGAAGCGCAGCACCTGCGCGCCCGTCTCGGCGCGCACCTGGCGCAGCTCGATCTGGATCGCGGGGTCGAACGGGTCGAGCCGCTGCAGCCGCTCCGCGCTCTCGTTCGCCTCGCGCAGGCTCCCCGCAGCGAGCGCGGCCGAGAGCTTCGCGCGCTCCTCCGTCTCCTTCGTGCGCAGCTCGCGGTAGAGCGACTGGGTGCGCGCGAGCGTCTGCGGCCGATCGGGATCGAGCTTCAGCGCGAGCCGGTAGTACAACACCGCCTCGGCCAGCCGCCCCTCGTCCTCGTAGAACTCCGCGCGTTTCTCGTAGCGCGCGAGCGAGCTCGCGAGCTCCGCCTCGATCGTCTCGAGCCGCGCATGCGCCCGCGGGTACTCGGGGCTGGACGGCGGAATGTCCCGCCACGCCGCCAGCGCCCCGCCCACGTCCCCCTGACTATAGAGGCGATCCCCCCGCTCGTACGCCCCAGCGCAGCCGAGCGAAGCAATCAGGACCAGAGCACTTAGGGCGCGCAACACCGCGCCAATCTTACAATCCCGGGCGGGAGGGGCGAGTCTGCCACTCCGGAACGCTGGGGGGCACGTCCTGCAAGCCGCGCCCTGCGCGGCGCGCAGCGAGGCGAAGCCGAGCGAAGCATGGGTGGCGCGCGGCCGCCCGCGCGCCGGGTCCCATCAGTACAGCACCTCGAACACCTCGACCGGATGATCGATGCCCTCGAGCATCCGCGGGCCTTCCGCCTTCACGTCGACGAGCAGGCCGAGGCGCTCGCGCACCTCGCTCGTGATCTTGATCTGGCCCGGGCCCGCGAGCGACTGCAGGCGGTTCGCGATGTTCACCGGCTCGCCGATCGCGGTGTAGTCCATCTTCAGCTCCGAGCCGATGTTGCCCACGACCACCGGGCCCGTGTGGATGCCGATCCCCACCTCGAGGCGGACGAACGGCTGGCCCGACTCCTCGCAGCGGCGATTGCGCTCGTGGATCGCGCGCTGCACGGCGATCGCGGCGGCGACCGCGCGCTGCGCGTGATCGTCGGTCTCGATCGGCGCGCCGAGGTACGCCAGGATCGCGTCGCCGATGTACTTGTCGACGGTCGCGCCGTGCTCGAGCAGCCGCCCGGTGATCAGATCGAAGCACTCGTTCAGGAACGCGACGATGCGCTCGGCGCCGATCGCGGCCGTGAGCCGCGTGAACTTGCGGATGTCGAGGTAGATGACCGAGACCTCGCGCAGCTCGCCCTTCAGGTGGATCGACTCGGGCGAATCCACGACTTCGCGCAGCACGTGGTCGGAGACGTAGCGGCGGAACGCGGTCTCGATGCGCCGCTTCTCGCCCAGACTCTGGCTCATCTCGTTGAACGCGCGCGTGAGCACGCCGATCTCGTCGCGCGAGGTCGGCTCGACCCTGGCGGAGAGATCTCCGGCGGTGAGCGCGTTGACCGCCAGGCGCAGCCGACGCAGCGGGCGGCTCACCATCCCCGAGACCACGAAGGCGATCAAGAGCCCCACGCCGAGCAGAATCCCCGCCGCGTACAGAACGCGCCGGCGCGCGGCCCGGATCACGCGGCCGGTGACCGCGTCGACGTCGAGCACGACCTGCGCCTCGCCGATGTCGAGCTCGCGGTACGTCATGCGCGCCGCGACCACCAGCTTGCCACCGAACGGTGTGGTCGTGAGCTGCTGCTGCGCGGCCATGCGCTCGCGCAGATCCGGCTCGTCCTGGCGCAGGGACGCGATCACGCGGCCGCTCTTGTCGAGCACGCGCGCGCCGGTGACCTCGTCCTCGTTCGAGATCGTCTCGAGGAGCTGCGAGAGCCGGAGGTCGTCCTCGAGCAGCAGCGGCTCCCGGGCGTTGCGCGCGAGCTGCTTCGCCAGGACGATCGCGCGCTTCCCGGCCTCGTCGGCCAGCGCCTGGGCGCTGAGCTCCAGCACGACCAGCGAGATCGTGCCGATCGCGGCCACGAGCAGGACGCTCGACAGGAGAGCGAGCTTGAAGCGCAGCGGGAAGATCACTGGCGGGAAATTCCCTTTCCGAGCAAAGCCTTGGAGCGCGGGGGACGGCCAGGGAAACGTACCACCGGGACTCTCGCGCGCAAAGCGCGACCGCCCTAGTCTGTGGGCGATGGGGGCAGCTCGGTCGGGCCGCGTGGTCATCTTCGACTTCGACGGCACGCTTGCGGACACTTGGCGCGATCTCGCGTCGGCGCTGAACCAGACGCTCGCCGACGCGGGGCTCGGCCCGGTCGAAGGCCCGCAGGTCCAGGCCTGGATCGGCGACGGCGCGCTGAAGCTGCTTGCCAACGCCCTGCCCGAAGCCGAGCGCGCGCCCGAGCGGCTGGAGGCGCACTACGAGCGCTTCCGCGCGCACTACGACCACTGCTGCCTCGACACGACCGAGCTCTATCCGGGCATGGCGGCGTGCCTCGACGCGCTCGCGGAGGAGAGCCTCGCGGTGCTCTCGAACAAGCCCGCGCGCTTCCTCGACCGGATCATCGAGGGGCTCGGCTTGAAGGCCGTGTTCGGCGCGGTCCTGGGCGGCGACACGCTCTCGATCCGCAAGCCCGATCCGGCGGTGCTCGCGCACGTGCTGGAGCGCCTGGGCGTCGGGCCATCCGAACGCGGCGCCGCGCCGCGCGAAGTCTGGATGATCGGCGACAGCGCGATCGACGTCGAAACCGGCCGCGCGGCGGGCGCGCGCACGATCGGATGCGGCTGGGGCCTGCGCGGCCGCGAGGAGCTGCGCGCCGCCGGCTGCGAGTTCCTGCTCGAGCACCCGCGCGAGATCGCACCGACGGTGCTCGGGCGACGAAAGCGCAGCTAGGCGGCAGCGTCTTGCGGGACCCGGCGTTCCGCGGGACATCGGCCCGCGGACCGATGTCGGGACGGCCCCGCGCCACCCGCACTCCGCTCGGATCCGCCTCCTTGCGCGGCGCGCTGTGCGCGCCTTGCTCGAAGCGCTGCTACGAGCCTTGAGCTGACTTGACCCGCGCGCAGCCTAGAGGTCAACTGTGCCGATCGCCGCGGCGTCTTCGACGCGCG
>Ga0210377_10002140_pt1 | contig 17500 bp, 9 predicted proteins | sample PLM4_65_b1redo_FD_155480 | JGI IMG/M metagenome (GOLD analysis project Ga0210377, IMG submission 155480) | Groundwater sediment microbial communities from an aquifer in East River, Colorado, USA - PLM4_65_b1 redo | ecosystem: Environmental > Terrestrial > Soil > Riparian zone | place: USA: East...
GTATCTTGATCTCATGTGTAAGGAAGCCATCTCAGCCTGGCGCAAGGCTCAGCATCGGGCTGTCAGATATGGGTAGGGCGCACGATGTTCTCGAACAGGGGGAGTCACGATGTTAGAAAACAGTACAATGCGATCCAGCAGTGGACCTGAGATTCGTTTTTGATATTTGGTAACGACAGCAGGATTAAGGGCAGTAACCTGACAATTCTCTCTCACGAATGCGAATCCCCTTGACAGCCATCTGCGGTCATGCTGAGATCGCCATGCGCGAGCCGTACACCGCCTTTGCAGATGTAACACACATTCTTCTGAACAGTCAAAGATAGCTGATATGATCGAGAATTCGTTGATATTCTGGTGGAATAGTCAATGCAAGATTAAGCTTGCCTGTGGCGTAATTTCTCTGGAGGCAGGCGGTGATACCAACTCTTGTAATCGAAGCGAATTACATTTATATTGTGTACCTGTTACAGGTATGGTGAATGATGATCTTCGATAAATCGGTTGTGTGCCCCGTGTTGATCGGTCGTGAAAGCGACCTGCAACGGTTGGACCGTTTGATGAGTCAAGCGCAGGAGGGTATGGGTCAGATCGCGCTCATTTCGGGTGAGGCGGGCATTGGAAAATCACGGCTGGTTAAAGAGGGGAAAGCACGGGCTCCGGAGGGCACCATGATCCTGGAGGGGGCCTGTTTTCAAACAGAGTCCGTTCTGCCCTATGCGCCGCTTCTGGATCTCTTCCGGAATTTTTTTGGGACCTATCCGCCGGAAGACCTGGCCCGTCTGATGGAGCCTTCGCTGGTATCTCAACTTGTGAAATTGTTCCCCGAATTGACACATTATCTACCAGAGCTGACTCCGGTCACGGCCTTGAGCGCGAACCCCGAACAGGAGAAACGGCGCATCTTCCTGGCACTTCTCCAAACGCTGAAAGAACTTGCGCAGCGTGGACCCCTGATCGTCGTTTTGGAAGACCTGCACTGGAGTGATTCGACCAGCCTCGAATTCCTGCTGCTGTTGGCGCGCCGGATCTCGTCGCAGCCCATTCTTTTGCTGATGACCTATCGAGCTGATGAAACCACTCCCGAACTGACACATTTTCTCGCCGAGCTGGACCGCGGGCGTCTTGGCACGGAATTCTCACTCGAACACATGAGTGCGCAGGAAGTGGATGCTATGCTGCGCACGATCCTTAACGTGGACTCGCCGATTAGCACGGAATTTCTGGACACCATTTTCCCTTTGACAGAGGGAAACCCGTTCTTCATTGAAGAAATCCTCAAGGCGCTGATCAGCGGTGGTGATATTTTTTGTGTCGATGGAACCTGGGATCGAAAAGAGATCGATCAATTGCGCATTCCTCGCACCATCCAGGATGCCGTGCAGAGGCGAACGCAGCAGCTGGACGAAAGAACACTAAAGGCGCTGACGCTTGCCTCGGTGATGGGGCGTCGTTTTGATTTTCGACTGCTCCAGGAACTCTTGGATGTGAACGAGACAGACCTGATGGCGATGCTCAAGCAATTGATCGCCGCCCAACTCGTCGTGGAAGAAAGCGCCAATCATTTTGTATTTCGCCACGCCCTGACCCGCGAAGCCATCTACACCACGCTCCTGTTGCGCGAACGACAGGCACTTCATCGCCAGGTGGGGGAAGCCACGGAGCGCATGTACGCGGCCTCCATGGATCCACACCTTGCCGATCTGTCCTATCACTATTACACCGCAGCAGAGTGGGAAAAAGCTCTGCACTACTCACAGCAAGCGGGGGAACGGGCGCGGCGGTTGTATTCGCAACGCGAAGCCATCGTCTATTACTCGCGCGCCCTGGTGGCAGCCCGTCATCTAAACACAGTGGTCGATACCGAACTCTTGAGTGCCCGAGGGCATGCCTACCTGATTTTGGGTGACTTTCGGTCTGCCCTGGATGATTTTGAACAGGCTCTCAAAATTGCGCAGGAGCAGCAGGATGGACAGGCAGAATGGCGTTCCCTTACTGATCATGGGATTTTCTGGACGGGTCGCAACTATGAACGAACGGGAGAGTTTTACCGTCAGGCCGAAGAACTGGCACGGAAACTAAATGAACCTAAACTGATCGCCATCAGCCTCAACAATGTAGGTAACTGGTTTTTCGTCTCTGGTCAAGCAGTGCAAGCGTTAAAGTATCATCGTCAGGCGCTCGAATATTTCGAAAGCGAGCAGGACGAGCCAGGCATGGCACAAACTCACTCCCTAATCGGAATGGCAAACCTGCATCACGGAGATCAGATCGCTGCGTATGAAGAGTACCGGCATGCCATCCAGCTCTCTCGAAAATTGGATGATAAACATGAGCTGATTCATGCCTTGATCGGGGGATGTCATGCCAACTATGATGAAACAGACTTCATACCGCCTCAATCCCCGATGGAGAGTCAGCAGATGGCGCTCGAGGCTCTGGAGCTTGCCCGTCAAGTGGGCTGGGCCTCGTTGGAGGCCTTTGCCGAGTGGGATATTGCGCTCGGACTGGCGCAATGTGGATCGTTTGGAGATGCGCTCGTACACGCCAAAGCAATGTTTCGGATCGCAATGGAAATCGAGGATCCGCAGCGGATCGCGGGAGCCCATTATGCACTCGGATACAGCTACTTGTTGATGCTTCAAGCCAGCCTTGCCATCCAGAATCTGGAGGCGGGACTCACTGTGGCAAAGGAATTTGGCTCCTCCTGGATGATCGGGAATACGACGACGGAACTGGCAATGGCCTATATTCTGAACAAGCAGTCGGGTAGAGCGCGCGCACTCCTCGATTCGGTTCCACTCCAGGAAACCGGTCAGCATACGAGAGCGGAGCGACGCATGCTCTGGGCAAAAGGTAATCTTTTTCTGGCAGAGAACAAACCCGCCGAGGCATTGCAGATCGCTGAACACCTGCTCGACTCGAAGCGCAGCGCTGAGCAAACGCAACCGATCCCCGCCTTAAGCAGACTCAAGGGTGATGCATTGCTAGCTTTGAAACAATTCAAAAAAGCCGAGCGCAGCCTGCAAGCAGCCAAACAGGGGGCAGCAGACCGCCAGGCACTTCCCATGTTATGGCAGATCCATGCCCAGTTGGGATGGCTGTATAAGGCACAAAAAAATAGCAGTGAGAGTGAACGTGAATTTGCCAGCGCCCGCCAGGTCATCCACACGCTGGCAGAGAATATTCTGGATGAAACCTTGCGGGCCGGCTTCCTTCAGGAGGCATTGGGACGCCTGCCGAAGGCAAGAATACTTTCGAAGCGCCAGCTCGAAGCCGAAAAATTCGGAGGCTTAACTTCCCGCGAACAGGAAGTAGCGCGTCTGGTGTCACAGGGGAAATCGAACCGGGAAATTGCCGAGGTATTGGTCCTCAGCGAACGTACCGTTGAAAATCATGTTGGCAATATTTTGACGAAGCTGGGATTCGATTCACGGGCACAGATTGCGGTTTGGGCAGTGGAAACAGGTTTGCGGGGAAAAAACTAGGTACTTCCTCTTTAAATATCTGAGTATTCTCCACGATGGCAGTCCATCGACTTTTTGCTTTAATGCTATCAAGTCGAGACAAGGTGTCTTGATACTACCAACCTATTCGATGGAGGTCGAAATGTCTACCAAATTATCATGGAATCCAAAACTGTTGATGATCATGGCACTCGTTGCCATGGTGCTGTTCAGCACCGTCATCCCTGTCCGTGCCACGCCTGGATCAGGCGTCACCGGCGAACTGCTTGCCTCAGGAACGCTGCCAGAAGAAGTCCCTTCAAAGTTCAAGACCGAGACGGGAATTGTCCAGGCGGATGTGTCCAAGATCAATGTGATCCGTTACACGATCGTGCCGGGCGGCGTCTTTGGCTGGCATCAGCATGGTGGTCCGCTGTGGGCAACCGTCGTATCTGGCAACCTGACCATTTATCATGGCGATGACGAGACCTGCACTGGGGAAGTGTATCCGGCAGGCAGCGTCTTCATGGATGCCGGTAACCACACGCACAATGCCCGCAACGAAGGCAGCGAAAACCTGGTGGTGCTCGTGACCTTTATGTTGCCCGAAGGTGGCGCACCACGCGTGGATGTGCCAGACCCGGGAGTTTGTTCCTTCTAACGTTATAAGGGCCGCCTTCCTTTGGAAACGCGGCCCTGCTTCTGATTTGATCTTAATGAATTATATAGGAGAGCAAATGAATACCACTGCCATTGAAATGACGCCCGAAATGGAGATGCTCAAGTCCCGTTTGAAAGCCACCTGGATGTCTGGTGACTACAGTCACTTTGCCAGGTATCTGGAGACAGGCGCGCTGGAATTTCTTGCCCGCATCAATATTGAGCCGGGAACACGTGTCCTGGATGTGGCGTGCGGTGCCGGGCAAACTGCCATCCCGATGTCACGTGCGGGAGCGAAAGTCACTGGTATTGATATTGCCACCAATCTCATCGAGCAGGCCCGCGCCCGTGCCCAAGCCGAAAACCTGGATGTTCGTTTCGATGAAGGTGATGCGGAAATGCTTCCCTATCCGGATGGCTCGTTCGATATCGTGATCAGCCTGATCGGCGCCATGTTCGCGCCTCGCCCCAATCTGGTCGCTGCGGAATTGAAGCGTGTGTGCCGCCCCGGGGGAAAGATCATCATGGGCAATTGGACTCCAACTGGGTTCGTGGGACAAATGTTCAAGATCCACGGCAAGCATGTGCCACCTCCTGCGATTATGCCGCCGCCTGTGAAATGGGGCGATGAAGAAACGATCCGCGAGCGATTCAAAGACGGGCTCTCGCATCTTAAAATAAGCCGGCGTATCTATCCGTTTAACTATCCCTTCCCGCCCTCTGAGGTTGTAGAGTTCTTCCATACCTACTACGGACCTTCCTATAAAGCGTTCGCCGCTCTGGATCCTGAGAAACAATCGGCCCTGCAAGAAGATCTCGAGCAGCTCTGGATGGAGCATAACAGCGCAACAGACGGAACGACTTCGATTGGATCTGAGTATCTCGAAGTGGTCGCTATTCGGCAGTGAAGTTTGGAATGTAAAGGCTCAGAGGTTTTGTTCTACTCGCCCTCATTAATAAATAAAACCCTGCTCAAACTGAGCGGGGTTTTACGCTGATCGCTCTGTGGATGCCGCGAGCACATAGCTATATGGAACAGTTTGCAGTGATGGATTAGGATCCGCCGTTCGTTATTGCCAGGATGCTAGCTGAATTCACTCTCAGCCGATTAAGCGACCACGCGGGTCGGATGCCATTGATAGTAATGGGACAGCTCTTCTTCTCAGCACAGTTTATTGGACTGGCGATTTCGCGAGACTATATCCTAATTGCGGCTACTTTTGTCATTGCCGGTCTCAGAAATGCACTTTTCGACCTGCCTTGAATGCATATATTCTGGATATTAGTTTCACAGAACATCATGGAATGATCTATTTTAAATTACTTACCCCATCATCAACTTCGGGCGATATTGCAGCGCCTCAGCCAAATGCGCGGATTGGATCTCTTCGCTCCCTGCCAGATCCGCGATCGTCCGCGCCAGTTTCAGGATGCGGTGATAGGCACACGCGGAACTTCGATATGAATATCAATGGCAAGGATTCATGACGGCAATCAATTGAAAGTTTACCGAAAAAGCTAACGTGCAAAAACAATTCATTGGCGGGAAAGCATTCACCTCGTCAGGCTCGTTACGTTTAGGTCGCAGGTTCGACTCCTGATTCCGCACAGATTAAAAGAAAACAGACACTTTCGAGTGTCTGTTTTTATAGCGGGGGCAGGATTTGAACCTGCGACCTTCGGGTTATGAGTGTCTGTCCTGTATCGCTGACTTTCCAGCTTTAGGGAACGATTTTAGGTGAGTCTTGCGGTTTGTGATTCTAAAGAGCCTGTAGAGTTTTGGTGGTCAAAATCAGCAACCGTTATGGGTTTTATAACATAGACAGAACATTTGTGCAATACTATCGTTGATGCGCATCATGGCTGTAGCAAAGTCCCAATTTTGGCACCCTGAGGGTGCGTTCGCCAGCAACTGAAAGGTCTTGGACATGCCAAAGTAGAGATGTTTCGCTACGCTCAACATGACATAGCCAGGTTTGTCAATCGACTTTGCTACAGCCATGCACGACCTGTGCCCAACATTCGTTGGAAATTATTTTTAATAGGACTTACGCAAAACAGGTGTAAAACCACCAATATGGAATTCGTAAAGACTTCAAAACGGCATATGTTGGTAGTTTTGCGTAAGTCCTACCACAATTAAATGTACATCCAGGCAAAACCAGCAAGCCTCACGCCGTTCGGACGTGTCGACATGGTCGGCGATGAACACGCCCACCGCACAACAATCCTGCAAGGCGATCTGTGAGGCGTTGATAGACTACCAAAAATCTCCGCCACAATTCGATGATGTCACCTTGTTGGCGGTACGAAGATTGCCCTGGATCAGGGATTTGCACTTGTCCATATGCGGAAGGTCGTTTAACATATGGGGAAATAGCTAACAGGTCCAGAGTTAGTGAAAAAATATAGAAGCTTACGTTTCTTTTACGCGTCGCTGGTGTTCCATCCCAAAATAATATGCCTTGGATTCGAGGAGATGCAATGAAAGTGATAGACATATTGATTTTTTCGAAGATCAGATTGGGCGCAACAATTATCTTAGGTTTGATTTTGACCCTCATCATGCCGGGTTGCGGAGGGGCAACTCCAACTCCGCCGCCAATTGCCGCACCTGCCGAAACTGCCACTAAAGTTCCAACTGGGGTTGGACCGACTCGAGGTCAAGGTGGAACGGTAACTCTGCTCTATTTCCAGGCACCGACAATCGTCAATCCTCATCTCTCGCCTGGGACCAAAGATCTATCTGCCAGTCGCATTACATATGAACCTCTCGCTAGTTTCAATGGAGAAGCAGAACTTATTCCCTTCCTGGCGGCAGAAACTCCTAGCACTGATAATGGTCAGGTTGCTGCAGATGGTACATCTGTAACTTGGACACTTAAACACAATATCAATTGGGCCGATGGGGAACCCTTTACAGCAGACGATGTCTTGTTTACATTTCAATACATTACAAATCCAGATGTGAAGTCACCCAGTGCGGGTTCTTATAGCGAAGTAAAAAGTGTTGAAATCCTTGATGACTACACTATAAAAGTAAATTTCAAGCAGCCGACCGCCGCGTGGTATGCGCCTTTTGTTGGCCCGTTCGGGATGATCATTCCAAAACATATCTTCGAAGACTATAATGGTGCGAACTTTGCGGATGCATCAGCCAATCTACAAGCTGTTGGCACCGGCGCGTATTTTGTATCTGAATATCGCAAGGAAGATGTCTTGATCATAGGTGGCAATGCCGTCAGCACGGTTAAGATCATTTATGAGATCAATCCATACTACCGCGAGCCGAATAAACCTTTCTTCAGCAAGGTGGAATTGCAGGGCGGAGGTGACCTCAACCTGGCAGGACAGGCAAGCAAGGAAGGGGCAGTGGACTTTGCCTGGAATCTTGCGCTGCCTGAAGATACACTTGTTGACATTGAATCCGGTGGCAGGATGAAGGTGATGGCTCCACCCTCTTCGTTTGTTGAACGCATCATGATCAATTTTACGGATCCGAACAAAGAAACTGCCGATGGAGAGCGATCCAGCCTCCAATTCCCTCATCCGTTTCTCTCCGACTTACAGGTTCGTCAGGCAATCTCGATGGCGATTGATCGTGAAGCGATTGTTGCGCCATATGGTAGAGGCGGCTCACTTACAACCAATATACTTGCAGAGCCTTCCTTCTATGCTTCGCCAAATAATGCCTTTGAATACAACCCACAAAAATCCATACAGCTCCTGGAAGAAGCTGGCTGGATTGATACCAATGAAGATGGTGTTCGCGAAAAAGATGGCGTGGAACTACGCCTTGTATTCCAAACTTCGATCCAGGCCCTTCGACAGGCTGCGCAGGAACAAGTCAAGAAGGATCTGGAAGCAATTGGTTTTGCTGTTGAATTAAAGCAGATCGATGCGAGCATCTACCTGGGCCCGCCAAAGGACACAACAGATACTCGACGTCAGTTCTATGCTGACTTTGAAGAGTTCGCCTTTAGCAATAAAAGCCCCGACCCCTCGGCCTATATGGCGGGTTGGGTCTGTGATAAGGCCGCGCAGAAGGAAAATGACTGGTCGCTCCCCAATTGGTCGCGTTATTGCAATCCCGAGTTTGATGTGCTGTTCAATCAAGCAGCCGCTGAACTGAATCCAAACAAGCGCACAGAATTATTCGTCAAGATGAACGAACTGCTCATTCAGGATGTCGCGGTAATCCCTTTGGTCAACACAACCCAGCCAATGGGTGTCAGTGTGGACTTGAAAGGTTACGAATTCACCATATGGGATGTGGAAGTCTGGAACATAGCTGATTGGTATAAGTAAATATATAAAGTCGATTTACCTACTCAGAATTATAATTGCCTTACTACACTGTACTTGGTCTATGTTTAAAGGGTTAGTAAAGAGAGGCGAAGAGCATGATGAAAAACATTGTTTCCTCGAAAATTTCGTTACTCAGAAAATTGATCATTGGATCGACTTTGATTACCATTCTGACAAGTTGCCGTGGTGTGCCTGCGACTCCACCACCTACTGTAGCGCCCGCCCAGATAGTGACTGAAATTTCCGAGCCAACCAAATCAACTCGAGGTCAGGGTGGAACGCTCACACTGCTTTACTTCCAAGCACCGACTATCGTCAATCCTCATCTTTCAGTCGGTGACAAGGACCTGGAGGCCAGTCGCATCACTTACGAACCATTGGCCAACTTCGACAAAAGCGGGAATATGGTGCCTTTATTGGCGGCCGAGATTCCCAGCATCGATAATGGTGACCTTGCCAGCGACGGTACATCGGTAACCTGGAAGCTCAAACAAAATGTTAAATGGGCGGACGGCGAACCATTCACGGCGAGCGACGTATTTTTCACTTACCAATATGTCACCAACCCGGACGTTAAAGCTACCAGCGCTGCCGCTTATGCCGAGGTCGATAAAGTTGAAGTCCTTGACGATTATACGGTCAAGGTTATTTTTAAGAGACCAACCACCTCCTGGTTTACACCGTTCGTAAGTCAATTGGGTATGATCATCCCACGCCATCTTTTTGAAGCCTATAACGGTGCCAACGCGGCTGATGCCCCCGCAAATTTGAAGGCGATTGGCACCGGACCTTATTACGTGTCCGATTTTCGCAATGAGGACGTGTTGATCATCGGTGGGAATGCTGTCACTACCAATAAAATCATTTATGAGATCAATCCGTACTATCGTGATCCCAACAAACCATTCTTCAACAAAGTTGAGTTGAGTGGCGGCGGCGATTTGGAAACCGCTATTGCGGCGGGCAAGGAAGGTCTGGTTGGCTTCGTATGGAATGCGGCCGTGACTGAAGAAAAACTTGTGGATGTAGAATCGGCCGGAAACTCTCTGGCTGTCGTCACACCATCATCGTTTGTGGAAAGGATCATGTTCAATTTTACTGATCCGAACAAGGAGGCGGAAGACGGAGAGCGCTCCAGTAAACAATTCCCTCACCCAATCCTTTCCGAATTGGCTGTGCGGCAGGCAATTGCGATGGCGATCAACCGGCAGGCGATTGCAGCCCTCTATGGTCGTGGAGGCGCCCTGACAACAAACATTCTTGCAGATCCGACAATCTATGCTTCTGTAAACAATCAATATGAATACAACCCTCAAAAGTCTTCGGAATTACTGGATCAGGCTGGATGGCTCGACACAAACGGAGATGGTATTCGTGAAAAAGATGGAATTGAATTACGCCTGACCTTCCAAACTTCGATCCAGTCGCTGCGTCAAAGAACTCAAGAACAAGTCAAGAAGGACCTTGAAGCGATTGGTCTTGCCATTGATTTAAAACAGATTGACTCAAGCATCTTTTTCGGTCCTCCAAAGGATACGACAGATACGCGACGACAATTCTATGCAGATCTCGAAGAATTCGCTTTCAGCAACAAGAGCCCTGACCCTACTGCCTACCTATCGGGTTGGACCTGTGATCAGATTGCACAGAAGGAAAATGAGTGGTCGTTGCCAAACTGGTCGCGCTACTGCAATCCCAAGTTCGACGAATTATTCAATCAATCAACTGCCGAACTCGACCAGACGGAACGCGCCAAGCTGTTTATCCAAATGAACGAAATGCTCATTCAGGATGTCGCAGTTGTTCCGCTGGTCAAGTTGACCACCCCGGTGATCGTCGGTAAAGATCTCAAAGGCTATGACTTCACGGCCTGGGATGCGGCGGTTTGGAATATTGCAGATTGGTATAAATAAGCCTTTGGATTCTGCATGCTGAAATACAAATATTCCTGTCTCACCAGAGTAATATCGTGAGGCAGGAGAATTATTTGATATGACACCCAACGAGCGTATATCAAACAGCCCCAAGGTTCGTTTTGGATGGTGGCATAAGATTCCACCCTTCAATTTTTTAATGCGCCTCAGACGAAAACTTAAGATCGGACCCAAATTAAGAATCGGATTTGGGATCTTGATCTTTTTAATGTTGATCGGATATGGATCAGGTATTGTGGCAGGCAACCAGGCTACCGAAGAGATCAATCGCGCCACGAATTTACGAGCTCCTCTGGCGCTGGCGTCTGGAAAGGCTCAAGCCAACTGGTTGAAAATGGAAGCGGATGTACAGGCCTATCTTGCATTGGGGGATGGGAGTTATCGAGTCAACCATAAAGTTGTGCAACAGGAATTCGAGGGGGACATCATTGAATTGGAAACAATCCTGTCACAATCCCAAGACAAGGAATCGCCAGAGTTCAAGGAATTGTCAAAAACACTTGCAGAGATCCGTTATCACTATGATGAATGGGATCTGCTAGCAAATGACTTGTTCGAGTTGCGAGATGATCAATTGCGCCGCGAACCCGCTTTAGGCATTCTTATTGTCGATGCTGCGCCATATATCAACACCATTATTGTGGAAACGACCACGATCATTAACACACAGAAACAACAGGGACCTACCACGGAGAATCTGAAAATATTAAGCACAATGTACGACTTTCAGTCCTCCTTTTATGCCGTGATGGCAGGTCTGCGTGGTTATGTGACCACCGCGCGTGGTGGTTTTAAATTTGAGTATCAAGCCAATCAGGATTTTAACAGTCAGGCATGGGAAACAATTCAAGCGAAGAGACATCTTCTGACACCGAGCCAGTTGCAAAGTCTGGATAAGATCGAGTCAGCGCGTGAACAATTCCTTCTGCAACCCCAGCGCATGTTCACGGCAGTGGAGGGTCCCTATGCACGTACAGATCTCCGTTTATTTCGCATCCAGGCAGTCCCATTATCAGACCGGATGCTATATCTGCTGGATAAGGAGGTAAATTTTCAACAAAAATTACTTCAATCAGAATTGAACACCGGCAGGGAACGACTTGCCATTGCACAAATTATTACCATCGTGAGTGCAATCATTGTGACCCTGGCTGGGTTGCTCCTGGCGTTTGCGATTGCCAGTGATATTGCACGCCCAATTTTACGGCTGACAGATACCGCCCAGCAAATTCAAGCGGGCGATCTTGCAGCCCAAGCAGAAGTTTCCACCGAAGATGAAATCGGTATCCTTGGCAACGCATTCAATGCGATGACATCCAAGTTGCGCGATACCCTGCAATCATTATTGGATTATTTGGAACAGGTTAAGGTCGTGATGGCCGCGGCCGCTGCGGTTGATGAGGATAAATTTGAACCGGCATCTTTGGATGAACTTGCGAAGCGGGAAGACGCTCTCGGGCAACTTGCCCGGGTTTTTGAGAAGATGGCACTTGAAGTCCGCGCGCGTGAACAACGACTGCGACGCCAGCTTCAGCAATTGCAATTGGATATAGAGGAGAAGCAACTTGCCAAGGCCGAGACGGTCGCGGTTTACATTCCAATGGACCGTCGGCAGGCCATGGCAAGTAACACAAGCCTGCCGGAATTTGTGCACGGCGCGGCGTTATTCGCCGATGTATCTGGCTTTACCATGTTGACCGAAGCTTTGGCAAATGAACTGGGCTTGCAGCGCGGCGCTGAAGAAGTGATTCGTCAACTCAATCGTGTGTACACAGTATTAATCGACGAGGTCCATCGTTATGGCGGCAGTGTCATTAGCTTCAGCGGCGATGCTGTCACATGTTGGTTCAATGATCTCGATCTGATGGGAAATCAACACTCCAGTACTTCTGCAGAACGTGTCATTGCCTGCGCGCTCGCCATGCAAAAGGGGATGAGTCAGTTTGCCGCCATCACCCGTCCCGATGGCAAAACAATATCACTTTCCATTAAAGTGGCTGTGGCTGTGGGTCCTGCACGCAGAATACTGGTCGGAGATAAAGCTCAACACCAAATTGATGTGTTAGCAGGGAATACACTTTCTGTTCTGGCTGAAGCAGAGCATCGAGCAAATAAGGGCGAGATCATTATGGCGGTGGCGGGCGTGCCTGCCCTGGAAGAGACGTTCATTGTTTCCGAATGGCGCGACGAACAACAGTTTGCCGTGATTACCGGGTTAATGCGGGATGTGTCTCCGGATCCCTGGCAGGCACTTTCGAATGATGTCATCTCTGAGGCACAAGCCAGGCCATGGATGCTCCCCGCTGTTTTTGAAAAAGTGCGGGCAGGTAAGAGTGATATGTTATCGGAACTGCGCCAGGCGACCGCGTTGTTTCTAAAGTTTAGCGGTTTGTCCTATGACACCGAAGTCGATGCAGGTGTGAAGCTGGATACTTTTATTCAATGGGTGGATAGGGTGATTGCTCCCTACGATGGCGCACTCGTTCAATTAATCGTTGGCGACAAAGGCAGTTACCTTTACATTGTGTTTGGCGCGCCAGTTGCCCATAAAGATGACGCAATCCAAGCCATACTGGCCGCATTGGACCTTGCCGCTCCGCCTGAGACATTGGCATATATCACGGACATACAGATCGGAATAGCCTATGGACAGATGCGGGTGGGTGCGTACGGAAGTCCCACTCAACGCACGTATGGCGCCATCGGCGATAAGACAAACCTCGCTGCCCGCTTAATGCAGGCTGCCACACCTTCTTTGGCAGGATCAATGCCTGGGCAGCGCGGCACGATCATATGCAATGACTCTATTTATGAAATTGCCCGAACGAAGATTGAATTTGAGCCTCTTCCACCTATTATTGTTAAAGGGAAAACCCAGCCCATGGCAATTTATCGTCCTATCGGTAAACTTCGTAATGAGGAAAATCCAGACTCAACTCCAGCTCGTACTCTTGAGCGAGCCCGCCTCATTGATCGTCTGTCGCCAGCAGAACAATTAACTCTCAAGGTTGCGAGTGTGATTGGTCAAACATTCTCTGTTGAAACCTTGTCTGCCATATATCCGGAGCAGCTTGAGCGAAATGATCTGGCAAAAAATTTGCAGGCTTTGGTGGAGTGGGATCTGATTACTAAGCGTTCGACGGAATCAGTAAGTTATAGCTTCAAGGATCCGTTGACGCATGAGACAGCCTACAACTTGATGCTCTTTGCACAGCGCCGTCAACTTCACCGGGCTGTGGCTGAGTTAATGGAGCAGGCTGTGGTGATCTCACCGTTATATGCAGATATCGCGTACCATTGGCAGGCTGCTGATGATATTCCCAAAGCTGTTCATTATTTTGAAAAAGCCGGCGAGCACGCCCGCGAACTCGGAGATTATGAAGCAGCCACTCGTTTCTTTAACGCATCTTTGGCATTGAGTAATTAATAAAATATTTTAGGAGCATCGAGCTTGTCCTCAACCAATAACTCCATCCGGCAGCAGATCGTGGCAGGACTAAGCGCTGGCCTGGTAATCGGCGTCACCGAGGTGATCTTCGCCATCTCATTGGGTGTGCTCGTCTTTGCAGGTCAATCCACCTATGTTGCCAATGGAATTGGTTTGATCCTGCTCGGCGGTATACCGCCGCTCCTGTTGATGAGTCTGTTCAGTTCCTATAAAGGCAGCCTCTCCATGCCGCAGGATGCCCCGGTCGCCATTCTGGCCGTCATTTCAACGGGTATGCTGCAAAGCCTGGCATCCGCAGAGCCGCGTGAAAAATTCATCACCGTGGTGGCTGTCATCGCAATTACATCGTTGCTGACTGGTCTGCTTTTTGTTTTGATGGGCCAATTCAGATTAGGTTCGCTCGTGCGCTTCCTCCCCTACCCTGTCATTGGTGGATTCCTAGCTGGCACCGGCTGGCTGTTGGTCACCGGTGGCATCGGGGTGATGGCTGATGCCTCTTTTAGTTTCACCAATCCGGGTACATTATTCCAATCCAATCTCATCATCCGCTGGATGCCGGGTCTGATCTTTGCGGTCACCATGTTGGCGATCTTGAATCGCTATAATCATTTCCTGCTTTTACCAGGCATGCTGGTCGGAATTGCGCTTCTTTTTTACAGTGTCGCTTTTTCCAGCGGCATATCAGCATCAACCTTGAGTGCACAGGGCTGGTTGTTGGGTCCCTTCACCAGTGGGAATTTACTGCAATCCATGTCCTTGACCGACCTCACGTTGATTCATTGGGATACGATCCTCGCACAGGCTGGTAGTATCGCCAGCATTATGCTGATCAGCATGGTCTCATTGCTATTAAACGCAAGTGGGATCGAATTAGTTGTTCGACAGGACATGGACCTGAACCACGAACTAAAGGTGATGGGACTGAGCAATGTATTGGGCGGTTTGACGGGCGGCAGTGTAAGCTATACTGCCTTATCCACCACAACACTCAATCACCGGATCGGCAAAGGCAGCGCTATCACTGGTCTCGTGACCGCTGTCATGTTCACGCTGCCACTTTTCTTCGGCGCGGCAGTGCTATCGTACATCCCCAAAATGATGCTGGGTTCCTTGCTCGTCTTATTTGGGCTATCCTTCTTATATGAATGGATCTATCAATCCTGGTTCAGCTTCTCCCGGTTGGAGTACGCAGTCATCATACTGATCCTTGTCGCCATCGCCACGCTCGGATACCTGCAAGGCGTGGGGCTTGGCATCATCGCAACAGTGGTGCTCTTCGTCATTAACTATAGCCGTGTCAGTGTCACAAAACACGCATTGTCCGGCGCTGAATTGCAAAGTCGCGTCACGCGTAGTCTGCATCAACGCAAAGCTCTGATCGAAGAGGGTGAGAAAACATTCATCCTGCAACTGCAGGGCTTTATCTTTTTCGGCACCGCCAACAAGTTATTGGAACAAGTCCGCAGCCGCATCGAACAAGCCAATCTGACTGCGTTACAGTTCCTCATCTTGGATTTTACAAAAGTCAGCGGATTGGACTCAACGGCATTGCTCAGCTTCTCGAAGATGAAGCAGATTCTGCAGGACCGCGCCATTCAGATTCTCGTCACGGGTCCTTCTCCCGAGATCTTGAATCAGCTTCGAAAAGGTGAATTCGTCACTGCCAGCTCCGACGATGCAATGGCCTATCCCGATCTGGATCACGGCTTGGAATGGGTCGAGGAACAGATACTACAGATCACGAACGAACAACATGAAAAGAGTTTAACTTTAAAGGAAATGTTCAATGAACTGGTATCCGAGTCCACCCCATTGAATGAACTGTTCAAATTCCTCGAGAAAAAAGAAATCCAAACAGGCGAGTACCTGATGCATCAGGGCGATGAACCCGATTACATCTACTTCATCGAAAGTGGACAGGTCACTGCACAATTGGAATTCCCCAACAAACCAACGGTCCGCCTCGAAACCATGCAGGGCGGACGCGTCATCGGCGAGATTGGCTTTTATCTCGGGCAGAGTCGTACCGCGGCAGTCATCGCCGACGAGCCTAGTATCATCTACCTGCTCTCCGCAAAAAGCCTCGCGAAAATGGAAAAGAAGTCTCCGAAGGTCGCCTCATACTTCCATCAACTAATTATTCAGTTATTAGCAGAGCGAACCACGCACCTGATTCGGACTGTTTCCGCGCTTGAAAAATAGAGTCAACCAAATCACTTAAAGCATAAATCATGAATGCACACAATTTCGAGCAGTCAAGACGGTACGCCTTGCAACGCTTGGAACGGGAACTATCCCCCAACCTGCTCTATCACGGGATCGCGCACACCCGCGACGATGTGGTGCCAGCCGTAGAAACATTGGCACACATGGAAGGGATAACTGGCGAAGCGTTGCTCCTATTGCTGACGGCCGCCTGGTTCCATGATCTGGGTTTTATTGAGCAAGCTACGCATCATGAGCTGATCAGCGCCCGCTATGCCGTGGAAGTATTGCCGGGCTTCGGATATACCGCTGAGCAGATCGAGATCATTCATTGGATCATTTATGCCACCATTCTCCCGCAAGATCCAACAACCATCCTTGAAACAATTATGGCGGATGCTGACCTCGATGTTTTGGGACGTGATGATTTTATGCGCAGCGAGGGCAACTTGCGCCATGAACTCGCCCTCGCTGGCAAAGAATATAGTGATGCAGAATGGTACAACGGTCAAATTAAGTTTTTGGAAGGGCACAGCTATTTCACACGCTCAGCACATACGCTGCGGGACACGGGTCAGAAAAAAAATATCGCCAAATTAAAGCTTCTTCTGGAAGGTCTTGATCGGGGGAAATAAAAACAGTCCGATCATGTAACTGGGATGATGGGTACGCTCCGACAAATTGAGCTGACTCATCGCCGCCCGCATCAAACTCTGACCTTCATCCTGCAACTTGCAAAATTGCCGGATCTCTCTGACGCGCATATCGGCATTGCAAATAATATCGGATGAGCCGCTTATTCGAAAAACGTTTTTGTTGAATATCGCGCGCGACTTGGACTCGTGCGCGAATGGCTTCGCTGGTCTCCCCCCACTCGGTCACCGCTTAACTTTTCGTAATCCCCCCGCGGAACTTCAATGTGGATGTCGATGCGATCCAACAATGGACCGGAGATCCGCTTTTGATATTTTGTCACCATTGCAGGAGCACAAGTGCATGGCTTAAGTGAATCGCCATAAAATCCACAAGGGCAGGGATTCATTGCCATGATTAGCAGAGCGCAAAGTGAATGTTTTAGGAGAATATCGCTTATAGACAAATCAAATCAAGTTCGTACAATCAAGGTCGCCAGCATGACCGAAAACCCTGGATTTGATCGTGCGAAATCTAGTTGATATGCCTATTAGCTTGTATCAATTGCGGTTTTCCGTAGTTAGCTTAGGAGATGTATAAATAACCTTTTTTATCATCCGAAAAAGTCTGCGTTTACACTATCCGTTGTGAGGCTCGTAACCCTAGGGTTACGAGCCTGTATCCTGATGCCGCTGAAATTTGCCGCGATTAAAAGAAAACAGACACTCGATAGTGTCTGTTTTTATAGCGGGGGCAGGATTTGAACCTGCGACCTTCGGGTTATGAGTGTCTGTCCTGTATCGCTGACTTTCCAGCTTTAGGTAACGATTTTAGGTGAATATTGCGGTTTACGATTCTAAAGAGCC
>Ga0210377_10002141_pt1 | contig 17500 bp, 20 predicted proteins | sample PLM4_65_b1redo_FD_155480 | JGI IMG/M metagenome (GOLD analysis project Ga0210377, IMG submission 155480) | Groundwater sediment microbial communities from an aquifer in East River, Colorado, USA - PLM4_65_b1 redo | ecosystem: Environmental > Terrestrial > Soil > Riparian zone | place: USA: East...
CACGGCTGGGATTTTCCCGGCGTCGGCAAGCCGCTGACTTCCACCTGGTTCGTTCTCGTCATCGTTTACGCCGCGCGCCGGCTGCCGTACACCGTCCGCGCCTGTTACGCCGCGCTGCAACAGGTCCACGTGAGTCTGGAGGAGTCGGCGCAGAATCTCGGCGCGAATCGCCTGAGAACTTTTCTCCGCGTGACGCTGCCGCTCATCAGCGGCGGGCTGGTTGCCGGCGGGCTGATCGCGTTCGTCACTTCCTGCGTCGAGCTGTCATCTACAATCATGCTCGTCCCGCGCATCGAGTACGGGCCGATCTCATACGGCATCTACATCTACATGCAAAGCCCGCTCGGACGGGCCGCGGGCGCGGCGCTCGGCGTCGTCGCCATCGTGATGGTCGGGATCGGAACTTATCTTACGCACCGTATTTTCGGCGCGCGCGCCGGCAGCGCCTTCAGGGTGTAATGATGAACGCGGCTCAAGTCCGGCTGGAAAAAATCGGCAAGAAGTACGGCGAGCTGTGGGCGGCGCGCGACGTCGACGTCAATATACAAAGCGGAGAATTTTACACGCTGCTCGGCCCGAGCGGCTGCGGCAAGACCACGCTGTTAAGAATCATTGCAGGATTTCTCGCACCCGATGAGGGAACGGTCTTCCTCGACGAGCGCGCCGTGAACGATGTCCCGCCGTGGCAGCGCGATGTCGGCATGGTGTTTCAAAACTACGCCCTCTGGCCGCACATGACGGTGTTCGAAAACGTCGCCTTCGGCCTGCGCGAGCGAAAGGTCCCGCGCTCCGAGATCGCGAAGAGAGTTGCCGAGGCGCTCGCGCGCGTCGGCTTATCCGCCACGGAGAAGCGCCGCCCCTCGCAGTTATCCGGCGGGCAGCAGCAGCGCGTCGCTCTCGCGCGCACGCTGGTCGTGCAGCCCCGAGCGCTCTTGCTCGACGAGCCGCTGAGCAACCTCGACGCCAAGCTCCGCGCGGAGATGCGCATCGAGCTGCTGAAAATCCAGCGCGATCTCGGCATCACGACCGTCTACGTCACGCACGATCAAGAGGAGGCTCTCGCGCTCTCGACGCGCATCGCGGTGATGGATTCCGGCAAAGTGGTGCAGGAAGGCAGCCCACGCGAGATCTACGAGCGGCCTCGGTCGCGCTTTGTCGCCGAGTTCGTCGGCCAATCGAATCTATTTTTCGGGACGATCAAACAGTCCGGCGGCGGATTCGTGGAGATTCAAACCGGCGAGGGGTTCACGATCAAGGCCGCTCGGAACGAGGCTAAGACCGGAAAGATCACTCTGTATATCCGGCCCGAAGCGATCGAGTTGGCGCCCGTCGGCGACGCTTCTCCCGAGAGCAATCGGTTGATCGGCAAGGTCGCCGCCTCGGCCTACCAGGGCTCGTCCGTAGCGTATGAAGTCGATGTCCAGGGTAGATCGCTCCGCGCCCACGTGGCCCATCCGAAAAATCTTTTTCAGCGCGGCGACGTGGTCGCGGTGATATTCGACCCGAAAGACGTTGGATGTGTGGTCGAAGAAGGTTAGGCCGCTTGACTCTTGGTGAGACTGGTCCGCGGCACGCTCCGGCCGATGGCTCGGGCAATTTGACCGGTGCTCATCTCTTTACTTTCTGCGAACAAGACGACGACGGTAAACGCAATTGGATTGCCGAGAAGCCCGCACAGCCGCGACTATCTGTAACTCACCTCTTCCACGGCAGGGATGCTTATCACGTTTTCGCAATTGCGAAAACGTGGCAAGTGTCGTCAGAGATATGAAAGATGGCAGGATGAGAAATTTTCGCTTCGAATGCTACTAACGCCTACCGCCTCTCGCCTAACGCCTATGACGCAGGTCACGAGAACCTCGCGCTCTTCTGGCGTGAAATATGTCCGAAGCTCAAACAGTAACTTAAGCGCAGGTATCCCGGGCACGAATGGCGCTGAACGGCTGAACCACCCCGCCGAATCGGATTGACTGCGGGCTCAGTCTCGGCAATAAAGGTTTCAAACTGCCGTAGGAGGAGACATGAAACGGGAAGTGGCGGCGGAGATTGTCGATTCGCTCAAAGAGGCCGGCGTCGATTTCGTCGCGACGCTGACGGAAGCAAATCTGCACGACCTGGTCATCGCGGTGGCAGAAGATCCGGCGATTCACCATGTGCCCGTAACCCGCGAGGAAGAAGGCATCGGCGTCTGCGCGGGCGCCTACCTGGGCGGAAAAAAGCCGGCGATGGTGATGATGAACGCGGGCTTCCTATTATCGGCGAACGCGATCGCGACGGTCTGTATTCATCCGGGCATACCCGTGTTGATGTTGATCGGTCACAGCGGCGGCGTCGGCGAGGAAAACGCCGGGCATGCCACCGTCGGCGCCCTGACCGAGCCGATGTTGCAGGCCATGCACATTGTGTACGAGAAAGTGGGCCGCTTCGAGGAGATTCGTCCCGCCGTTCACGATAGTCAGACGCTCGCCCGCTCCTCGCGCCGGCCCACGGCGATTGTCCTGAACAAGCAAGCCCTGAGGTAGCTCGATGAAGAGATACGATTGTCTTCGAGCGATAGCGCCGCACTTCGGCGAAGAGCTGGTGGTCACGAACATCGGCGCCGTGCGCCACGAGTGGCAGGCGCTCAGACCCCACCCGGGAAATTATCATCTGCAGAACCTGGGGCTCACCTCTTCCATGGCGCTCGGTCTGGCTTTGGCGCTGCCGCACCGCAAGGTCGTTGCCTTCGACGGAGACGGCTCTCTGCTGCTCAATCTCGGCAGCCTGGCGACGATAGCCAACCAGCATCCGGCGAATCTTATTCATATCGTCTTCGACAACGAATGCTACGAATCCTCCCGCGGCGCGCCGACGGCGACCGCCGGGCGGGCCGATCTCGCTGCCATCGCGCAGGGCGCCGGTTTTGCCAACGTCATGACCGTGAAGACGCTGGCCGAATTCGAAGCAGGATTCCTGCGCGCTTTGAAGAGCAACGATCTCCACTTCATCCTGGCAAAGGTCGAAGCGGGAGCGGGCGATGTGCCGCCGGCGGCTTTGGACTCGCAGGAAAACAAATATCTGTTCGTGCGCTACATCGAGAAAAGCGAGAATCTGAAAATCCTCACCTCAACGCTGTCGCGCGCGAGCAGCCCCCGCGCTAAGTAGAAGGAGAGAAGCATGGCGCGACCGAATCTGGAAAGCATAAAGGTCATCGATGCCGACGGCCACGTCAGAGACCGCGACACGGATATTCGTAAGTTCTTGGAGGAGCCGTACCGCAGGCGCCAGGGCCCGCTTCTGCCCAACGACGTCTGGGATTCGAGCATGTACGGAAAGCTCGGCTTGAGAATCGCTGACGTGCCAAGCCGCCTTCGCGACATGGACACCGAGGGGATCGATCTGTCGGTGCTGTTTCCCACAAGCGGCTTCGGCGTGACGATGCTGCCGGAGAAGGACTACGCCGCGGCATATTGCCGGGCCTACAACAACTGGGTCGCGAGCATCTGCGCGGAGAGCCCTCGCCTCAAAGCCGTCGCTCTGGTCCCGTTCCAGGACGTGCCCGCCGCCGTGGCCGAAGCGAACCGCGCCGTCGCGAGCCTCGGCCTGGCCGGAGTCGCCGTCGGCACGTTCGGCATGAAGGAACATATCGGGCAGCCGATGTACTGGCCCATTTACGAAGAGCTGCAACGGCTCAACGCCTCGTTGCTCATTCATAACTCGCGCCAGGGACCCGCCGGGGAAATCCGCTTCGACACGTTTCTATTTCGTCACACCATCGGGCGGCCGTTTGAAACGCTGCTCGATTGCGCCGCGCTGGTGTACGGCGGCGTGCCGGAAAAGTTTCCGAAGCTGCGGGTCGCCTTCCTGGAGTGCGGCTGCGGCTGGGTCCCCTACTGGATGGACCGGATGGACGAGGAGTGGGAAAAACGGCGGTCCGAAGCCCCGCTGCTCAGAGCCAAACCCAGCGAGTATATGAGACGGGGAAATTGGTTCTATGCCGCCGAACCGGAAGAGAGCACGCTTCCCTACGTGATGGAACGGATCGGAGAAGACGCGATACTGTTCGCTTCCGACTACCCGCACTGGGACGGCAACTTCCCGCACATGGTGTCCACCGTGAGGGGCAGAAAAGATATATCGGACGGGCAGAAAGATAAGATCATGCGCGCCAACGCCATCAGACTCTATGGCTGGAACGGCTAGCCGCGCGATCCCGAACCTCTCAATTTTAAATCCCGGCGGCGAACGGATTCCTCCGCCGAATCGAACTTGCGTAGCGCACGGCTCGTTTAACGCTAACTCCGCCGGTCGGGAAGCCGCAGAAAAAGAGCCAATACTGCACCCGCGAGGATGAGAGCGCCGACCCAAGTAAACCCCAAGCCGAAAGAGCCCGCATCCCCCATAACTCCGACAAAGACCGGGATCGCTCCCCCTCCCAGGAGAAAGCCGACCGGCACGGTGAAAGAGACCGCCACGTTGCGAGAGCGCGCCGGAGCGATCGCCGAGAGCGCGGCGAAACCGGCCGGGAAGAAACAGACGGCGAGCGCGGGCTGAAGAAAGACGACGGGGACGAGCCACGAAGTCGGGGACGGCCCGAGCAGGAGAGTTGCCAGGCCGGTCAGGAGAAAGCTGCCGACGATCATGCGTCTTGGACCGAAGCTGTCTGAAGCCCAGCCCGCCAGAAGCGCCATGAAGGGGCCGGATATCCTGGAAAGGGCGACGAGCGTATTGACCCAGCTCTGCTCCATCTGCCGCTCGCTCACCAGATAGAGCGGGAGCATGCTAAAAATTCCCAGCGTTGAACTAACCCCCAGGCCGAACAGCAGCGCGATCAGCCAGGTGGCGGGCTGGCGGAGAAGCGCTCTCAATGCGGTGAAACTCGGAGCGTCTCCAAAAAATTCCCCTCCCTTGCCATAGCGGTGAAAGACAACGGCCACGACGACGGAAATGCCGCCGAGCAGGCCCAGTGCGGCGCGCCAGGAGGACCAGCGGAGAAACAGATCGGCCGCGAGAGGAGCGGCGATAAAGGCCAGAGTCGGCGCCGTCTCATGGATCGCGATCGCCTTGCCCCAGTGGCCGGGGCCGACCGAAGAGGTGATCGTGGCGATCGCCGATGGCATGTAAAGGCCGGTCGCCAGTCCGAGACAAACGAGACCGGCGCGGATGGCCCACACGCTATCCGCCGAGCAGATCGCCAGCAAAACGATGCCGAGCGAGGCGCACGAGAAGGTAATGGTTCTCCGGTGGGTGAGCCGCGCGGAGAGAAATCCGGAACCGACCAGCGCGATCAGGTAGCCCGCGGAGACGAGAAAGAAAAAGAACCCGGCTCCGCTATGGCTTATCCCCAACTCCCTTTCGATAGTGGGGAGAAAAGGGGCGAGCAGAATCCGGGCGGTGAAGTTCAGAAAAAAGAGCAGCGTTAGAAAGAAAACCGGCGCCATCGCGCGCCAGGAGAGCGCCGCGCCTGCGTTTCGGTCTCCCACGGTGGAAGGAAAACTCTCCGCGTTTTTGTCGAGCGTCACCTCCCTGCCTTACAATGTTTCCCTCGAAGATTCCAACCGGAAAGAAAGGCCCGTGCGCGGGGAGCGCGCCGCACTGGGACGACCGGCTGCCCTCGACAAATCGAACCAGGCCACCGCGCGTCCGCTTTCGCCGACTTTCATGTTTTCGCAATTGCGAAAACACGAGAATGGCCGGAGTTTTTCAGCGCCGCTGCGAACGCTCGGCCACAGCGGCGGTCTTCACAAATCCGGCAAGCGCATCGAGAACCCGGCGTACCTCGCGCGGGTGCTTGAGTCTGTATCGGGCCTGCGTTCCTACGGTTTGATATCGCACCACCTCGGCGAGCCTCAACGCCCCAAGAATGTTGCTGGTTCGCGACACGCTTCGGCCAACGGCGCCAGCGATCTCGCTCGTGCTCATCTCTTTGCCCTCCGCCAACCGACAGACGACGGCGAAGGCGGTGGGATTGCCGAGCAGCCGGCACAGCCGCGATTGCCGGTAGTTGATCTCTTTCATAGAACCGAGGTTTATCATGTTTTCGCAATTGCGAAAACATGAAAATATGGAACTCTTTTTTTACGAGCTGGTCAAAAGATCTCAGAGGCAAGGCTGCGTCGGGGTCTAGAACAGGCTGAGCGGAGCCGTCCGGGCGAAACCCACTACTCGATCACTCCAGTACTCCAGTCTCATATCGAATGAACGCCGAGCCGACCTTCCAGTCCGACTCCAGACTCCCCCGAAAAACTATCGCCGGCTGAGTTCCAGCCTCGCGATCGCCTCCCACAATTTCTCCGCCCTCGTCACGATGTAGGTTACATAAACCGTTTTTGGCGTGAGCCCCTTGTCTAAAAACGTTCCTCTTTCAGCTCGTCGCAGTACATACCATATATGATATACAGAGTTGATGCCGACGAAGGCAGGGAAGCAAACTATGAATTTCCGTCAACACAAGGAAAGACTGCTAAAGGACCCCAAGGTCCGAAAAGAGTACGACAAGCTGGAGCCGGAGTTCCAACTGGCTCACAGTTTAATCACCGCCAGACTCAAGAAGGGGTGGACGCAGGCTGAACTGGCGCGACGTGTCGGCATGCAGCAACCGAACATGGCCCGCCTCGAAGGCGGAAACTACGACCGGGTATCCTTGCCGACGCTCAAAAAGATCGCGCGGGCTTTGGGAACCAGGATTCAGGTCAGGTTGTCTGCTTAAGCTCAAGCCGACCTTTTTCCCGGAAGCGACGTTTGCCACGTTTTCGCAATTGCGAAAAGGTGAAAATGTCGCCTGGGTGGAAGAAGGCGGGTTTGTAGAGATCTGGCACGAGTAACTGCCCGGTGCAGGTGACCGAGACCCTGGCGCTTTTCTGGCGTGAAACCTATCCGAAACTCAAACAGCAACTGTAGCGCAGGTATCCCAAGCATGACTGGCGTTGAACGACTTTGGTATGCGGGAAGGGATTTGGGGGCGAAACCCAGCGCGGCTGCGATGCTTGCCATGTTTTCGCAATTGCGAAAACATGAAAGTGTCGGAGATTGACGAGCGCGCTGTTAACGGCGATCGACGGACGTAGTTTTCACAAATCCGGAAAGCGCGTCGAGAATTTTCTTGACTTCGCGGGGATGTTTGAGTTTATACCGGGCGTGCCGTCCTTCGGTCTCATAGCGCACTACCTCGGCAAGCTGCAATGTACCAAGAATATTGCTGGTGCGCGGGACGCTGCGACCAATGGCTTTGGCGATCTCGCCCGTGCTCATCTGTTTGTTTTCCGCCAGCAAGGAAACCACCGTGAAGGCAACCGGGTTGCCGAGAAGACGGCACAGCCGCGACTGTCTGTAGCTCACTTCTTCCACGGCAGCGATGCTTATCACGTTTTCGCAATTGCGAAAACATGGCAAGCGTCACTCGGGTTCGGAGAATCGGGATTGAAGATCGGAAGACATTACTCGGAGATCCGAGCCGAGGGAAGCGTCGAGACTTTTTGGCGAGTATCAAACCAGGGGAATCTCTATTCCAACACTGACAACGATACGACGCGGCTCTAGAATTCTACGGCATCATCCCACGGCAGCGATGCTTATCACGTTTTCGCAATTGCGAAAACATGGCAAGTGTCGTCAGAGATATGAAAGATAGTAGGATGAGAAGTTTTCGCTTCGAATGCTACTAACGCCTACCGCCTCTCGCCTAACGCCTATTGCGCAGGTGACCGAGAACCTCGCGCTCTTCTGGCGTGAAATATGTCCGAAGCTCAAACAGCAACTTAAGCGCAGGTATCCGAAGCATGACCGGCGCTGAAGGGTTTTGGCAGATCACTCTCGTGACGAGCTCGAGACGCTCCGCTGCCGTGGCCAACCGCTCACGTGAAGTTTTGAATTATGAATGTTGAGTTTTGAATTAAGGTAGCTCGACCACCGGCACATGGATAACGGGTGCCTTCGACCACTTTCTGGGACTCTCTAGGACTTCCGCAAGGCGTTTTCCGACCTCGGCTCGTACGACCTTGGCGCCACAGCGCGGACAGACCCCGGCCGGCACATTGTCGATGACGACCAACTTGCCGCGAATCCAAAAATCCTGCTTGATCCGCTTTGCTATGAGCTTTGCATTGCAGATTTCACATTCGCCGTAATTGTACTTCATGACAGTTTCCCTCATTTAATCTGTATAGGTCGTAATCAAAAGCAGCTTACCCGTGCTCTTGAATCTGCAAATCACCGCTACGTCTCGACCGTCAATCGCTGTGCCAATGACTTCGTACCTTGTTCCACGAAGCTCTCGAGTGTACTATCGACGGACTCTGCCATTCGCGATCGCCGTTTCAATGTCGGCAAAAATCAAATCATCCTCCGCCATCTCTTCAAAGAAATGTGGAATTGTAATTTCGTAATCTCCATCTCTGATCTTCTTTCGGATCCGCTCTATGACCGTCAAGCCGCCCTCCCAACGCCGCAGTCATTGGCTGATGCGCCTAATCCTACCATCAAGCGGTTATATATTAAAACAAAAAGGCCCGGGGTCGCTGAACTCACGGGCCTTTTTAATTTAAATCCGGCGGTGCTTAGTCCTGCGTCCCTTTTTCCCTCAACCTTCTCATCAGCTCGTTCATGGAGGCGGTCTGGAGGATGCGGCTGAATTGGGAGCGGTAGTTGCTAATGAGACTCACCTGGTCGATGATGATGTCGTAAACCTTCCACTCCGGGCCGACGAGGTGGAGCTTGTAGATGACGTCCGCGCCGTCGCCGCGGGAATTGACGACCCGGGTTTCGACCTCGGCGAAGTTCTGGTCCACCTGCTCGCGGCCGTAAATCATCTTCTCGCCGCGATACGATCCGATCGTATTCATGTAAGAGGCCTCGGCGAATTGAACGAACGCCGAGACGAACTCCGTCTCTCTTCCGTTGAGGCCGCTCCAATGACTCCCGAGCGATCTGCGGGCCATCTCGGTAAAATCGAAGCGCGGCAAAATAATCTGCTTGAGCCGCTCCTTGTTGTTTTCAAAATCGCTCTGGCTCCGAAAGGTCCGGGCAACGGCCATGACGCGCTCCATGGTCTCTTGAAGTTGCGCCTTGGGGGTCGCCGCGATCGCACTGGAGGCAAATAAGATCACCACCGCGATCGGTGCAACCTTGAGGTAGAAGTTTCTTACGATCATGCAAAATGCTCCTAATGCCCGCTCAACAGACCGGTCGAGGCCTGTGGCGAGCGCTAAACGTGACTGCCGACTTCCGATTAGACGTTATCCCGGGAGAAAGGATGCAGTGGAATGGGTCAAAAAATAGGAAAAGGCCCGGGATTCCGGGATCCACGGGCCTTTTCCAAATGGCAAATCTCAGATTTCAAATAAAAATCCGGGAACCGGATCTGGCGAGCGTATAGTAGCCACTCACGTGGAGTTTTGAGTTATTAATGTCGAGTTTTGAGTTTCCGCCAAAAAGATAGGCGGATCAGCCTCAGGCTGAAACTGAAAATTCAAACTTCATAATTAAGAACTAAATCGCCGGCGCTGGGCTTAATAATTTTGGCACTGGGCCGCTTCACTCTAAAGTCCACTTTACCTGAGGAGGTTCTTGGCTAGGAACAGGCCCGAAACCGCAGCCACAATAACGACATTTCAAAGCATCCCGCCGGATAAACTCTCTACAGTCTGGACATCTCTTAAGTGGCTTCACCAGTAATATTGCAATGAATCCAACTATGGGTGACGTAACAAAGCTTAACAACCACCACCGCATCCCACTTCGGCCTTTAGAGTCCGCAATCCAGGTTGGAATCAAAGCCAGTCCGGCATTCGCCAAAAGAATCCAGCCTAGCGTTATGAGGAGGTCCGAGTCAGCCATATGAATTTCCGATGAAATTAGCCGGAATCGAGGCCAAGGGTCAAGCAAAACAAAAAAGCCCTTAGATCGTTTTGATCTGGGGCCCTTTTTAATTTTATATGCGGCGGTGTCCTACACGTCCTTGCGGGGCTCGGAATTGATTCGACTGCGCTCACGACAGGTCTCAAATGGTGGTTCGACTCGCTCACCACCCTTTGGGAAATCGAAGGACGGAGTTACCATAGATAGAGCAGGTTCCGTGGTCTTATTCGAGTTTCCGGAGAGTATCTCTCGAGATATTAAATTTTATCTTGCTTTTCTTTCCTCTTTTATTTTGTCAGCAAGGTAGACTTTGATTAGCGACTGATACGGAATGTCTTTCTTACTGGCAAGCACTTTGAGTTCATTGAGCATCTCGCGCGGTAGACGAATAGAGATAGATTTAACAGGGGCTTCAACGCCAGGGTCGAACTCAATCTGGACGCGGTTCTGCTTCGAAAAGTCGAAATGATCCGTAGTATCGTGCGTGCTCCAGAATTCTCTCTCATCTTCCTCGCGCTTGGATTTGCCGGTGTCCTTAATTTTCTTGCTCATAGAGCATCCTTTCCTTCCGGCTCATAGGTCTCGCGCTTATGACTCGAATACGCTTCGAGCGTATAGTAAAAACCACCGCCAAAAGCCGGCTGCCGTACGTCTTTCCCAGCGCTGCGTAACGCACTTCGGGCTCGCCTTTTAGACTGCGACCTATCATTAAAGGCTCGTTGAAAAAGATCTCCTCCGCCTCACGATCGGTGATCCCATGTTTTTTGGTTCTCGCTGACCCCTTTCCGGAGGGGAGAAACATTTCGTTTTTATGCTTCATCTTCGGCACTGGGTACAACGTCTCTCATACATCGAGGCTTACCCGGAGGGCCTCGTTGACCTGTTCCATGACCGCGTCGCTTGCGTCTCCAAGACGTTTATGAAGACGCTCTTTGTCGATAGTGAGAAGCTGAGCCAAATTGACCATAGACCGTTGCTTTAGCCCGCCTTCACCTGCAGACAAAACCACAGTCACGGGGAATTCCTTTATGGTGGACGTGATCGCGGCTACAATCGTGGTGGAGGCATAAATATTTCCAGTATCGTTCTGGATTACCAGCGCAGGCCGAATACCTCTCTGCTCGCTCCCACGGCCAGGATTGAAATTCACAAGCCACACTTCGCCTCTGCGTGGCGTTAGTCCTTTCATTTCAGAATCTCCCTGAAAGCCGGCAGATGCCGCTCTGCCGACTCTCGGTCATCTTCCGTCATAGCTCGGTATCCCTCCGCGAGCTTGTCATGAACATGTTTCCGCCTCCACAGCCGCAAGGCCTCCTGGACCACGCGGCTCCGGGGTTTCTTGCTTTTCCGGCTCATCTCGTCGAGCGTCTCCACCAAATCCTGATCTATGCTCACCGTGAGCTTAACTTTCTGAGGCATATTATCCCTCCAAATTGCCCTACCTAAAGTATGAAAGAACTTACCACCTCTTGACGATCGGAACAACTACAAGAAAAAAGGCCCGGAGTTGCTAGACCCACGGGCCTTTTTTAATTTAAATCCGCCGGCGGCCTACTCTTCCACTCGACGTGCAATTTTGAATTATGAATGATGAGTTTTGAGTTTCCGCCAAAAAGATAGGCGGATCAGCCTCAGGCTGAAACTGAAAATTCAGACTTCACAATTAAGAACTAAATCACCGGAGCGGGCGGCTTAACGACCGAGTTCGAGATAGTTGATCGCCGGGTCTTTCAGGGGGCGCCAATGGTGGTTTGTCTGGATTTGCCGTTCGAGGTCAATTTTCTCTCTTGCCAACGGCGCATCCATTTCATAGCATCGAGATCCGAAAGGACAAAACCATGAAGCTCTACACTTTTTTTCGCAGCTCGGCGTCGTACCGGGTGCGCATCGCGCTCAACTTAAAGGGCATGAACTGCGAGCACGTGCCGATCCACCTGCGGCGCGGCGGCGGCGAACAGTTTTCTGCGAGCTACAAAGCGGTCAACCCGCAGGCGCTGGTGCCGGCGCTGGAAGACGGCGGGCGGCCTCTCACACAATCGCTCGCGATCATCGAGTATCTCGAAGAGCGCTACCCCGAGCCGCCACTCTTGCCGAAAGATCCGGCGGACCGCGCGGCGGTGCGCGCGATGGCGCTCGCCATCGCCTGCGAAGTTCATCCGCTGCAAAATCTAAAAGTCTTGAACTACGTCAAAGGCGAGCTCAAGCAGGACGAGGCAGCGGTGAACCGTTGGGCGCAACATTGGATCGCGCTCGGCCTCGCGGCACTGGAGCAGATGGTGCTCGCTGCTCCGAAGCCCGGAAAGTTTTGCTTCGGCGACGCGCCGACGCTGGCGGATCTCTGTCTCGTGCCGCAGCTTGCCAACGCGCGGCGGTTCGGTTGCGATCTATCCGGCGTTCCGACGCTCGTCCGGATCGACGCGCATTGCGGCACGCTGCCGGCATTCGTCAACGCCGCGCCGGAAAATCAGCCGGACGCGGAATGAAGCGTGAGACGATGAGAGCCAACACCCGCTCTCACCCTCACCCCTCGCCCTCTCCCAGAGGGAGAGGGCGAGGGTGAGGGAATATTGAATGGCTTGTTGACTTTTGCTCGGCGTGGCGAGTTAGGTTGAACTAGCAGGTTGCTGAAAAACCCTCTCGGAGTCCTTCGACTAGGCTCAGGACGAACGGAGGGGTTTTGATAACATTGTTGATTTTCCGTTCATGCTGAGGCTCTCGAAGCATTCCGAACCTTTTTTCAGCAACCTGCCAGAGTCGCTTTCTGGAAAATCAGCCCGACACGGAATGAATCAGGAGGATCACGATGGAATTTAAAGGCATCTACTGCGCCAACATCACGCCGTTCGAGCCGGACGGCAAAGCGATTCGCATGGACGAGCTGGAGCGGCTTTTCCTCGAGCTGAAGCAAGCCGGCGTCGCCGGCATGGTTTGCAACGGCCACGCGGGAGAAGGCGAGCTGCTTACGCGAAAGGAAAAAGCTGATGTCGTGAGATTGGCGCGGCACGCGCTCGGAGCGAATTATCCCGTCGTCGCGGGCGTTCACGCGCTGCCGACGTGGGAGTTGATCGAACAGGTCGCGGAGGCGAAAGAGGCGGGCGCGAGCGCGGTGATGCTGTGCGCGCCGCCGTTGTTTGCCTGGCACGCGGACCGTCATCCGGATTTCGGCATCGCGCAGATCCGCGCGGTGGCCGAGGCTGTGCCGGATTTGCCGATCGTGCTCTTCCAGTATTCGCCGAACAATCCATTCTACTACCGGCCGGAGACGCTGGCGCTGATCTGCCGCGAGATTCCCCAGGTGCAGGCGATCAAGATGGCGACCAACGTCGACGTCGCGCAGTATGAAGAAGAAGTGCGCGCCGTGCGCACGGTGCCGCGGAAAATTTATCTCCTGCCCGCCAACGGCCGGACTTTTTACTACGCCTTTCAGCTTCAGCCGGACGGCGCGTTGTCAGGCTCGGCCAATTTTTGCCCGGCGCACGACGTCGAGCTGTTCGAAGCCGCGACGCGCGGAGACTTGAAGCGAGCGAAAGAATTGCACGATCAGATCTTTCCGATCTTTCGCCGAGTCTACTGCGATCCTTACGTCTACCTCCACATCCGTTATAAGTATTGCGCCTGGCTGCTGGGCAAGATATCGAGCCCGGCTATGAGATCGCCGTTGGTGCCGCTGCCGCCGGACGAGGTGAAGGCGTTGAAAGAAGGACTGCGGGCCAGTGGGTTAGAGCCGGCGCGCTAACTGAGAATCTGTGGACTCCGTCGAAGATTTGATCGTGCTTCAGTATCACGTAAATTTGTAGGGGCGACCCTGTGTGGTCGCCCAAAACCGGGCAGGCACACAGGCCTGCCCCTACATGAGATTACGGGCTTCTTCTCAGAATCGTCAGCGTCGCTTTTTTCGTCACGCCGCTGTAAGACGCGGAGATCGTGGCCGACACTTTCGCTCCCGCCGTCGTATCCACGGTGAACGTAGCGGAATTGTTACCTGCCGCTACTGTGACCGTGGATGGCACTTTGGCTCTGCCCGATCTGCTGCTGGAGAGAGCGACTGCGGTCCCGCCGAACGGAGCTGCACCGCTGAGAACGATTGTTCCCGTCGAGCTCGAACCGCCGACGACCGTCGTCGGATTCAGCGCGAGAGAGCTCAGGACGGGAGGCTTCACCGCCAGCGCTGTGTTCTGGTTGACGCCGTTGTAGCTCGCCGTGATCGTCGCGGTGGTCGTTGTCCCTACCGGCGAAGTATTCAACGTGAAATTCGCCGAAGTCGAGCCGGCTGCGACTGTAACGGTCGCCGGCAGCGTGACCGCGGCGTCGCCGGTGGAAAGATCGACGACGATGCCTTCGGCCGGCGCGGCGGCCGTCAGAATCACCGTGCCGTTCGCCGTCTGCCCGCCCGTGACGCTCGACGGGCTTACGCTCACGGCCCTCAGCGCCGTGGCCGTTTGCGACGACGGAGCATTGTAGCCCAGTTGGATCACTTCGAAATCGCTTGCCGTGAGCGCGGCGAAAGCCGGATTCAAAATCCCGTTGTCCCAGCGCGTGTCGTAAGTTCCTGTGATGTACATGTCCGAGCCGTTGTCCGCTACGATGAGCCCATGCTTCTGCATTGCGCGAAATATTTTCCGCGCGTTGGGATCGGCGGTCCGCTGGTTTACGTCCACGCTCGCGTTGAGTCTCAGCCGCGCGCCCATGGGCAACGCTCCCGAGGTTGTGCCCGCGCGATGGGAGGCGGGATACACGTAGCCGTTGGTGGAGCGCACGGTGACGCGGAAGGCGTGGCCGATGTCGGCGATATTCGGATCGTAAACATCGTCGTGGCGGATCAAGCCGGGAAGGATTGCCAGCCCGGCTGCGTCCGCCGAAGTCCACGTCTCCGGCCTGCGGTCGTTGGTATTCATGTTGAAGAACGCGCCCGAGCCGGCATACCATTTTCTTTGCGTCGGATTGTAATAGACGTTGTAAAGCTCGTAGAGGTAGTTGCGGTCGGTGTCTACGATGAGCATGTGGCGGTCCTGGCTGCTGCGCAGATCGACGTTGCCCGGATCGCCGCCTTCGATCCAGTAAGGCTGGGTCGCCGCCGCGGGCGGGATCGGATAGAAGGGAAAACTCTTGGCCGTTGTAAGGTCGACGCCGTCGCTCTCGTCCCAATATAAAAAATCCACAGCGACCAGGTCGGAAGTGGTGACTCCCGATACGACGGCGTAGGGCATGCCGTAGGTGGCATAAGGATCTTGCGGTGTGGAAGCGTCGCCGCCGAGGTCGGGATGGAGCCGCCGCGTGCCGCCGTTATTGATGAACGCGATGTAACTCGCCGAACGCGGATCGACCGGCCAACTGCGGACGTCGAGGTTCCACCAGTTGTCGGCGGGGAAAAGCGGCGACGAATCGGACAGAGCGCCGCCGGCGATGCTATCCAGAGCTTGTGCGGGTTTACATGTCCCGAACCAGAGCGCGATGGCTGTGAGCAGTAGCGAAAGACGAAAGAAACTGTGAACCATATCTGCCTCCCTCGCCAACGCTATAGCAAGTCCCATGCCGGGGCGCCACCGCCGGCATCTCCGGGAAAAGCTGGGATTGTGCTGGAAAGAAAAGACAGATTGAGAAATCGCGCGATATCCAACTTTCGTCACTCCGCGCGCCTCTGTTCATCTTTTCCTCCATCCGTCCTCATTTATCCTTCACCTTTGTCCTTGACGCTTGCCGGAGAGTTGCCCTATTTTGCAAAAGAGGGAGGATGAGAAGATGAGATTGATATCGCTATCGATCGCCTGCATGCTCTGGTGCGCCACTACACTAACGGCCGAAGCCGCCAAAGTGTCGGTCCTCGTCGATCTCGATCCGAACAGCGCGGACCAAACCGTAATCGTCGAGACCGTCACCGCCGATCAGCAAGGTCGGCTCTATGTCTGCGACCGCGTGACGGGCAATGTCATCCGGATCGATCCCAAAGATCCCAAGCTCGTCGCGGTTGGCCGCCTGGTGGCGCGGGAGATCGAAGGCAAGAAGGTGAGAGCGAATAGCTCCGGCCTCGTCTTCAACCAGCAAGGCGACCTCTTTCTCACCAGCGGCGCATTCCGCGAGATCCTCCGCATCAAGAAAGCCGATCTCAATCCGGAAAAGCCGGGCGTGGCCGAGACGTTTGCGACCGGCACCGAAGGCGCCAACGGCATCGCCTTCGACAAAAACGGAATGCTCTATGTCTCAGGCGGCCGAAACGGAAAAATATATCGCATCGGGCTTGCGGGCGGCGCCGCTGAGGTTTGGGCGCAGATCGAGCTTTACACGAGGACCCTTTCCGATGGGAAGACGCAGCAGGCGATTCCGGCCAACGGTCTCGTATTCGACGCCAAAGGAGAGGTTCTTTACGTCGCCGACACCGCACGGGGCGCGATCTGGAAAGTAGCGGTCGGCGCCGATGGAAAAGCCGGCAAGCCGGCGTTGGTGGCGCAAAGCCCGCTGTTGGAAGGAGCGGACGGGCCGGCTTTCGATCCGAAGGGAAATCTTTGGGTCGCGGCCAACGAGCGCAACGCGGTCGTCATGGTCACGCTTGACGGCAAAGTCCAAGACATCGCCAAGAACGACAGCAAGGGGCCGCTGGAATTTCCCACTTCGGTCGTCTTTGTCGGCAACACGGCGTACGTCAACAACTTCGACACGCCGCGGCGCGACAATCTCGCGGCCGACGGCAAGACTTCGCTGGACGGCATCGGCGCGTCGATTGTGCAGATTGCCCCGTAAAGGAAAAAAGCGTGAATCGTGAAGGCAGAGTGAGCGGAATCACATTTCGCATCCGGCACACGATGCTGCCGGTCGGCGATCTCGATCGCACGATCGATTTTTACACGCGTCTTCTCGGCATGGACGTCATGCGGCTGCGCGACGAGCCGGAGCGAAGGTTGCGCACGGGTTATCTCGGCTACGGCAGCGAGGATGACGGGCCGGCGCTCGAGGTGATCCAGAGCGGCGCCGCGGATACGCAGGCGAAGATGCCGCCGTGGTCGGGCCACATCGCGCTCTACGTCTCAGACCTCTACAAGCTCGCCGAGACTTTGAAAGCGGAAGGCGTGAAATTTACTATGGAGCCGCGGCCGAATAGACCCGGCAGCAAAGATTCGGTTGCGTTCATTCAAGACCCCGACGGTTACACGATCGAGTTGACCGAGAGACACTCGCGTACTGGTCCGCCCCTCAAGCGGTCATGAACGTAGCCTGGCCGGAAGCATCTCTCCGGTCCGATGCGATACGTCTGTGTGACGTTCACTTAATGCTCTTAAGGTAGGGGCGGTTCGCGAACCGCCCCTACGACTCGGTCGACCATCACATGCCCGTCGTCAGCGAATGGATCAGCGCCCCCACCGCCCCCGAAATAATGGCCAGATAAATTCCAAAGAGCGCCAGCGTAATCAGAAGATTTTTTTTCCAATCCGCGCTCAGCGCGATGCCGAATGGAATCCCGGCGACGAAGCCGATGATGTGGGCGACATAGGCCACGTTGTGATCGTAGCCCTGAATACGGCTGGGGTCGTAGACTACCGCCACGTTGTAAACAAAGTATATGATCGCAACGAGTCCCTGCGGCGCGAGGAAGAGCCAGGAAAATTTGAGCGGGCTCACCAACATGACGCAAGCGGCCACCGTGAAGATCGCCGCGGACGCGCCCAACATTCCG
>Ga0210377_10002142_pt1 | contig 17498 bp, 15 predicted proteins | sample PLM4_65_b1redo_FD_155480 | JGI IMG/M metagenome (GOLD analysis project Ga0210377, IMG submission 155480) | Groundwater sediment microbial communities from an aquifer in East River, Colorado, USA - PLM4_65_b1 redo | ecosystem: Environmental > Terrestrial > Soil > Riparian zone | place: USA: East...
ACCCACAGGCCGCATCCGGTACTCTGGTGTTCGAAATAACCCGGACCACCCAACTGCCGAGTTTCTGGAGCTTCTTCTTGACGAAAGAAAAATGCGCGATCTTCTCGACCTCCCGATCACCAATGACGAAATCGGCCCTCCCCTCCAGGATAGGCTTGACAAGTCGCTCGACATCAGCGCCGTTGTATTGATTGTCACCATCGGTGGTCACGATGATAGCGGCCCCTTGTCGGACTCCTTCCTCCAGGCCAACCGCGAACGCCCTCGCATAGCCCTGGTTCTTCGTCAGCCTGACAACGTGATGGACCCCTGCTTCTTTCGCAACCTCCGCCGTCCGGTCTGTGCTCCCATCATCGATGACCAGATACTCGATCTCATCTATGCCATCGATCGTCCGAGGGAGGTCGCCAATGGTCACCGGGAGGTTCAGTTCCTCGTTATAGCAAGGGATCTGAATGATGAGCTTCATCGCTGGAAACTCAAGGGCGTTGCTCTAGCCTCGGGAATTGCTTCGGTGAACGTGTTCCTCGCGAGTGGCCCCGGTCCCGACAAAGCCGGGAGCCACAGAGGGTGGGATAATCATCGCTATCTGAAGCCAGGGGTTCATGGGAGCGTGACTCTCTCCTTCCAGGTCAGGAACCTTTCCTGAACCTTTGCGAGGATGAATCGATCAGCGGGATCCAGTCCTAGAAGGATGAGAGCGGCAACATAGCTCGAGAAGAATATCGCAAAGGAGGACCCGAGAAACAGATACCTATTTGCCGGAAGTGCTTGGTCGATCAAAAGAGTGACGACGAGGGACGCGCAGGCTGCCATCAGAGGTTTAAGGTAGCCGGGGGTGAAAGGATGGACCCCGATGATTTTGAGCCCTTCGATCACTCTTGCGACCCCCAAGATAAGCATCGAAAGAGCGACGGCAAGGCTCGCACCCTCGATACCGTATCTTGGAATGAGGATGAGGAACAGAACAAGATTTATGATGCCCAGACAGATCGTGTTGGCCAGCGTGACCCCTGACTTTCCCGACATGGTAAGGACCTGGCCGGTTGCTGCTGTGGTCGTTTCGAACAAGAACCCGACGAGAAGAATCGTGAAGCTGATCTCGCCGCCGATGAACTGATTCCCCAGAACAGAGAGGATTGGGTTCGAATGGAAGAGGGCATAGAGGATCACCGGAGAGGAGATGGAGAAGGCCCATCGTGAAAGGATTTGGAGTTGACCTTTCAGCGTAGAAAACGCCCCCTTTTCGAATGAGGGCGCGATCATGGGATTAAAGACCCCGATCAGCGAAGTCGAGACCTCATTAAGGGCATTCGCCGTTTTATACAGTATTGTGTATAGACCCACCTGGCTCAGCGGCATGAAAAAACCGAGAAGTAAAATGTCACCCCACTGTCGGAGCTTCGTGAAGACCTGCGCGATGACGAGAGGCAGGGTGAATTTGGCAATGGCCTTCGGTTCGGAGGTCGGCTGAATGCCCTTGGCGTCGTGTTGTGGGAAGAACGGGCTCCAAAAGATGTGGGGGAATGTCTTAGCGAAGAAATAATACGCCACCACGAATCCCAGGATGGCCGATGAGAGGTAGGCGTAGAGGAGGGCCTGTAATCGAAAACCCTGGAGGAGAAGGAGCAGGAACACCATAAGCATGACACCTGGCTCCAAGATGTCCCTGGTGAGGGCGCGATATGTCATGATCTCCATGCCGACGGTAGAGCCCAGGAGCACCGAGGACAGTCGGGCGAATGGGATCGAGAACGCCAGGTAGGTGATGACGCTTGAGAGCTGAGGCTGATGGAAAACCTGCACCCCCAGGAAATCGGACAGGAGGAAGAATGCCGTTACACCGAGGGCGCTGAGGAGCGCGGCACTTTTCAGCGCCAAGAGGATCACCCCTTTGACTCGTGCCTGGTCGCCAGCGCCATGGTAGATCGAGACGTATCGCACGACCGGACTCGATTGGCCCGCTGGCAGATCAATCACAGTAGCCCGGAGTATCGTCAAGCCGAGCGTATAGAGGCCGAACCCCTTCAGTCCGACTTTTTTCGCTGCCAGGATGTTAAAGGCATACCCCAAGAGCCTCGATGTGACACGGCCGGCGAACAAGATGCCGGCGCCCTTCACGATGGTAGGAAGCTTCAATCGTCTGAGCTGAGGATCGTGTTCAGACATATTCGCTGAGTCCCGCTCATCCTTTTCGATCTGGGTCGGGCCGAGCCTTCTCGAATAAAGACCACTTTTGTTCGATCGGCGGCTTCATAGATCTCGAGCATAGAGAAGGGTTCGCTGTGTAATGATGTGACGTAGGATATATGAAGTGAAGATCAAATGAGAAAAAAGCATTAGCGATTAACGAAAGGTTTAGGAAACGCGCCACAACGGATGCCGAATACCCGCTCCAGAAGTTACTCTACGGGAACTGATCGCTACTTAGCTGCGGGTGATAAGTGCGACTGACTTATACCATATGCGACGTTTTTTGACAAGCTACTAGGATCAGAACTGGCATCCACAAGAGGGGTGGGGACGTTGGATAACCGGCATGGCCAATCGTCGCTCCTGGGTCCGCTGAGCGCGGCACATGGGCAGGCTTCCTTCCCGCTGCGGAGCCCCGTCCACCGCAAGCGCTCGGGCGCACCCCGGGGGACGCGATGGAGATTTTGGATAACCTGCTTCGGCTCGCGCGTCTCCTGGGGGGATGCTATGCAGGAGGAGATCCCGCGGTGGAACTGGCAGGCCTCCCCGTTGAGCCGGGCCTTCCTCCGAGACCAGGCCCGGTGGCGGCCTGAGGTGCGGCTCGCCGACGATTCGTGTGCGCGCCCTCCTCCCGAGCGGCTTCGGCTTTCCCGGGAACGGGACCGCGAGGGCGCTGACTGTGTTCAATGACCGCCTCTGCATCAGCACGGTGAACCACGTAAACGGCGCCCAGGTCTGGAGGTTCGACGGGATGCGCTGGGAGAACGTTTCTCCACCCTGGGTGGGAATCCTGCGCGCGCAATCGATGGCCGTCTTCGGGAACCGGCTGTTCGTAGGCGAGGGCATCTCACCGCGCGGAGTGAGCGTGTGGGCGACGCGGAATGGCGAGGATTAGGGCCTTGCGAATGACCCGAGCTGGAGCGACCCTGATCACCCCCCCTTCTTCTCGGTCGATGCCATGGCGAGATCGTTCAACCATCTCTATGGAGCCACGCTGAACGATGAGACAGGCGTCCACATCTGGAGAAAATCGCAGCTCTTCCTGGACGTGGATCGGTTCGACCTCCGCTGCGTGGTGAACCACGCGCTTTGTGGACTGCTGCCCGGCGACTGACGTAGCCTCAGGTCGTCCGCAGGCGGGTCCGGCCCGGCTGCTCCTGGGCCGACCTCCTGGCTGCCTGCTGCAGCCCGGAGCTCCTTCTGGTTAGGGCCCCCCTGGTTACCCCAGGTGTCCAGGCCTCAGGTCATCCGGCCCTATGAAACAGTAGCGTATCTGGCCATTCGAGGAACCTGTATTCCCGCCTTCGTCGTCGCAACATTCCGTACCTCATCGGCCGAAGCGACAGGTCGCGCGGCTGGCAAGTATACGTGCCCCACTCCTCGCTGAAGCTCCTCGCCGCCGTCATCTGGGGACATCCGCCTCCGGATTGACTTACTAAAACCTGGATCCCGATGATGCTCGCCATTGACCGGGAAGCAGCCATGTGATACAAGGGGCGGACTAAGCACCCACGCCGCAACAAGCCCGCGAGTAGGCAGGACAGAACCGGTATTGGAGGATTACAATGTGCAAAACCTGGTTTCGCCGCTTACGGTGTTCGCGAATCATTTTCGTGGTCGCGGCCGCAATGTTGGCGGTTATTGCGTTCTGGGCAATTGGCTCCGCTCCGGCAGGCCTCAGTCAATACTCGAAGCCCAACATCGTCTTCATTCTCACAGATGATCTCGATGCCAAATCGATCAAGTACCTCCCTCGTCTTAGATCGCTTATGATTGATCGGGGAACAACCTTTGAGCATTTCTTCGTTACGAATTCCCTCTGCTGCCCCTCCCGCGCTTCGATCTTGACAGGGCAATACGCTCACAATCATGGTGTGCTCACCAATCAACCCTCCAACGGAGGTTACAGGAAATTTCATTACACGGGCAAAGAGAGTTCCACGATCGCCACGTGGCTGAAGGCCGAGGGCTATCGAACAATGCTCGCTGGCAAGTACCTCAATGGGTATCGGGGCGCCGAGCCATTGGGGGTGCCGCCCGGCTGGGACGAGTGGTACGCCGCGCGTGAAGATGGGGCCTACTCCAATATCTTTTATTACATCAACGAAAACGGCCGGCTCGTCGGGTACTTCAGTTGGCCTGAAGACTATCTGACCGACGTCATTGCGAGGAAGGCGACCGATTTCATCCAGCGGACTGCAACTGATACGAGGCCCTTCTTTCTCTACCTGGCGACCTATGCGCCTCACTTGCCTGCGACGCCTGCGCCGCGCCACGAGAACGAGTTTCCTAACACAACCGCACCCCGCTCGCCCTCGTTCAACGAGGAAGACATTGGTGATAAGCCGGAATGGGTGCGCCGCAGGACTCTGCTCACGCCTGGCGAGATCCGAGAGATCGATGATCTTTACCGCAGGCGCCTACAGTCTCTGCTGGCGATAGACGACATGATCGAGAGGATAATTCGTTTGCTCGAAGTGCAAAATCAGCTCAGCAATACGTTCGTCTTTTTCACCTCCGATAACGGCTTCCATATGGGGGAGCATCGCCTCACCCCAGGGAAAGAGACAGCCTACGAAGAAGATATCCGTGTGCCACTGATCGTGCGCGGGCCCGGTGTTCCGGCCGGACGCACGGTGGAGCAGTTGACGCTCAATATCGACCTGGCTCCCACGTTCGCCGAGCTCGGTGGCGCGCGCAGCCCCGAGACGGTGGACGGTCTATCACTCGTTCCCTTGCTCAGCACCGGGGTGCCGTCGGTCAATGCTTGGCGCAAAGAATTCCTGGTCGAACATTGGATGAGTGGCCAGAGCGAGGTCCCCCAGCACAGCGGGTTGCGGACCCAATACTATCTCTATGTCGAATACGTGACCGGCGAGCGAGAGCTGTACGATTTGCGAACTGACCCTTTTGAGCTAAAGAGCATGCACGATAGCGCGCCGAGGGTGCTCATCAGAGAATTGGCCGAGCGTCTGGATGCCCTCAGGCAATGCAAAGCTGCAACGTGCAGGACGAGGTAGCAGGTATGACCCCTGGCGTACCTGTCGCTACCAGGATACGCGGGACAGAGCTTAGCCCGGTGGGGGTAGCAAGGCCAGCGGAAACGGTCTCGGCAGAGGGGGCGGTTGGCGAGGGATATCGGCGTCCACCTCCGCATTCTAAGATCGCACCCGAAGAGCCGGTCCGACGGCTTGGCCGGGTCACCCCACCATGGGGGCTATGAGTTTCAATGGTCTGTTGCGGATCAGCCCCACGCCTGGGGTGCTGTTCCGCCCCAAGCTCTGCCTGGGCGAGACCGAAGGCCTCGCGAGCAAGGACAGGCGCGAGATCCTGGGGACCGATAATGCGACAGGATTCTCGCGATTTTCAATCAACTTCGAATTCCTTGACACCCGCGCGCCGAGTGATCTATCATTTTGGTTATATCGAATCCTGCAGTTGGCGGTGCCATAGGGGTCCGCGATCGACTGCTGAACGGTGGGAGGATGGACTCGGCGACAAACAGCGGCCACACATGGGCGCAGCGGGAACCACTGGGCGAGATCCTGATCCGCGAAAAATCGATCACGCGGGATCAGCTCCAGCGTGGGTTAGCCCGCCAGCGAGAGCTGGGCAAGCGACTGGGCGAAGCCCTCGTGGAGCTCGGGTACGTGTCGGAGGAGGACGTCGTTCGAGCTCTGGCGTTGCAATTCGGCCTCCTGCACCTTTCCCTCACGGCCCTCTCGATCGCCCCGGTACCGATCAGAGGCCGCGTCTCGCCTAAGTACCTTCGCGAGCACAAGGTCTTCCCGATAGAGATCAAGGATGGCGTGCTGACCGTGGCGATGGGGGACCTCGTGGATCCGTACACGCTGGATGACCTGCGGCTCAGCACCGGGTGTGCCATCAAGGTCTGCCTGGCGAAAGAGCGGGAGATCCTCGAGGCGATCGATCAGCATTACGGCGAAGGCGAGACGACGATCGAGAAGATCGTCAAGGGGTACGGCGAGGAGGAGGGCGGGCCGTCGGCCGACGACCGGGAGGACGTCGATCACCTGCGCGATCTCGCCTCCGAGGCGCCCGTCATCCAACTCGTCAACCTGCTGATTACCCGGGCGGTGGAGGCGCGGGCCAGCGACATTCACATCGAGCCGTTCGAGGATACGCTACGGATCCGCTACCGCGTGGATGGTGTCCTCCTGGACCATGAGTCCCCCCCGAAGCGACTGCAAAGGGCCGTCATATCCAGGGTCAAGATCATGGCGAAGATGAACATCGCCGAGCGACGGCTCCCGCAGGACGGCCGGATCCGGTTCCAGATTCTGGACAAGGATCTGGACCTCCGGGTCTCCACGGTCCCGACGCTGTACGGCGAGAGCGTCGTGATGCGGATCTTGGACCGGAGTAGTCTCCTCTTGAGCCTGGGGGAGCTGGGCTTTCCCGACGACGTTCGCCTGCAGTTCCAGCGCCTGATCCGGAAACCCCACGGCATGATCCTGGTGACCGGCCCGACCGGAAGCGGGAAGACCACCACCCTTTATACGGTGCTGAGCGAGATCAACTCCGCCGACAAGAAGATCATCACGATCGAGGATCCGGTGGAGTACCAGCTCCGGGGTGTCAATCAGATCCACGTGAAACCCAAGATCGGCCTGACCTTTGCCAACGGGCTCCGTTCGATCGTCCGCCAGGATCCCGACGTCATCATGGTCGGAGAGATCCGTGATGCCGAGACAGCAGATATCGCCATCCATTCGGCCCTGACTGGCCATCTGGTTTTCAGCACACTGCACACGAACGATGCGCCCGGCGCGATCACCCGCCTGCTGGACATGGAGATTGAAAACTACCTGGTCTCCAGCGTCCTGGTGGCGGTCCTGGCGCAGCGCCTGGTCCGAGTCATTTGCCACGAGTGCCGGGAGCCCTATCAGTTGGACCCTGCAGCAGTCAGGAAGATGGGGATTAGAACTGTGGTCGATGGCCCGCTGCAAGTGTTCAAAGGTAAGGGGTGCGCCGCCTGTAATTTCACCGGGTACCGCGGGCGTAAGGGCATCTTCGAGTTTTTGCCGATCGGCGAGGAGATCCAGCGGCTGATCCTGGAGAAGTCCGATTCCAATGTGATTCGGCAGAAGGCGATTGCGCTGGGCATGAGGACGCTGTGGGAGGACGGCTGGCAGAAGGTTGAGCAGGGGGTGACCACGCTCGAGGATCTGCTTCGTGTCACGAAAGAGGAAGGGTGAGAAGAGCCACCCTCTGATGCGAGAGGTCTTGGCCAAGCAGCAAGCAGATAGGTGCCGCCTATCTGCTTTTTTTGTGCCTCCTTCGCGGGATTTACAATATGGATTTCTGTTGAACACTCCGAGGATAGTTGGTATATTGTTAAACCTCAGCGCGAAAGTTGGTGTCAATAAAAGAGAAACCGGGTATGGGCACATTCCAATACACTGCAACTGATCGTTCTGCGAAGGTCATCCAGGGAAGCATGGAGGCTGCCGACGAGCGGGTGGTCGTGGCTTGGCTGCGGGCTAACGGCTACTACCCAATCAAGGTCGGACAACCCGGTGCGTCAGCCGAGGCCCGACCCGGCCTCGCTCGGCTCCCGACCCGCTTTGCCAGGGGCCCCTCTGCCCAGGATGTCCTGGCCTTCACTCAGCAGCTTGCGACGTTGCTCGAGGCCGGGATGGAGCTCGATCGGAGCCTGGCGATCCTCTTGGACCTGACCGATAATCATCGGTTTCGGTCGATTCTGCGCGGCATCCTGACTGATATCCAGGGAGGGAGTTCCCTGGCTGACAGTCTGGCCAAACACCCGCGACTCTTCTCCCGGCTTTACGTCAACATGGTCAAGGCGGGGGAGGCGAGCGGGGTGCTGGAAACGATCCTGTCGCGCCTGGCGGGGTTCTTGGAGCGGTCGAAGGCGGTCCGGGACGAGGTGACCTCAGCCCTGATCTATCCGCTCCTATTAGCCCTGGTAGGCGGCGGCGCCGTGGTGGTCATGATGAACTTCGTGATCCCGCGTTTTGCCCAGATCTTTGCCGACACCAAGCAACTCATGCCGCTACCAACCAGGATCCTCCTGGCGATCAGCACTTTCACCACCAACTACTGGTGGATATTCGTGGGAGTGATCGTCGTGGGCTTTATGGCCATTCGAGCCTACTTGCAGACAGAGCAGGGGAGGCTTCAGTGGGATGAGTGGAAGCTCAAACTCCCGCTGCTGGGCGGCCTCATCAGGGAGATCGAAGTCTCTCGTTTCGCCCGGACCTTCGGGACGCTTCTCCATGGTGGCGTCCCGGTGCTGGCCGCCGCAGCCATCGTCAAGGAGACTGTCACCAACAGAGTGATCTCCGGCGCCATGTCCCGGCTGCAGGAAGGGATCAAGCGGGGCGAAGGGATCAGCGGACCGCTGCGCGCCACCGGCGTCTTCCCCTCCTTTTCTATCCATATGGCGAAGGTGGGGGAGGAGACCGGGAAGTTGGAAGAGATGCTGATCAAGGTGGCAGACACCTACGATGAGCGCGTGCGGCGGACCGTCAAGCGCCTGACCTCGCTGCTGGAGCCGCTCCTGATCCTCTGCCTCGGAGCAATCGTCGGCTTCATCGTCCTCTCGATGCTGTTGGCCATCTTCAGTATTAATGAGATTCCAGTGTAAATGACAAGGCGTGCCAAGTTCCAGGTTTCGCGCTCCAGGTGCAAGCGTCCAATCTCATATGAGGCAAGATGGCAAGGAAGGAGCCAAAAGTGGCGATCCAGTGGCTTGAGGAGAGAGCGGCAAGACGGGAGGCGCGAGCCTTAGCCGGTATGGAAGATGACGCGCTGGAGCGCCAAACCTTCTGCATCGATCGCCCTTATAGACAGCAGCTCCGGCGTGAGGCGGGGTTCACCCTGATCGAGCTACTTGTCGTCATCATCATCATTGGTCTGCTGGCCGCCCTCGTCGGCCCCAAGCTCTTTGGTAGGGTCGGCAAGGGGAAGCAAGCGGCGGCTCAGGCTCAGATCGAGCTATTCGGCGCCGCACTGGACAACTTTCGGCTTGACGTAGGCCGGTATCCAACAAGCGATGAGGGGCTGAATGCGCTCCTTGTCAATCCTGGCGCGATCCCGAACTGGGAGGGCTCCTATCTGAAGAAACAGGAGATCCCTCTGGATCCGTGGGGACACCCCTATGTGTACAAGTCTCCCGGAGACCACGGGGATTACGACATTATCTCCTATGGCGGTGACGGCGTTGCCGGCGGAGACGGCGAGAACCAGGACATCATGAGCTGGCAGAACATTAAACGACCCGGAGAGCGGATTGATCAGTAAGGTGAGACAGCATGGAGTGCAGGGTGCGGACTGAGAGGTGCGCCGTGCAAGGCGTGAGGGGCGAGCGGCGCCGCACCGTTGGATTGATTTCGCACCCCTCACCCCGCACCGCGTACGGTTTTACGCTCCTGGAGCTCACCGTCGTTCTCTTCATTCTCGCTCTGGCGACTGCATTGATCGCGCCGGGCTTCAGACGTTCGTTCGGGCAGCTTCCACTGAGAGCTGCAACGAGAGATATTGCCGCTCTGTGCCGGTACGCCAGGACGCAGGCCATTAACCATCACGGTGTTCTGGAGGTGGTGCTCGACCGACAGACCAATACCTACTGGCTGCGCGGACCCGAATGGATCGTCAGTCGCCTTGGGGGCATCAAGCAGGTTGCGGCCGTGGAAGATCCCGAACAGCCCTGGCAAGCCAGGATGCAGCAGGCCCATGTGCGCTCCCTCCCGGCCGGCGTTACCCTCAAATCGGTCGTTCTCGACACGGGCCCACTTCGTGAAGATGAGCGTGGGTCGATCGCCTTCTTCCCGCAGGGGAGTTCAACAGGGGGAGAGGTGTGGGTGTTGGACGAGAAGGGAAGAGGATATCAGATTGTGATAGACCCGTCGATTGGACGCGTTCGCGTTCTCGCAGCGACGACGGTATAGGGCCAGTGCGATGTGCGACCAGAGCAGTAAAACGTGCGAAGTGCGAAGTGCGAAGTGCGAAGTCCATTGCACTGTTCGATCTATCTCGCACCCCGCACCCCGCACCCCGCACGGCTTTTCCCAGCGTGGATTTACACTGCTCGAGGTAATTATCGCCCTGGCCATCCTCGGCGTTTCCTTCGCCCTCGCCATGGAGCTACTTGCGAACGGCGTGCGCTCGGCAAAAGCGTCGGAGGAGTACACCCAGGCGGTCCTGCTTGCCAGGCAGAAGATAGCCGAGATGGCGATCACCCCCTCCCTTGAGGGGTCGGCAGAGCAGGGAGATTTTGGCGGCGGGTTCCATTGGTCCTCGGAGGTTCAACCCCTCCCCCAGGAAGAAGACCTTCCTGCACGTCTATATCAGGTGCGCGTTCGCGTCACTTGGCCCGGTAGACGCAGGGAGAAATCCCTGGACCTTTACACGATGCGGATGGCGGTCGATGAAAATTTGCTCGGGCAGACCCTCTCTGGACAGGGCGGACAGGGCAGTGGGGGTGGGGGTCTGTTGGGGCGACAGAAGAAGAGATGATGTCCCGCGTTGGTGAGGTGTTCCAAACCCGGAGGTTCCATTTTCGGGCGACTGAGGAGAGGACGTTCCAGTTTCCGCGGTTCCGGCATAGAGTCCCTGAGGGCATTCGTTTCCCTGTTATTTCCCAACATGGGACCGTGAACCAGCAGGGCGAATTCCGGAGGTCGCCACATCGTTCGTGGAAGTCGAAATTCCCCTGCGAAGCCGGATTCACCCTCCTTGAAATCCTGATTTCCATGACCATCCTCGCCCTCATCTTCGTCGCGGTTCTCGGGGCGATCCATGTGGGCAGTAAGTCATGGGAGAGCGGGGAGCTGCGGGCGGAAGAGAATCAGCGAACCCGCACGCTCTACGACACTCTAGCCCGGGACTTGACGATGCTCTATCCGTTACGCGTCAAGTCCCAAGACGACAAGGAAATCGTCATTTTTCGCGGCAAGTCCGATTCTCTCTCGTTTGCCACCCTCCCCCAGAGCTATGGAGCCGAGCCATTCAGTCATATGATACGGATCGTCACCTACTCGGTCGAACCCGACCGCGGGTTGGTCAGCGCCGAAAGCTACCCGCTCGTTGGCGCCGAGGATGCTCCCATCCTGCAGGAAGGACGAACCAAAGGGCTCGATGAGCGGGTGTTGGAGTCGCGCTTCCGATACCTGGTCCCGGAGGGAAAACCCGAAGAGAAGCTCCCACCGACCTGGCACGACTCCTGGGATCCATCCCAGGATGAGACGCCTCCATCGGCATCTGTGAGCCTGGTACCCCTCGGGGGCCGACCGGCTCTGCAGGGTTCGGAGCGGTTGCCACTGGTCGTTGAAATCACGCTCACAATCCGACAGGCCAACCAGCGGGGAGCCCGCGATCTGATCTTGCCGCCGCTCGTCTTCTCCGTGCGGGTGGGACAAGCGGTGGGACAGACATCGTGAACACAGTGTGCGAGGGCGCAGTGAGAAGCGCGGGCTTTGAGGCGCCGGGTCCGAGGCGTGGAACGCGCGATCGCGGGATGGCGCTCATGGTCGTGCTCTGGATCCTGGCGCTCCTGGGGATTATCTTCACGACCTTCGCATTTTCGATGCGGACGGAGCTCGCCGCGAGCGGCAACTTCAAGGAGGCGGCGGAGGCCTATTACATCGCCGAGGCGGGAGTGTATCGTGCAGCCTCGGAGATCATTAACGCCGACAGGAATGTTCCTCCGGATTCGACATTTTACGATTCGCTGGATGAGCATTGGCATACCAATCCTTCCGCCTATGAAAACGTTCCAGTGGGGAGAGGGAGCTACTGGGTCACCGTCACGGATGAGGAGAGCAAGATTCCCCTGAACTTGGCGAGCGACCCGATTCTCCGCCGGCTCTTTTCGAACTCCGGCGTGGGGGATGAGAAGCTGTTGTCCACCATCGTCGATTCGATTCAGGACTGGCGCGATCCCGACAATCTCCATCGCCTCAATGGCGCCGAGGATGACTACTACCTTTCGCTTCCCACTCCGTACCGGGCCAAGAATGGCTATTTCGAGTCGATTGATGAACTGCTCTTGGTCAAAGGGATGGCCCCGGAGATCCTGTATGGCAACGTCACCAGCCCGCAACGGCGGGCTCAACTGGAGGCCCAACTCCCCTGGGAACAGGAGCTCATGTCCGGAGAATACCTTGGCGTAGCCAGACTTCTGTCGGTTTTCAGCTCAGGCCGTGTGAACATTAACACGGCCGGCCCGGAGGTGTTGATGGCTCTTGGACTGACGGCGGCAGAGGCCAAGACGGCCCTCGACCGCCGGGCACAGGCGCCGTTCCGCAGCGCGGGAGAGCTGACCAGTCTTGTGACCTCTGTTGTCGGCCAAAGCCGGCAAGGGTTCGCGCTGGTCCCGGGAGGCCAGCCCGGTCCGGCCTCGCCTCAGCAGATTCTCACGAGCCTGAACCAGAGCAGCGTGGTCCTCTCCCGAAACTTCTATGTGGAATCGGTAGGCCGGGCGACAGGCTCGGCGCTTACAGCACGCGTTGGCGCCATCCTGCGAAACGAGGGAACCGCTGGTCGGCCGAAGCTCACTATCCGGCTCTGGAGCCTCGACCCCAGGCAGGGGGCCTGATGGAACTCCGCGAGCTGATCCCAAGAAGGAAGATCGGGCTGGGCATCGACGTCCGCGGCGGGCTTCTCTGTCATGCCCTGTTGTGCAGGGCCTTCGGCCGTGTGCGGCTTCTCGATTGGGGGATCGAGGAGCTCCCTGCCGAAGGAGACGACAGGGATGAGGCACTCAAGAAAGGGTTGGAGGGCATCCTGAGCCGGTTGCCCGCCCGCCCCGCCTTCGTCACGGTTGGTCTGCCGAGGAGTCTGGTGACCATGCGGTTGGTGAGCATGCCGGGGGTGGGCGAGGAAGAACTGAAGGGAATCCTGGATTACGAGGTCGAACGTCACATCCCCTTCCCACCGGAGGAGGCTCAGTACGACTTCCAGGTACTGGAGAGGGACGCTGAAAAGGCGACGCTCTTATTGGCGGCGGCCAGAAAGGAGGAGGTCGGCCGGTATCTGGGTCTCCTGGGAGAGGCGGGGATTAAAGCTACTGCCCTTGGTGTCTCCACGTTGGCCTCGTTGAACGCGCTCTTTTACAACGAGGGTCGAGGGATGGCGCCCCTGACAACCCTCATCGATCTCCGGGACGGGGAAGTGGAGATCGGCGTGGCGAAGGAGGGGGTCCTCCGGTACTGCCGATACCTCACCCTTGGGCCGGCTCCCGCGCTTGACGTGCTGCTGCCGGAACTCTCCGGTCTCCTGGCCCATCTCGGGGCCGCCGGCGGCCTGCAAGGGACAGGGCGGATCGCCCTCTCGGGATCCGGTGCGGGCAGGGGAGATTTGCTTCACCACTTGGCCGAAGAGACCGGATTGAGGGTGGAGTTCCTTCAGCCCTTCCAGCGGATCAAGGCGAGAGGCGTGGACCCCCAGGCGGCTCCGTCCCTTGGGGCGGCCGTCGGCCTCGCCCTGAACGGGCTCGTAGCTCTCCCACTCCACATCGACCTGCTACCGAAAGAGCTGGCGCCCGCCCGTCGGGAGCCGGGCCTGGCGATGACGTTCCGGCTGCTGGCCCTGATCGTTGCCCTTGGCTTGGGCTATGCGGTGAGCTATGCGATCAATGAGCGCCGCGCCCTCGCCGACCTGACGGCCACGGTCAAGCGGGTTCAAGCCGAGGCGGCCAAGGTCGAGCAGCTCAAGGAGGGAGTCACGAAGCTTGGCGCACAGGCCGCCGCCTTGGAAAAAATTGAGCGAGAGGCGGTCAGGAAGCTCGATCTGCTGCGCGAGCTGGTTCAGATCCTGCCCAAAGGCGTGACCCTGACCCTCTTCAACGTAGATGGGAGGGAAGTCCGGATCGGCGGTTCAATCACCGGCTCCGCCTCCGATTTGATCTCGATCCTGGAGGAGTCGCCGGTTTTTGAGAACGCCCAATTCACCTCACCCGTGGCGCGGCGGGATGCGGAGACGCAGGAGTTTCAGATCAAGGCTCTCCTCGAGGTTCGCAAGGGCGTGCGGTCATGACCATCTCTTCGCGGGAGCGGCGGTTTGTCCTGGCCGGTGGGGTCCTCCTCGTTGCCTTCCTCGCCATCAAGTACGTCGTTGTCCCGGTTGTCTCGAAGCAGGTTCAGGTCCGGAACGAGTACCAGGAGAAGCTCCGAGCACTCGAACGGTACCAACTGGTGGTGGAGGGGAAGAAGCGGTACGAGAGGAAATTCACCGATGCCGAACAGTTCTTCTCGCAACTTCAGCAGCGGCTCCTGCCCGGCGAGAAACTGACGCTGGCCGCGGCCGACCTTCAGTCGATCCTGCACAAGGCAGCCGGGGAGAGCGGTGTGACCATCGCAAGCGAGAGCATACACTTGCCGAAGAAAGCGGAGGGATTTACGCAGGTCTCGGTAGAGCTGTCCTTGAACTCCGACCTAAAAAAGCTGCGCGACTTCCTGTACAAGATCGAGAGTTCCAAAAAGCTGCTCACCGTGCCCAAGCTGACGCTGAACGCCTCCTTCCCCAGGCCAGGCGCCGAGCTACAGGTGACGGTTGTGGTCAGTGGCTTCACATTAGCGGGGGAGGAGAAAACGTAATATGGGCAGGCCCCTGCGGCTTCTGAATCTCACCTTGGCCGTGGTCGCGGTGCTGATCGCAACCGCCCTCGCGACGACGTGGGTCTCGCCTGGCGCCTCGATCCCTGACCGGCCTGTGCCGAAGCTGTCGCAGGAGGCGACATCACTTGCTTTCGTCCCGCTCCCCCGCCCACCCCTGCCGCAGTTCGACGTGATCGTGGAAAAGAATCCATTCAAGCAACCACCTCCCATGCCCCCGCAGCGTATCGGCCTACAACCTGTGCCTCCTCCGGCCCCTCTCCCGACGCTCGTTGGCACCGTCCTCGTTGATGAGGAGCGTCGGGCGATGCTGAGTGACAAAGGCAAACAGGAGATCTACGCGGTGAACCAGGAGGTGGCGGGAGGGGTGATTACCGAGATTAGAGACGACCGGATCATGTATAAGCGTGGCGACGAAAGCGTCGAGATCTTTCTCAAGGTGGCGATCGAGACCGTCCCGTCCGCCGGTGGGAAGGCCGTTGCTCCCGCAGCTCCAGCCTTGATGGCCCCGTTGCCTGGAGCTAAACTCGACAAACTTGAAAAGGAAATGCTCAAGCAGCAACAGAAGGCGGTGAAGCAGCAGGAGAAGGCGATGCGCAAGCAGTCCAAGAACCAATAGCATCCCGCTGACAGTTAATCGTTTATGAGCCCAATGGGGAGTCATTGTTATGTTCCAGGAGGGAGTGAGTATTGGCTAGCCGTAGATATGTCTTGATGATCTTGATGGTCGGCGTATTCCTCCCGGCGTGCTCCATCATCGAGAGAATAGCGGGAAGCGAACCGAAGTCTCCGCCCACAAAGGTTGAGGCAGAAGGGGCAGTTCCCACCTCGCCCGCTTCGAAACCCGGAATGGCTTCGGAACCCGTCCAACCTTCTGCGCCTTTGCAAGCAAAGGAGGGCGGGGTGACAAAACCGGAAGAGGCGAGTGCTCCTTCAGCTGAGGAGATCGTCCCGGCTTCATCTGCAATGGAGGGCGCGAAAGAGGGCGCTCCTGGCGCTGCGGTCGGTGCCAAGGCTGCTCCGCCAGGTGCGGGCGCGCCACAAGGTGGCCAACAAGGGAAGAACCAGTATGTCTCGTTGAACTTTGAGAACGCCGACCTGGAGCTGGTCCTCCGCTCCATCGCCGACATCACCGGGATCAACTTCATCATCGGTCCGGGGGTCAAGGCGAACGTCACGATGCGCACCACCACCAAAGTTCCTGCCAGCGAGATCTTCTCCGTCATGGAATCAGTGTTAGAGGTCAATAACCTGGTGGCGGTGAAGGATGGCTTGTATTACAGGATCGTCCCGATCGCGGTCGCCCAGCAAGAACCCCAGGACGTGCAGGTGGGAAAAGAGCGGGGCGAGGAGCGCGAGCGGTACGTGACCCAGATCGTCCACCTCGACCACCTCTCCGCCGAAGAGATGGCGAGGATCCTTCAGCCGTTCCTGGCCAGAGGCGCCAAGATGGTCGTGCACAAGGAGACAAACAGCCTGATCATCGCCGGCTTCACCTCGACGGTGAAAAGGCTGCTCGATACCATCAAGGCGCTGGACATCCCGAGCAAGCGGGACAATATCCAGCGAATCTTCGTGTATTTTGTGGAGAACGTCCAGGCCACCCAGCTCGCGAACGTCTTGAACACGCTGTACGGGCGACGAGATCTCGTGGGGCGGGCGCCGACCCCAGGGGCTAGGCCAGGTCAGCCCCCTGTCCGGCCGGGCGTCGCGCCGACCCCACCCGCTCCCACCCCGCTTCCGCTTGCGCCTCCCGGCCAGCCTCCCCCAGGGGCGGTCCTCCAGCCCGGAGTCGAGCCGGCGCCTGGTGAAGTGGTGGGCGAGGTGACCATTGTGCCAGACGACGCGACCAACGCGCTGATCATCAAGACCTCGCCCCGCAACTACGAGTTCATCGAGGCGACGATCAAGCAACTCGATATCGTCCCGAAACAGGTGCTGATCGAGCTCCTGCTCGCCCAGATCACAATGGACGACACGTTTCAATTTAGCCTGGAAGAGATCATCAGGAGCGGTTCATTCCTCGTTGCAGGGGCATATGGCGTCGCGCCCCTCGCGACCGCGATCGCTGGAGTTGTGCAGAGCGGCATAGCTCCCGCTACCGGTCTGACCTTTGCCTTCGTAGACAAAGATAAATTTCGCGTGGTTCTGAACAATCTGGCTAAAGTGACTAAGGTGGACGTCCTGGCAAGCCCACACCTGCTGGTAGCAAACAACAAGGAGGCGAAGCTCCAGGTTGGTCAGGAGGTCCCGATTCCGACCGGAGTACAGACTCTGGGGACCACTACTAGTGACCAGAATGTCACCTCCGCCAATCTTTTCAGCACCTTCCAGCGCAAGGACATCGGGATCATCATCGGGATCAAGCCCCACGTGAACGAAAAGCGATTGGTCACGCTGGAGATAGAAGCGGAAAACACCACCCTCGGTGGAGCCGCGACGGCTGCTGAGGGCGGTGCCTCGTTCAACAAAACGACGACGAAGACGTCGGTCGTTGTGCAGGATGGACAGTCGCTCCTGATCGCAGGGATCATCCGACAGGACAAGAGCAAGGGCTACTCAGGAATTCCTTTTTTGAGCCAGATCCCTTTGCTTGGCTATCTCTTTCGAGGCACCACTGAGACGTTGACGCGGAACGAGCTGCTCATCTTGATTACGCCGCATGTGATCGCGTCACCTGAGGAAGGTCGCGCGCTCACCGAACAG
>Ga0210377_10002143_pt1 | contig 17494 bp, 14 predicted proteins | sample PLM4_65_b1redo_FD_155480 | JGI IMG/M metagenome (GOLD analysis project Ga0210377, IMG submission 155480) | Groundwater sediment microbial communities from an aquifer in East River, Colorado, USA - PLM4_65_b1 redo | ecosystem: Environmental > Terrestrial > Soil > Riparian zone | place: USA: East...
GCTCGCCGCGGGCCTGCCCGGACGAGCGGAGCTCGCCGACTTCGCGGACTGGCGCGCGGGCGAGTGCGCGCGCCGGGGCGTAGAGATCCGCCTCGGGGTAGAAGCCAGCGCCGACCAGGTGCTGGCGCTCGCGCCCGACGCCGTGATCGTCGCAACCGGGGGACGTGCGACGGTGCGGGGCCTCGCCAAGTGGTGGTCGATGCCGGTTCCGGGCTCCGAGCAGGCGTTCGTGATCGACCATGAGCGGGCGCAGCGGGAGCAGGCTTCGCTCGGCCCGCGCATCGTGATCTTCGACGTCGTGGGCCACATCGAGGGGCCCGGCCTGGCGGAGCTGCTCGCGAGCCGGGGGCTCGAGGTGACGCTCGTGTCGCCGCTCGCGCAGCCGATCCTGCTCGACGCCGAGACGCTCGTCCACGCGCTTTCGCGCGCCTGCCGTGCCGGCGCGCGCTGGTGTCCCACCACCGGCCTGGCGGCGATCGGTGAGCACGAGGTGACGCTCGTCCAGCTGCTGTCCGGCAAGACCGAACGCGTGGAGTCGATCGACCAGGTGGTGATCCGCACGCACGGGCTGCCCGAGGATTCGCTCTACCGGGCGCTGCGGGGACGCACGCAGGTGGTCCGCGTGGGGGATGCCGTGGCGGTGCGCAACGTCGATCGCGCCATCTACGACGGACACCTGGCGGGGCGCGCTGTGTAGGCGACCCGGGTCGCGCACAGGGGATGTGCGGACGCTATCTTCGGCCGCGGCATGGCCGGATTCCGCTTCCAGGACCTGTTCGAGCTCGGCGAGGACACCACCCCGTACCGCAAGCTCGGCGGGGACTTCGTCCGGGTGGTTCGCGAAGGCGGGCGCGAGATCCTGCGGGTCGAGCGCGAGGCCCTCGTGCAGCTCGCGACGGCGGCCTTCGACGACCTCGCCCATCTGCTGCGCCCCGGGCACCTCGCGCAGCTGCGCAAGATCCTCGACGACCCGGAGGCTTCCGCCAATGACCGCTTCGTCGCGCTCGAGCTGCTCATGAACGCGGGCATCGCCGCGGGTCGCGTGCTGCCCGGCTGTCAGGACACGGGCACGGCGATCGTGATCGGCCACAAGGGCGAGAACGTGTGGACCGGCGGCTGCGACGCCGAGGCCCTCTCGCAGGGGATCTACGACGCCTATCAGCAGCGCAACCTGCGCTTCTCGCAGCTCGCGCCGCTCGACATGTACCGGGAGAAGAACACCGGCAGCAATCTTCCGGCGCAGATCGAGATCTACGCAGAGCCCGGCGACGAGTACCACCTGCTCTGCGTGGCCAAGGGCGGCGGCTCGGCGAACAAGACCTTCCTCTATCAGGAGACGAAGGCGCTGCTCAACCCGCAGTCGCTGCTGCGTTTCGTTTCCGAGAAGATCCGCACGCTCGGCACCTCGGCCTGCCCGCCCTACCACCTGGCGCTGGTGGTCGGCGGGCTCTCGGCCGAGCACACCCTCAAGACCGTGAAGCTCGCCAGCGCGCGCTATCTCGACTCTCTGCCCGTGCAGGGCAACGAAGCGGGCCGCGCCTTCCGGGACCTCGAGCTCGAGGCGCAGGTCCTGCGCCTGTGCAACGAGACCGGGATCGGCGCCCAGTTCGGCGGCAAGTACTTCGCGCACGACGTGCGCGTGATCCGGCTCCCGCGGCATGGCGCTTCCTGCCCGGTGGGGCTCGGTGTCTCGTGCTCGGCGGATCGCCAGATCCTCGCGAAGATCACGCGCGAGGGCGTCTTCCTCGAGCAGCTCGAGGAGCATCCGGCCAGGTATCTGCCCGATCTGGACGGAGCGGAGGTCGCGGGCGAGGTGGTGCGCGTCGACCTGCGCCGGCCGATGCGCGAGATCCTCGCGCAGCTGTCCCGCTACCCGGTCGCGACCCGGCTCTCGCTCTCGGGGCCCCTGATCGTGGCCCGCGACATCGCGCATGCAAAGCTGAAGGAACGCCTCGATGCCGGAGAAGATCTGCCCCAATACTTCAAGGATCACATGATCTACTACGCGGGCCCCGCCAAGCGTCCGGAGGGGCGCGCCTCGGGCTCCTTCGGCCCGACCACGGCAGGCCGCATGGATTCCTACGTCGACCTCTTCCAGAGCCGCGGCGGCAGCCTCGTGATGCTCGCGAAGGGCAACCGTGGCAAGCCGGTGCGCGACGCCTGCGCGAAGCATGGCGGCTTCTATCTCGGCTCGATCGGCGGCCCGGCCGCGCGTCTCGCCGACCACAGCATCCGGAAGGTCGACGTGCAGGAGTACGAGGAGCTCGGGATGGAGGCGATCTGGCGGATCGAGGTCGAGGATTTTCCCGCCTTCATCGTGATCGACGACAAGGGCAACGATTTCTACGCGAGTCTGCTGGAGAACCGCCCGACGCCGACGCTGCAGATCGGATCCGCATCCTAGCCTGATGAACTTCGCTCGGCTGCGCCTCGCTGCGCGCGCACTGCGTGCGCTTGCGCTGCCTCAGAAGGCGAGGCGCAGGCCGCGGGTCTTCCACGGCATCGCCACCAGCCTTCCCGTGCCCGACAGCGTGATGAAGGCGGTGGAGAGGTCGGGCCCGCCGAAGGCGAGATTCGTGGTCAGGGGATCCGGCAGGGGCACGTGTTCGGTGCGGTTCCCGTCCGGCGAGATGATCGTGATGCCGCCGTTCACGAGCGTCGCGACGCAGACGTTGCCCTCCGCGTCGATGGCCATCGAATCGAGCAGCTGCATCCCGGGCAGACCCACCAGTAGGTGACCGCCGTGCGCGGCGAACGGATTCGGACGCACGACGCCGGGGCCGGAGATCTCCCACCAGAAGACCCGGCCGGTGTGCGTCTCGGCGACGTACAGCCGACGGCCATCCGGCGAGAGGCCGACACCATTCGGCGCATCCAGCGGAAAGATCACCTCGCGGATGCTCGAGCCGTCGGGAAGCGCGTAGAAGACGCCCGTGCGATCGCGGTCGCGCGGCCGCATCTTTCCGTGGTCGGTGAACCAGAAGCCGCCCTGGGCGTCGAAGACGAGATCGTTCGGGCCCCTCAGGCCGATCCCGTCACAGCCGGTGTAGATCGTCTCGACGCGGCCCGTCGCGAGGTCGACGCGCTGGATGCTGCCTCCCGTGTAGTCGGCGGGCTGGTTTCCCGGAACCACCAGCGACCCGACGTCGTGCCACTCGAAGCCCCCGTTGTTGCAGACGTAGATCGCGCCGTCGGGGCCGACCGCGGCGCCGTTCGGGCCGCCGCCCGTGCGCGCGACCACCGTCTGCGCGCCGTCCGGGGCGACGCGCGTGAGGGTGCCGCGGCGGATCTCGACGACCAGCACGCTTCCGTCCGGGAGGCACACGGGCCCCTCCGGAAACGCCAGCCCCCGGGCGATTTCGCGCAAGGACACGGCTAGCGAAGCCGCTTGCGGAACACGAGCAGATCGTCTCCGTCCGCGTAGAAGTCGCGGATCACGGTAGAGGTCTCATAGCCGTGCCGCGTGTAGAAGCGCCGCGTGGGTTCATAGCTCGGGAGAGAGGACGTCTCGATCAGCAGCAGCCGCCCGCCGGCGGCGAGGGTCTCGGCTTCGCAGTCCGCCAGCAGCCGCGCCCCCCAGCCGAGGGATTGCAGATCGCGCCGCACGGCGATCCAGTAGAGATGCCAGGTGCGGTCGGTCATCGGCGTGGGGGCCCAGTAGGCGAAGCCGATCGGACTGTCGTCCTGCCAGGCCGTTACGCAGCGGTGCCCGTTCGCATGCTCGTGCGCGTGGTAGTCGGAGAGCACCTCCTCGAGCGCCTGGATCTCGATCGGCTTGAAGACCCCCGTGCCCTCCGCGATCGCGAGCAGTGCGCGCGAATCGGCGGGCTGGCTGGGGCGCAACATCGGCGCCTCCCCCTGGCTTCGCTGCTGCGCCCGCACGGCTCAGAACAGCGGCAGCTCGCCGCGATCGATGCGGGCGAGAAGCGCATGCAGGCGGGCTTCCAGCGCGTCGAGCTCCGAGCGGGTGAGGCCGAGCTGGAGGCTTCCCTTGGCGGCCCGGGCGCCGCTCTCGGGATCCTGGTTCGGGCCCGGTGTGACGGCCTTCAGCGTTCCGTCCGGCTCCGCTCGCAGCTCGAGCAGCACGCCGAGCTGGTCGATCTGGCTCCGATCGACCCGCCGCAGCCGCTCGACCTCGAAATGGGGAAGCGCGGGGACGCGGATCAGGTTCCAGTTGGGGACGAAGTAGTTGTGGACCAGCGCGCCGAACGCGATGCCGTTGTCGACGGCGAAGACACGTTGATCCGCGGGAGCCTTCGAGACGAGGATGTTGCCCTGGCGACCGTCCTCGTGCTCGATCAGGTACGTGAGCAGGTTGAAGCGTCCGATGTTCGCCGCGTACTGCGCGTCGGACGCGAAGCGCGCCGCGTCGAGGACGCTCTCGGGAGCGGTGACCTGGTCGAGCCATACGGAGAGCACGCCGAGCGTACAGTTCGTGCCGGGGACGCTCGGCGCGGCGGCCATCCCCTGCGTGCGCAGCATCTCGAGCGGCAAGCAGCGCATCCCGATGGTCGGGACCACGTAGTCGGGCGGATCGAGGAACCAGCGCTGGAGAGCGTAGGCCGCCAGCTCCTTGCGGGGGGCGTTGTTCCAGCCGTCGGCGTCGCCCGCAGGCACGGGCTTCCACTTGAACGCGATCGTGTCGCCGTGCGAGGGGAAGAAGAGCGTGAACTTCTGCGCGCCCGTGGTGCCGCCGCCCGCGCTCGCGACCGCGCGCAGCTCGAACGGCTCTTCCGCGAGCCGGCGCTCGATCTCCCCGGGCGGAGCCGGCCAGTTCACGGGCACCACGCTGCTGGGAGAGCCCTCGTGGATGCTGAGGGGCGCCGGCTCGGGGGTTCCCGCGCAGGCCGCGATGCCGAGCAGCGCCGCCGCAAAGGCGTGTCGCAGGCTACGGGTCGACCCAGAGGCTCGCAGGCGCTGTGTCATGAATCGTCATCATCAACGAGCGCCGCGCCCGGCGCAAGTCTGATCTTTGCCGCGCGGATGATTTGCTTTGCTCGTCTAACCGAGTCGCTCGAGGATCGTGCCCGTGCCGAGGCCGCCGCCGCAGCACATGGAGATCAGCGCGTAGCGGCCCTGGGTGCGCTCGAGCTCGTGCAGCGCCGTCGTGAGCAGGCGGTCTCCTGTCGCGCCGGTTGGATGCCCGAGTGCGATGGCACCGCCGTTCGGATTCACGCGCTCGGGCACCGGGCCGGCTTCCTTCTGCCACGCGAGCACCACGCTCGCGAATGCCTCGTTCACCTCGTAGACGTCCATGTCGCCGATTCCGAGACCGGTGCGCGAGAGCAGCTTCCGCGTCGCCGGAATCGGGCCCTTCAGCATGGTGACGGGGTCGACGCCCACGATCGTCGAGTCGACCACGCGCGCGCGAGGGCGGAGCGCGAGCCGCTTCACCGCCGCCTCCGACGCGAACAGAACGGCCGACGCGCCATCGGTGATCTGCGAGGCGGAGCCCGCGGTGTGGATGCCGCCCTCCATCACCGGCTCGAGCGAGGCCAGCTTCTCGAGCGCGGTCTCGCGCAGGCCCTCGTCGCGCGACACCCGGCGTAGCTCCCCGGTGGGCTTGCCGTCCTCGCCGCGCACCGGCGCTTCGACCGGCACCACCTCCCGCTCGAAGCGGCCCTCGTCCCAGGCGCGCTTCGCCAGCTGTTGGCTGCGCAGGCCGAAGCGGTCGGCGTCCTCGCGCGAGATCCCGTACTCCTTTGCGATCATCTCGGCGCCCTGGAACTGACTCTTGAATGCGTAGCGCGCGAAGTAGCTGTCGGGGATCGGACGCCCGAGAGCCTTGTCCGAGAAGTTCGCGCCCAGGGGAATCCGGCTCATCGACTCGACGCCGCAGGAGAGCACCACGTCCTCGAGGCCCGAGCCGACCAGGCCCGCGGCCAGCGTGCTCGCCTGCTGGCTCGAGCCGCATTGGCTGTCGACGCTGGTGGCGGGGACCTCGAGGGGCAGGCCGGCCGCCAGCCAGGCCGTGCGGGCGACGTTGAAGGACTGCTCGCCCACCTGCGAGACGCACCCGCCGATGATCTGGTCGACGGACCGCGGGTCGACGCCGGCGCGCTCCACGGCAGCGCGCTGCACCGCCGCCAGGAGGTCGGCGGCGTGCACGCCCGAGAGGCCCCCGCCCCGGCGGCCGAGCGGGGTGCGGACGGCGCTGACGATGAAGACTTCGCGCATGCGTTCTCTCCTCGAAGGAATCGGGCCCCAATCTACCACCCGCGCGTCCGCCTCGCAGCGCAGGGGCGCGCTGGATAGCATGGCCCCCGATGCGGATCCCGCTGACCGTCTCCGCCTACCTGGTCCGCCAGACGCTCGGATGGGGCGCGCTCGGCCTGGTGGCGATCACCGTCGTGTTCCTCAGCCAGAACCTGGTGAGGATGCTCGACAAGCTGCTGCTGATCGGCGCGTCGACGTCGGGCGTCGCGACGATCGTGGAGTGCATCGCCGTCACGATGCTCACCTACACGGTGCCGATGGCCTTCCTGTTCGGGGTCCTGGTGACGATCGGTCGGATGGCCGCGGACGCGGAGATCCTCGCGCTGCGCGCCTGCGGGTTCGGGCTGCGCGAGATCCTGCTTCCCGTGTTCTGCCTGGCGGTCGCCAGCTCGGCCCTGACCGCCTGGCTGCTGCTCGACGTCGAGCACCGGGCGCGCCGCGAGATGCGCACGACCGTGATCGCGATGACCACCCAGGCCTCGATGATCGAGCCGGGCGAATTCAAGCGCGTCGGCGAGCGGATCGTCTACGTCCAAGGGCGCGACGGAGAAGGGCGGCTCGAGAGCATCCTGATCTCGGACCGCACGCAGCCCCAGCGGCCATTCATGATCTTCGCCGAATCGGGCGTCTTCGGGTGGGACGGGGAGCGCGGTGAGGCGCGCTTTCGCCTGCACAACGGCGACATCCACCTCGAGCCCGTGGAGGCGGGCTCGACGGAATACCACCGCATCAGCTTCCAGGATTTCGTCTACTCGTTCCCGGTCAAGAACCTGCTCGAGCTCGAGAGCGCGCGGCTGCGGCCGAAGGACCTGACGACCGCCGAGCTGCGCGCCACGCTCGCCAGGCTCGAGGCGGGCGAGATCGTCCCGCGTGTGAGCCGGGATCCGAGGGAGTATCGCGTCCAGATCCACCGGCGTTACGCGCTTTCGTTCGCGCCGATGCTGTTCGCGCTGATCGGCGTTCCGCTCGCGATGCGCCTCCGAAGGGGAGGGCGCTCGTGGGGCGTGCTGCTGTGCGCGGGGCTGGTCGGGATCTACTACGGCGTCCTCACCTTCAGCCAGAGCCTCGCGCTCGAGGGCGCGATTCCGGCCGGGATCGCGCTCTGGATCCCGAACGCGCTGTGCGCGGCAGCGGCAGCCATCCTGCTCGCGCGCGCGCGGCGGCCGATGGGCTGAGCCGGCCGGCAGGCTCGCGCGGCCACGGAATCCTGCGCCGCCACGCGAGCGCTGGCTTCAAGCGCTTTCCCGAATCGGCCGATGCCGCCGCGTAGGGAAGCTTTGGCCGATGCCGGATTCGAACGCGCACGAGCAGACGCAGGGTTGGGGGGCGGAGCTGCTCCGGCGGCTCGGTTCCCTGTTCTCGCGTCCGTTTCGCAGTCTCCCGGCGCGGATCGTGACGGCGGTCTTCTCCGCGGCGCTGGTCACGTCGCTGGTCGTATCGTTCATTTCGACCAATTCGATCGAGTCCTTCCTGCGCGAGAAGATCGATGAGAAATTTCCGGCGCTGCTGCAGGGAACCGGTCAGCGCCTCGACCTCTATTACGCACAGCGGCAGCTCGACGTCGAGACCTTCGCGCGCAGCGCCGTCGTCACCGCGAGCTGCATCGGCCTCTCGGGGCCGCACCAGAACGCATCTCGTGCGGAGCTGCGGACCTACCTCGCGTACGTGCTCGAGCGATTTCCGCAATACGAGGCGCTCTTCGTGCTCGACGCCCAGGGTCGGACCCTGCTCTGGATCGGGGAGGAGATCGAGATCCCCGGGGCGCTGCGCGCGCGGGCGGCGCGGATCACCGCTCCCACGCTCGGCGGGATCGAGGGGGTGGGCGGGCAACGCGTGCAGCTCGCGTCCGCACCGGTGCTGAACGCGCGAGACGAGCGGATCGCGTCCCTGCATGCGCTGGTCCAGCTCGGTGCGGTCGAGCAGCTGCTGCAGGCGGAGGATGCGGGGCAGAACCTCGAGATCTTCGTCGCGGGGAGCGACGGTACGACCCTGCTCGCGGCGCCAGACGCCGCCCGGCGGCATCCCTACGGTCGACCGCTCGCAAGGGCCGCCGCGGCGCCCGTGGTCGAGGACTATTCCGATCCCGACGGTGCGCACCGGGTCGGAAGCGCGATGCACTTCGAGCGCTTCGGATGGACGATCGTCGTCGAGCAGCCCTATGACGACGCCTTCGCGCCGGCGGTTTCGACCGTTCGCGAGCAGATGCTCCTCAACCTCGGCATCGTGCTCGGCTTCAGCCTGGTGGCGTTCCAGCTGGCCCGCTCGATCGTGCGCCCGATTCTCGCCCTCTCGGACGCTGCCCGTCGCATCGCGACCGGGGAGTCCGAGGTGATGGTCGCCGGCAGCGCGGGGGCCGACGAAATCGGCTTGCTGACCCGCGCGTTCAACGAGATGTCCGCGCGCCTGCGGCGCAACCAGCTCGCGCTGGAGGAGAGCCGGCTCGAAGTGGAGGACGCCAACGCGAGGCTGATCGCACAGAACAACGAGCTGCAGCGCGTGAACGAGGTCTTCCAGCAGCTCTCGATCACGGACGATCTGACCAAGCTGCACAACCACCGCTTCTTCCACGAGCATCTGCCGCGCGAGATGAAGCGGGCGGTGCGCACGGGCGAGTCGCTGGCGCTGATCGTGATCGACCTCGACGATTTCAAGCGGCTGAACGACCGCTTCGGGCACGCCGTGGGAGACGCCGTGCTGCACCAGGTGGCGGTCGTGATGAGCGGCGTGGTGCGCGAGATGGATCTGCTCGCGCGCTACGGGGGCGAGGAGTTCGCGCTGCTCGCCAGCCGGACGCCGATCGATGGCGCCGTGGCTCTCGCCGAGAAGATCCGCCTCGCGATCTCGCACGCGCGTTTCTCGGTGATGAACGCCGACGGTCCGACCCTGATCCAGGTGACGGCGTCCATCGGCGTGGCCCCCTTCCGGGGCGACGAGAAGGCCTTCTTCAACGATGCGGACCGCGCCCTCTACCGCGCCAAGGCGCTGGGGAAGGACTGCGTCGTGGTCGCCGACTCCGGGGACTAGCAAGCACGGCGTAAGCCGCGCGCGCAGCGAGCCGCAAGCGAAGCGCGCAGCGAGGCGAAGCCGAGCGGAGTTCACTCAAGCCGGCCGAGCGGAATTCAGCGAGGCCGGGTCGTCAGCAGCGAGGCGTGGACCCAGCCGGCGGAGCCGTCGGGCGTGCGCACCAGCAACCACTCGCCCTCGGCGCGCTGCAGCAGCACGGGGGTCGACTCCGGGAGCACGCCCAGCACGGCGTCCGTGGTGGAAGGACCGACGCGCAGGTTCGCGCGAGGGGCCGAGACGACGTGCGTCGCCTTGACGGCGGCGATCCGTCGGGACTCCTCGCCCAGGGAGTCGGCGATGCGCTGCGCGCGCGACGCGAAGAAGACGGCCGAGCCGGGGTTGCCGGCCTGGAATTGGCGCTCGGCCTCTTCGAGCTTGTCCGTCAGCTCCGCAATCTCGGCGCGGCGCCAGGGCGCACTCGCGCGGGCCCGCTCGACCGAGATGCGCGCCTCGGCCAGCGCCGAGACCGCGTCGGCTCGCGTCTGCGCGCCGCGCAGGCCGGATTCGATCGAGACCATGGCGCTCTCGGCCTCCTCGAGGTCGCTGCGCAGCCGCGAGACCTCGCGCTCGAGGGCCTGGACCCGCTCGGTCTGTGCCTGGCGGTAGGTCTCCTCGTCCTGCTTGGCCAGCTCGAGTGCTGAGGGCGATGGGTCGGTCGCGGGGGAGAAGTCCAGGAAGGCGCAGCCGGATAGGGCCAGGCACGCCGCCAGACAGCCGGCGAGGACGCCGAGGCGCCTCGGGCGATGAGAGCATCCGTGGCTCGAGCGCGCGTACGGCATCGTGGTTGTGCCCCGAACGGGTCGGGCGCCGGGGCGCCATTCCCGGTTATCGACCCAGCCGTCGCCGGTCTTGAGGGGCCACACGCTGTCCAGGCATCGCGCTGGTGGCGGGTCCGGCAAGCGGCAAGGCGCGCAGCGAGCCGCAGGCGAGCGAAGTTCACTCGGGCCCGACTGGCCGGTGCGGGCCCGGCCGCATAGGATCGGCGCATGCAGCTTCGAGACCGGGTGACGGTGGTCACGGGAGGCGCCAGCGGCATCGGCCGCGCCCTCTGCCGGCGCTTCGCCGTCGAGGGTGCGAAGGGGGTCGTGGTCGCGGACCTGGATGGCGCCGGGGCCGAGGCTGTGGCGCGCGAGGTCGGGGGCCTCGCCGTCGCAACCGACGTCGCGCGCGAGGCCGATGTGCAGCGCCTGGTCGCGCGCGCCATCAGCGCCTACGGGCCGATCGACCTCTTCTGCTCGAACGCCGGCATCGCGGTCGGCGTGGGTCTCGGCGACGGCGCGAGCGGGCCCTTCGCCCCGGACGAGGCCTGGCAGCGCAGTTGGGACGTGAACCTGATGGCCCACGTCTACGCAGCGCGCGCCGTTCTCCCGGCCATGCTCGAGCGCGGGAGCGGCTACCTGCTCAACACCGCGTCGGCCGCGGGCCTGCTCACGGACATCAGCGCCCAGGCCTATTCGGTCAGCAAGCACGCCGCCGTGGGGTTCGCCGAGTGGCTCGCGATCGCCTACGCCGAACGCGGGATCCGTGTCTCCTGCCTGTGTCCCCAGGGCGTCCGCACGGCCATGCTCGGCGAGGTCTCTTCGAAGGTCGGCGGGCAGCACCTGGTCGCCGACATGATCGAGCCCGACGCGGTGGCCGAAGCCGTGGTCGCCGGGCTGGCCAAGGAGCAGTTCCTGATCCTGCCGCACCCCGAGGCGGCCGGCTACTTCCAGCGCAAGGCGAGCGACTACGATCGCTGGCTCGCCGGCATGCGCCGGCTGCGCAGCAGGATCTACGGGGAAGGCGAGGGCCGGGAGCCGCGCTCCTAGCCGCGCGCGCGCCTGCTGCCGGCGATGCCGAGGCCGAGCAGGCCGAGGCTCACGAGCGCGAGCGTCCCCGGCTCGGGGATCGCGGTCGTCGTGTAACTGACGCTCACCAATCCGAAGTCCGAGTTGGCGGAGCCTTCGCCTCGGATCGCCCAGGGCAGGAAGTCGATCGTGCTGATCAGCTCCGAGCCGAAGGGGTTCGTGATCTTGAAGATGCCGCCGTTGCCCGCGGTGGCGGGCGAGAGATTCTGGACTCCGACGATCGAGCCCTTGTAGACCCCGGAGGCCGAGAGGATGCAGAACGCGACGGCGCCGCTTGCGCAGGTGCTTCCGGCGTTGGTCTGGAACTGCACCGCTTCGTTGACCACGTTGCCCGCGACGCCGTTGAGGTAGAGCAGCCCGATCGTGATCTCGTTCACGATCGCCCCGGTTGCGCCGAAGCTGAGCCTGAGCTTCTCCCCGGAGATGTCGACCTCGCTCGAGAGGGCTCCCCCGCTGACGCCGATCGCGGTGCTGGGGTTGATGCCGGTGGTGGTCGTCTTGGTGAAGCTTCCACCCGTGGCCGTCAGGGTCGAGCCCAAGAAGGTGGCGGAGCTGCCGCTGTTGGGGATGCCGGCCGCATTGATGGTGACGACCGTGCTGAAGGCCGGGTTCGCCATGAAGCCGAAGGCCAGCGCGGGGAGCGTGGCCACGTACTTGCGCAACTTCCGCAGGAAGAGCGGTCGCGACATGAGAAACAGCCTCCTGATTGCCGCCCGTCCGCGGCCTCTGCGTGCGATGCCGTGGATGAGTGGTGGGTCGAGGCGGTTTGTGTCACGCCCGCGGAAGCTCGTTCGGGCCGGGTCTTGGCGGGCTGACTAGCGCGTTACTGGGCGAGTCCGGCAAGCCCGCGAAGCGGGCGCGCAGCGAGCCGCAGGCGAGCGGAGTTCACTCAGGCCGGCCGCAAGCCCGCGAAGCAGACTTTCGGGTCCCGGCGCGGGGCGGCCCGTGCCACCCGGGCTCCGCTCGCCTACGGCTCGCTGCGCGGTCGCCACGGAAGGCGACCTTGCATGCACTCCCGCCGGGCACCGCGCTGGTGGCGAGTCCGGCAAGCGCGCGAAGCGCGCGCGCAGCGAGCCGCAGGCGAGCGAAGTTCACTCAAGCCGGAAGTTCACTCAGGCCCGGCGACCCACGTTGCGAGGCGCGCTCGCAGCCGGTCCGGCGTGTTGCACGCCGGATCCTCGATCACGCATTCGGTCAGGAAGCGCAGGGCTCGGCCCACCTGGGGGCCCGGGCGGCAGCCGAGCAGGCGCACCACCTCGTCGCCACGGATCGCGAGGTCGAAGCGGTGTAGCGCGAGCGCCCCCGAGCGCCGCACGCGCGCCGCGGCCTGCTCGAGCTCGCGAAGGCGAGCGCTTGCCGCCGCCGCGTCGGCTCGCCCCGCGGCCTCTCCCCGCTCCAGCTCGGCGCGGCGCAGCGCCAGGAGGGCGTCGAAATCGCTCTCTCCCGCGCGTCGCAGCAGCCTCCGAACGGAAACGTCGTGCGCCGGCTCCGCGCCCTGCTCGAGCGGGTGCAGGCGCAGCAGGCGCTCGACGTGCGCGATCGTGCGGCGCGCGTAGCGGTGGCTGCGCAGCACCACGCTCACGCGCGCCCCGCGCAGCCAGGCCGCCAGTCGCAGCTCCAGGTCGGGCGGCAGGGCCGGCACCACCGCGGCCGCATCGGCGGCCGCCCCGGGCGCCAGCACGGACTCGACCTGCGTGCGGCGCAGGAGCGCGAGCCCCGCGCCGACGTGAGGCGCGAGCAGGAGCAGCGCGAGCTCCCGGCGCACCCGTTCGCGCGCGACGCGCGCCAGCGTCTCGCGCGCGTCCGCCATCGCCTGTTCCAGCTCCGCGTCTGCGGTGACGCCGAGCTGCGCCACCAGCCGCGCGGCGCGCAGGATCCTGAGGGGATCCTCGCCGAGACGCTCGCGTGCGGATCCCACGGCGCGCAGCCGCCCTTGCGCGAGGTCGAGACGGCCGTCGAAGGGGTCGATCAAGCTCGCGGGCTCGGGCGACCAGGCGAGGGCGTTCAGCGTGAAGTCCCGGTGCGCGAGATCGTCGCGCAGACTCGGCCCCGAGCGATAGCTGGTGACGTCGACGGGGCCGGCCTCCGTCGGGACCATCACGGTGCCGTGCGCGAGTCCGATCGGCACCGCGCGTGGGAAGAGCGCGAGCACGACTTCGGGAGGGGCTGCCGTGGCCACGTCGAAGTCGGAGACCGCGACACCGCGCAGGAGATCCCGGACGCCGCCGCCGACCAGCACCGCCTCGTGCCCGGCATCGGCGAGCTTGCGCACCAGGCTGAGCACGGCGGGCGGGATCCCTTCGAACGCGATCGTCTCCCGCGCGGCGTGCATCGGGCGCAGTGTACCGCTCGCGCGCTGAAGGGTTATGCTGCGACCGTCACGAGCCCACGCGGAAGGAGCGGCATGCAGCGCGCGCGCGCCGGTACCGAGCTCGCGTACACCGTTTCCGCGCAGAGGCGACGGGCTTATCTGGCCGTACCCGCCTCGGGCGCCGGGCCCGGGGTGCTGGTCGTCCACGAGGCGGATGGGCTCGGGGATTTCGCGCGCGACGCGAGCGATCGGCTGGCGCGAGAGGGTTTCGTCGCGTTCGCGCCGGATTGGCTCGGCACGGGATCCGCGACACCCGCCGACGAAGCCCGCCGGCTCGCCGACGCCCTCGACCCGGCGCGCGCGGCCGACGCGCTCGACGCCGCCGTCGACGCGCTGCTGGGCCGCGACGCCTGTCTGGGCGCGCGGGTCGGCGCGCTCGGCTTCGGCTGGGGAGGCATGCTCGCTCTCGATCTCGCCACGCGCAGCCATCGCATCGCTGCGGTGGTCGCAGGCTGGGCCGCGCATCCGCGCCGGGATCCCGACGTCGCGAAGCTCGAGGCCGCCTGCCTCGCGCTGTTCGCGGAGCGCGATGCCCAGGCACCGCCCGAGGCGGCGCGGGCGTTCGAGGCGCGGCTGCGCGCCGCGGGGCGCCGCGCTGCGGTGAGAATCGTTCCGGGCGTTACCGCGGGATTCCTGGACGCCGGGCGCCACGCGGTCTTCGACGCGTCGGCCGCCGCCCAGACCTGGGACGTGCTGCTCGGCTTCCTGCGCGCGGAGCTGACATGAGCGACAAGAGCCTGGTCGCAATGGCGCGCCCCGGCCCGGCTCGCAGCCCGTGGGGGCGTTGGCTTCCGCCGCCGGTGCGGGCGATCGCACGCGAGATCGATGATCGCATCGCGCGGCTTCCCACCCGCTTGAACGCCTACGGCTTCGACCCCTTCGGCTTCGACCCGGAGTACGCGCGGCCGCTGCTGATCACGATGGCCCTCATCCATCGCTACTGGTTGCGCGTGGAATCGAGCGGCATCGAGAACATTCCGGAAGGACGCGTGCTCCTGATCGCGAACCACGCCGGCAACACCTTCGCGTGGGATGGCGCGATGCTCGGCATGACGCTCTTCCTCGCGGGCGATCCGCCTCGCATCGTGCGCGGCATGGGCGAGTACTACCTCCCGACGATTCCGTTCTTCAGCGTCTTCATGCACCGCGTGGGCTCCGTGGTGGGCACTCCCACCAACTGCGCCCATCTGCTCGGGCAGGAAGAGGCGATCATGGTGTTTCCCGAGGGCGAGCGGGGCTTCGTGAAGACCTTCCGCCAGCGCTACCAGCTGCAGCGCTTCGGCCTCGGCTTCATGCGGCTGGCGCTCGAGACGGATACCCCCATCGTGCCGGTGGGGATCGTGGGGGCCGAGGAGCAGTCGCCAGGCTTCGCGAACCTGCGCAGCGTCGGCCGACTGGTCGGCTCGCCCGCGTTTCCGGTGACGCTCACCTTCCCGTGGCTCGGGCTCGCGGGCTTCCTGCCGCTGCCGGTGAAGTTCCGGATCGGCTTCGGCGAGCCGATGCGATTCACGGGCGATCCGTCCGAGGAGGACGCCTCCGTCGAGAAGAAGGTCGAGCAGGTGAAGCAGCGGATTCGCGCGCTGATCGACGAGGAACGCCGCGCGCGGCGCAGCTGGTTCTTCTGAGCTTCCCGGCGCGCGGCACCGGCAACGCGCCGGCAGCTTCGCGCTTGGCAGCGCCCGCCCGCCTCAAGCGCGGCTCCGATTCCAGCGATAAGCAGGGGATCAGCTACCTCAGGAGATCCTTTGGCCGTCGCGATCCGCGCGCGCGCGAAGACGCCGCGAGCCTCCCGCTGGCTCGTGATGCTGCGCTGGATGCTGCGCGGCGTCGGTCTGCTCGGCTGCACGGCGGCCATCGCGATGACTCCGGGGCTGGTGAGCCGCACGCTGCACGGCGGCGCGCCCCTGATGCCGACCGGCGTCGAGACGTTGCTCTCCTACCGCGCGCTGGCACTGGCCGGTGGAGCCTGGCTGCTGGTGCTCGCGGAGCTGCTGCCCCGGCTGAGCGAGAAACGCGATCCGTTGCTCGAGCCGCTCGGCCTCCTGCTCCCGATCGGGGTGCTGGCGGTATGCGGGTTCCTCAAGGTTCTGTACGGCCCCGAGAACCGGGTCTACACCGACCTGGTGGGCGAGGACGGCATCGTGGAATACGCGACCAGCGCGTTCTACTTCGGAGCGGGCTGGCTCGCCGTGCTCGCCGCGCGCGGCCTGCTGCGACGGGACGAGCGTCTGCTGGGAGTGCTCTGGGCTGGGCTCGCGGTGGCCCTCGTGATCGTGAGCCTGGAGGAGATCAGCTGGGGCCAGCGCCTGTTCGGCGTGCCGACCCCGGCGCTTTTCGAAGCCAACGTCCAGCATGAGATGAACCTGCATAACCTGCCGCCGATACAGCACTCTCTGCACGCGGCCTACATCGCGACCGGGCTCTACGGAAGCCTGGCCTGGGCGCTCCTGGGAGGGGTCGGGTCGGCGCGCTTCCGGGAGCGGGTGGGCTGGCTGGTGCCGCGCCGCTGGCTCTTCGCCTGCTTCCTGCCGGTCGCGCTCTTCTACGCGGTGTTCGATTTCACGCCGTCGCGCTGGGTCGACTCGCACGGCCTGCGCTTCGGCTTCATCTCGAAATACGACCAGGAGCCGGCCGAGCTCCTGCTCTCGCTCGGATTCCTGCTCTTCGCCGCGCACGCCCTCGCGCGCCTGCACGGCCGGCTGGGAGCGAGCGACAAGGGGCGCTGAACGCGGCAGAGTTCGGCATGAGCTCCGCCGAGCCCACGGAATACCCGCTCGCAGCGTGGCGCTGGGGCCTCGCCTTCGCCCTGCCGGCTTGCGTCCTGCTGGTGCTGCTGGTCGCGAGCCAGCGCGCCGACCCCGACCTCTGGGGGCGGATCTCGATGGGCGCGGTGCTGTTCGAGGCCGGCATCCTCCCCCGCAGCGACGACTTCTCGTTCACGGCCGCGGGCGCGCGCTGGGTCGATCACGAGTGGCTCAGCGGGGTGGTCTTCTATGCCCTGCTCCGACTGGGCGGCGAGCCTGCGCTCCAGCTCTTCAAGTACGCGGCGGCGGCCTGGGTGCTGGGGCTCGTGTTCGTCCTACACCGATCGGTGTATCTCGCATCGCCCTGGTGGGGCGCCGGCGCTCTCTCGCTGCTGGCCCCGGCCTATCTCGCGGCCTACGTCTCGACCGTGCGCGCCCAGGTGTTCTCGATCGGATGCTTCCTGCTCTGTCTCGCGGTCCTCGAGCGGGTCCGCCTGCGCCAGTGGCCTCGCGCGCGACTCGGCTGGCTGCTGCCCCTGGCGATGGTCTGGGGCAATCTGCACGGCGGCTTCGTGATCGGCGCGCTCGCGGTGGCTTGCTACGCGGTCGGCTGCGCGCTGCTGCGCGGCCGCGCCGATGCCGCGTGGCATGCGGGGACGGCCGTCGCGATGATCGCCGCCGTCGCGCTCGTGAATCCCTACGGGCCTGGCTACCTCGGATTCCTGCTCCACGCCTGGTCCTTCGATCGCACCGGAATCAGCGAGTGGCAGCCGATGCTCGCGGGCCCCTGGAGCCTGGGCACCGCGCTGCTCGCCGCGGTGGCCGGGCTCTGCGCCGGTCTCGCGCTGCGTGCGCTGGCCCGCGGCTGGGCGCAGGGCGCACTCTGGCCGCGCCGGACCGCGAGCTCCGACGCGAACGGCGCGGGGCATCCCCTCGGGCCCGCCCTGGTCCTCCTGCTGCTGGTCGGCATGGCGCTGCTGGCGCGCCGCATCCACCCCTTCATGACCCTGACGCTGGCGCTCTATCTCCCGCGGCTGGCTGCCCCGGCGGGCGGCTGGCCGACCCGCCACGGGCGCGCAGTCCTCGCCGCCGGCGTCGCCGTCCCGATCGCCGCGTGCCTCGCGGCGGCCCTGTTGCTCACGCAGGCGCTGCCGGCGCGGCCGATCCTGCGGAGCTTCGTCCCGGGCGAGCGCTCGCGGGTCGAGGACCGCTACCGGTATCCCGTCGGCGCGGTGCGCTACCTGCGCGAGGCG
>Ga0210377_10002144_pt1 | contig 17493 bp, 14 predicted proteins | sample PLM4_65_b1redo_FD_155480 | JGI IMG/M metagenome (GOLD analysis project Ga0210377, IMG submission 155480) | Groundwater sediment microbial communities from an aquifer in East River, Colorado, USA - PLM4_65_b1 redo | ecosystem: Environmental > Terrestrial > Soil > Riparian zone | place: USA: East...
AGGAGTACTGGACGTTTACCCGGCCCGTCGGCAACAATCCGTGGCGGCTGTCCGCGATCAACCAGAAATAACCCGAACAGCACGATAAGGAAAAGATGATTGGTAGGGGCGCCCCTGTGTGGGCGCCCTTTTTGCGGCAGGGAGACTAAACTTTTCGAGAGATCCGGATCATCCCGGAGACCGCCCCGCTGGCAAAGGCGATCAGCCAGAGTGAGTAGATGGTGAGGCTGACCCGGTGGAAGGCGCGGTTGACTGTGTCGGCTTTATTAAGAAATGTGGCGAGTAGGGCAAGGAGAAAGTGGAAGGCCATGCCCGCCAGGGAAAGGATGCCGGAAAGGTTGTGCCATTCCGGCGCTTTGCCGTATGCGGACGCAAACAGGTTCATCTGTATCGTTCCCAAATAGTCGAAAAAAAGCCCGATGCCGAAGACGAACAGGTGTTTGCGGTGCAGTCCCTCACGCCTGCCGCTGAAAACTGCGTAGGTATAAAAGGCCAGAGCCAGGTTCATGTAAATTACGGCTTTCAGGAGCATGCGTTAATCCGTAAGAAGTGAATAGTAAGAAGTAAGTCGTACAAAGTGAACTCCTCACTATTTACGATTCACTGCCTCTCAAGCGGCCCGTCTGGCGGAGCGCCTCGTAGAGGACAATTCCCGCTGCGGAGGAGAGGTTGAGGCTGCGGACCTTGCCGAAAATGGGGATGCGCACACAGGTTTCCGGGTTGGCCTCGATCAGATCGTCGGGCAAGCCTTTGGTCTCCTTGCCGAAAACGATGAAATCCCCCGCCATGAATTCTATTTCAACGTAACTCTTCGGTACTTTCTTGCTGGTATAGATGAACCTGCCGCCGGGATAGGCTGCCTTGAGCGCCTCCAGATCCTGCCAGTAATGAACCTCCACCTCCTGCCAGTAATCGAGGCCCGCCCTCTTCAAGGCGCGGTCATCGGTGGAGAAACCGAGTTTCCCCACCAGATGAAGGACGGTGCAGGTTGCTCCGCAGAGCCGGGCGATGTTGCCGGTGTTGGGGGGGATTTCCGGCTCGACCAGGACGATGTGAAAGGGTGAAACGGCTTCCATGTGTGATCTCCCCTTGATACCAATTCCAAATCAAGGCGCTATCTTCGTTGGCTCGTCTTCGGCTCCTCAACGTACGAAGCTGTACGCCTTCGTCGCCTCAATCCTCGCCGCCTTGATTTCATCCTTGATTTGAAATTGGATTAAGTCAGCCAACGGTATAGCATGAATTCTGCCTGCCGGTCTTGCAATTTTTTTGCTCAGGGGATATCATGCAGGCCAATTATCGCCAGGGGGAGGGATTCGTGAAATTACCCGACAAGCAGGGGCATTTCGGTCAGTTCGGCGGCAGATACGTGTCGGAGACGCTGATGCCGGCACTCTATGAGCTGGAAGAGGCCTACAACCATTACAAAAACGATAGAGAGTTCAAGGCGGAATTCGCCTACTATCTGCGCCAGTATGTGGGGCGACCGAATCCCCTCTACTTTGCGGAAAAACTTACTAAAAAGCTCGGCGGCGCAAGGGTTTACCTGAAGCGTGAGGACCTGAACCATACCGGCGCCCACAAGGTGAACAACACCATCGGTCAGGGACTGCTGGCCCGGCGGATGGGGAAAAAACGGGTGATCGCCGAGACAGGCGCCGGTCAGCACGGTGTTGCCACGGCCACCATCGCCGCCCTTTTCGACATGGAGTGCGAGGTCTTCATGGGGGAGGAGGATATCCACCGCCAGTCGCTCAACGTCTTCCGGATGAAACTTTTGGGTGCAAAGGTTACGCCGGTCACCGCCGGCACTGCCACCCTCAAGGACGCCATGAATGAGGCGCTGCGCAACTGGGTAACCCATGTGGCGACCACGTTTTATGTCATCGGCACCGTCGCCGGTCCCCACCCCTATCCGGTGATGGTGCGCGATTTCCAGTCTATCATCGGCCGGGAAGCGAAGGCCCAGCACAAGAAAGTCGAGGGGAGGCTCCCGGATTACCTGGTGGCGGCCGTAGGTGGCGGGAGCAACGCCCTGGGACTTTTCTATCCATTCCTGAAGGATCGGGAGGTGCGCATGGTCGGGGTTGAGGCGGCCGGCTACGGCATATCCTCAGGCAGGCATGCTGCGCCGCTCTGTGCCGGGAGTGTCGGGGTTTTGCACGGCAATAAGACTTATCTGCTTCAGGATGAATTCGGCCAGATCGCCCACGCCCATTCCATTTCCGCCGGCCTTGACTACCCCGGCGTCGGCCCTGAACACGCATGGCTGAAGGAGACAGGGCGGGCCGACTACGTCTCCGTGACTGACGCTGAGGCCCTGGAGGGATTCAAGATCTTGACCCGGGAAGAGGGGATTCTGCCGGCACTGGAATCCTCCCACGCCATCGCCCATGTGCTGAAGCTGGCGCCGACCCTTGCCAGGGACAAGACTATCGTCGTCTGCCTCTCCGGTAGAGGTGACAAGGATATTCACACGGTGGCCGATGCAATGGGGGTAAGTTTGGCGTAATCAGCGGGATTTCGGCTGCTGTGCTGTTTTGTTTATGAGCTGAGCTGTGTAACATGCTGATATTACATGTAAAACAAAGTTATTGGTTTGACTTGTAGGTCTGTTTGAGGTATAAGTATATCACACCGTCAAAGAGGGCGGGATGGGAAAAGGGCCCTCGGGGGTCCTTTTAGCGTTTGACCGGCTTTAACGCAAATTGTTGATTGCAAATAACACGCGTTCTATTATAATTCACCAATATATGGGGGGGCTATTCCAATGGTAACGAAGGAATAGTGCAAGCCTTCAAATCCAATGAAAGGAGATTCTGGCCGGGAACGTTACTGAGAACACTGAGGGTCGCAAGGACCATCCGGCAAAGCCGAAAAAACCGACAAAAACTAACTATGAAAAAAACCATTATTATTTTGGCAGTAATGCTGCTCTTGGCAGTATCGTGCGACAAGGCCCACATCCAGCAGGCGCAGGTACCCGTGAAAGCGGGGGATTCGGAACTTGATCGCGAGATTCGCAGAGTTATGGAAAAGGGGGTCAACCTGGAGGAGAGAAGGCGCCAGATCCCGGCCATAGCCGCAGCTTTTGCGCGCCGGACAGAGCCGCAACGAGCCCGTTTGCTTGCTGCCCTCTGCTATCTTAAAACGCTGGGAACCACCTTTATGCCGATGGACCTGGCTGAGATTGCGCTGGCTGAAACCGGAGGCCACGGCTTGTCGGGCAAGGCCGTTTCCAACAAAGGCGCGCTCGGCGTCTGGCAATTGATGCCCAGCAGGGCAAAAAGCCATGGTTATGCGCCTGACGATATGGAAGATGATGAAAAGTGCGCCGCCGCCGCGGTTCGTGAACTGCTGAGCAAGCTGGAGATGGCGAACGGTGACATTGTCAGGGCAAAAAAACTTTACTGCGGGGTGGGGGCGGAAGCCAATGCCTATGAAGTCAAACGGCGTCAGTTCAGGAGAGAAATCCTTGATGAATTGACCAAAGCCGGGTCGCAGGAGGCGGAAATAATGCGCAACAAGATTGAACGTCCGTCATAGCTGATACGAAGTCGCAATCAAACGCTAACTGTGTTGGCTGCGTCGTCGGTTCCTCAGCGTACTGAAACGTACGCCTTCGTTGCCTCCTCTGGGCCTTCTTGTTATCATTTTGATTGCGCCTCCGTATGAGACGGAAAGGTTGTCGCAGCTAAAGCGGTTGTGCTATGGTAGGCGGGTCCCACGCGGGGTCCGCCTCATTTATTTTTGGGAGTTTATTGGTGAAAATACTGTCTCTCTCTTGTCTGATGTTCCTGACCGCCTGCTCTCTAATAGTTTCAAGCCCGGAGGTAGTGGTCAAGGATGTGAATATGGACAGGATAACCGATTTCTTTGGTGAGTTGAAAAAATGAACGTGATAGATGTTGCAGGGCTGGAGAAGAGTTTCGGTGCGAGGAAGGTTCTTGACGCTGTAACCTTTGCCATCGGCGAAGAGGAGAAGGTGGGACTGATCGGCAGAAACGGCGCCGGCAAGTCAACCCTGCTCATGATCCTGGGGGGGCTGGAGGACCGTGAAGGCGGTTCTGTTGCCATGAAGCGCGGTGCTACGGCCGGTTACCTCTCGCAGGATCCGCTGCTCGACCCGGATCTGACCGTGGCGGAGGAGATTGAAAGAGGGCTGAAAGAAATCCGCCACGCCATGGCTGAATACAACGAGCTTGTCCAGAAGATGGCGAGTAATCCGCCGGGCATGGAACGGCTTCTGCAGAGACAAGGGGAGCTTTCCGGATGGATTGAGCATCATGGCGGCTGGAATACCGATTATCGCGTTTCAGAGATAATGACCCATCTTCAGCTCCCGGACCGGAGCCAGCGGATCGGTGAACTGTCCGGGGGGACGAAAAGGCGGGTGGCGCTGGCCCGTCTGCTCCTTGAAGCTCCTGAACTGCTGCTTCTGGACGAGCCGACCAACCATCTCGATGCAGATACCACCCAATGGTTGGAGGATTACCTGAAGAGCTATCCCGGTGCAGTCCTGCTCATCACCCATGATCGCTATTTTCTCGACCAGGTGGCGACCAGGATGCTCGAGCTGGATGAGGGGAAGTTGCTCTCTTACCAGGGTGGTTACAGCCGCTACCTTGAACAGAAAGAGGAACAGCTTCTTCAGGAAGTGCAGGGTCGTTCGCGGCTTCTCAACCTGTTGCGCGTCGAAACCGCCTGGATACGCCGTGGCGCCAAGGCCCGCTCAACCAAGCAGAAGGCGCGCATCGACCGTTTCCACAGCCTTGAAGAGCAAAACGTCAGGCAGGGGGTGAAAGATACCAGGATCGGTTTTACTACCGATGAAAAGCTTGGTGGGACTGTCGTTGAATTCACCGGCCTGGGGAAATCCTATGGGACGAAAGAGTTGCTCAAGGATGTCACCTTCCGCATGAAGCGGGGGGAACGGGTCGGGATCATCGGTCCCAACGGCTGCGGTAAATCCACCCTTTTGAAAATGATCATGGCTGAAGAGAGCCCCGACGCCGGCGAGATCGTGGTCGGCAAGAAGACCCGGATCGCCTATTTTGACCAGTCTCGGAATATGCTCGAAGCGGAGGAGACCATCTACGACTTCCTCGGTGAAGGGGACTATGTCCAGGTCGGTCAGGATAAACGCCACAAGATCGGTTATTTGGAGGATTTTCTCTTTTCCGCATCGGACCGGCGGCGGAAGATCAAGACCCTCTCCGGCGGCGAGAAGAGCCGCTTGATCCTGGCAAGGCTGATGCTGCTCGACGCCAACCTTTTGATACTGGACGAGCCGACCAACGACCTGGACATCCCCACCCTCCAACTTCTGGACGAGTCGCTGGCAAACTTTCCCGGCTGCGTCCTGATGGTCACCCATGACCGCTTTTTCCTCGACAAGGTGGCCACCGGCATCCTCGCCTTCGAAGGAAACGGTCGAGTGACCTTTTATGAGGGAAATTACAGCCATTACCGCGAGCTCAGGGAGCAGGCGCGGAGTGCGGAAAAGAGCGAGGGACAGAAGGACGCGCGGAGAGCTGCCAAAAAAACGTCATCTGTCGAGGCCGCAAAGCCGAAAAAAGGACTCACCTTTGCTGAACGGCTTGAGCTGGAAAAACTGGAGCATTTTATCGAGGAGCTTGAGCAGCAAAAAGCGTCCCTAGAAGCAATGCTCGCCGATCCGCTCGGATATGAGCAGGCAACAGGCGGGATAGCCGGCCTTTCCGGCCAATATACCGCTGTTCAGCAGGAACTGGCAGTTGGTTATGCTCGCTGGGAAGAGCTGGAGATGAAGAAGGAGATGTGAACTTTAGGTGTGGGGATGTTACTAAAAAAGGCCCATTCTGTTCAGGATGGGCCTTTTTTAGATTAAGCAGGAGATGATCTTATGGCCGGCTGCCTCCCGGCCCACCCAGCAGGTAGGTGATGGCGGCAGTTTTCAGACTGTCAAGAGCCGGACCCGTGTAAACCGTGCTGGCCGACCAGGGATTTTTTGCGGTCGTGACACTGTTGATCGCCGCCTCTACATCGGTGACATACCCCCCCGTATTGGTCGTTACGCTCAAGTTGCCATCAAAGAGCCAGTCAATTGAGTCGAAGATGAGGCGCTTGGCATAGAGATCGTTGTGGGCGTAAGCCCCCCAGTCGTTTTTCATCGTGCCGTAGTTGAAGTTTGCCCCCATGGTATCGGGGCCTGTCCCTTTACCGTAAAGTCTCTCCCAGTTCGTCGTCCCGGCCACTTTCTTTTGAGCTAACAGCCCATTATATAACGTCAAAGCAGCCTGAAAGCCTGCCCGCTTTGCCTGGAGGGTCGTAGCGGTCCATGCGGGTTTAATGGCACCGTTATGGCATTTTGCGCAGGTCCGGCTGACAATCCCGCTGACTTGTATGGCAGAAGGGTCCGAGACCGGCTGATTATTGAATGTCACTGGCAGAAAAGAGTGCGACTCGCCACTCTTCATATGGCAGGTAATGCAGGGACCGAGGGTGCCGGTGCCGTTCTTGTTGTTCAGGCCAATCTCATCATGAAGCAACGTGGGGGAAGTATAGTCACGCCCTGCATACTCGTAACCGCTCCGCTGGAACAGGGTGGCAGCGCCGGTGAAGTCATGGGAGCTGATCTGTGAATTTGTGCTGAAATTAAAGAAATAAGGCGCAACAGCAGCAGTAGAAATCATTTTCCCTATCCCGCGACCGGCATGACAGACAATGCACATATTGGAGGCGCCTGCATCGGGGTAGAAGACGGGATCATTATTGATTTTTACTGACAGCTTTGTTTGGACCGAAACTGCCTTGGTTGCGGAATAGTTATAATAGACCCGTACTTGCGGCACTGTTCGAAGCTTGAAGCTGTAAGCGTTTCCTTTACCGTCATCGTGACAGACATTGCAGCCGGTCACTTCCTTGGTCTTGTCTGCGGAGGTGTACGGGTACTGGACGACCTTATACCCTGGGCCGGCAAAGGGTCGCTGATCGCTTAAACCGGAGCTGATGTAGTTAATATAGCCGGTTGATGTGTGGCAACGGACACAGTAGTTTTCAAACGTCACGTTTACCGGTTGATAGGTCCCGCGTGTTTTGAAGTCGTAGGCTGTCCTCGCTCCTGCCAGCGTGTCGCCAAGACCACTGTCAGCCCACTGGTGGGAGATAGCGATGGCAGCGCTGGGGTTGTGCGGGTTATGGCACTTTCGGCAATTGCCCAGATATTGTGAGCTGACATAGGAGGCGCGATATTTGGTATTAGAGGAAGAGGCGGTCATGTTGCCGAAATGCTGTGGCGCGTTGGCGATCATCACGTCATCCTGATGGTCCGGACCGTGGCATCTGTAACACATACCGGCTGGCTCCGGGTTGTGGAATCCGGCTGATATGGGTGAAGAGCCGCCATGGCAGCCTCCGCAGCTGTTTGGGTGGCCATTGCCGCTGCCGTGGCAGTCGATGCAACTCGCTCCGTTCGTAGTGTTGTGGGCGGAAAGAGTCCATTCGTCGACAATGTTGGAACCGGTAACCTTGGAAATATTGTTCTTTGTCAAATGACAGCGTATGCAGGATTCAGAGGCAGCCATGCTTGAAAGTGCCGTCTGGCTGCCGGAATTGCCGCTGCCGCATCCCGCCAACGAGGCAATCAGCAGAACAAGTAGAGCAAAGGGTAGAAGCAAACCGTTTTTCATTTTCCGGACCTCCGTTATTTAGCCGTTTTTATACCATTTTTCTTGTAAAAAAAATAGAAAATTAGGGCGGATGCACATCTTTTAAGTAAACTTTTCCCTGCCCGTTGATGTTAAGTTGACTTCACACGCTCGTTATTGTAATAGTAAGAACTATTTTACCCTCTAGTCATGACCCTTCATATAAACAGCTACCTTCAGTGATTAATATTTAATTTTTTTTCGAATACGACAGGCACTTTTGGCGGAGGGAACTACATGCAAAGCCGAATCAGCACCGTACTTCTTCTTATCATCACCGGGGTTTTCATGCTCGTGCAAGCGGGCCCGGTGGAGGCAATCCCCGCTTTCAGCCGCCAGCAGAAGACTGAATGTTCAACCTGTCATACTATCTATCCGGAGCTCAACGAGTATGGCGATGCCTTTCAGAAGAACGGCTACGTGCCGCTCGGCAAGTCTGCTGTTGCGCAAGAGACAACACCATCAGAAACCGGAGCTTCAATTGCCGGTGAAGGCGATCCTGAACTGCTCAAGAAACTGAAAGCCCAGGCAGTTCAGTCCGGGGTTGAAAACGACCAGGTACAGGAGCAGAGGAGCAAGGTAAACGAGGGCATCTGGCTGGCAGGTATTCCGGAGCAACTCCCCATTTCTTTCAGGGCGACGCAGAACATCGTCTATAACGAGCATGCTTTAGACGGCGACAAGTTCGATTTTGCAACCCGTTCTTTCGCTTTTCAAGCTGGCGGCGCGTTCCGTGATAAGTTCGGTTTCTTTGCCTCTTACGTCTTGGCTTCCCATGCAGACACTTCCGCCAATTCCGACAACCTGCATGAGCTGTTTCTGGTGTGGCGGCATATCCTTGACACCCCTGTCAACCTGAAGGTCGGCCGCTTCGAACCAAAACTCAGCCTCTGGAAAAACAATAACAAGATAACGACCGCCTCTTCGCTCGCTCCTCTTGCCTACCGTGTCGGCAGTTCACTGTTCAGTCCGGAATCCAACCAGGAGGCCCTTGAAGCCAATGCCGTCCTTGGGAAAAGGTTGTTTGTTGCTGGCGGGATTGTCGACCGGAACGGGCAAAACATAAAAGAAGGCTACGGCCATATTTCATTCAAGATGGGCGGGGCGGATTTTCTTGGCAATGAACCGGTGGTTGACTTGGACAGCGATAGCATCTGGGACTATTTAACCGTTACTATCGGCGGGTTCGGCTATTTCGGCCGCAATACCAGGGATGATACCGATACGTTCTTCAAAAACAGGTTTTATCGCGCCGGTGGCGATATGGATATCCAGTATAAACGGCTGAGAGTTAAATTGATCGGCGTGAACGGCAGGGATGAGAATCCGGATTTCAGCGCGATCCCTCTTGAAAGAGACTCGGTCGTGCTGGCTTCCGAAGCTGAGTACTACCTCGGTTCTCCTGTCAATGCTGTTGCTCTGTTCCGCTACGAGCACCAGGACGACGGTTCAGGCATCACGCGCCGCTATATTCCTGCGATTGCCTATACCCCTCTGCAGAACGTGAAATTAAGCCTTGAATACAGGTATGAAGATGCGCCGGCAGTAATATCAAGAATTACCCTGCTTGGTGTGACGTATAGTTTCTGATGTTAAATATGGCAACACGATGGAGGATTATCAGAATGAAAAAGACATTCGCACTTCTTGTCCTGTTCTGTTTGTTGAGTACCGCTGCCCATGCCGCTCTCAAGGTTATCGGCAAGGGCGATACCATGCGCCTCGACCCGTCAGCTTTCCCCCCTGCCATGAAGGCCAACTACGAGATTATGAGGGTCAAGTGCATAAAGTGCCATACCCTGGAAAGGACCATCGTCGCCATTCAGACCGGGGTTGCCCCCATCACCGGCCAGCTCTTCGACAGGAATGCTACCAAGGCCTACGGCGTCAAGATGCTGCGCAAGCCGGATTCAAACATGAACAAGCAGGAAGTAAAAGCGGTTGTTGATCTGATGAACTACCTTCTCGAACAGGCGGAAAAATAAAAGTTTCTTCACATATAAAAGTAATTGCACGCTAAGAACGTGAAGAAGGATGAAGATGAAAAACCTCAAGCTTAGTCAGCGTCTCGTCGGCTCGTTCATGATAATGGCCCTGATCGTCGCTTTAACGGGCGCTTTCGGCTCATGGAGCATGAAGCGGGTCGGCGATCAGATCCAGAACATCATGCAAAATCTGGCCAGTCAGCAGAAACTTGTTCTCCTGATGGGTGTGACCCAGAAATACTGTCACGTCAGTCTTATGCAGGCTGCGATGGTCCGTTCCGAAATGGACAAGTTTGATGAGTACTCCGAAGATTACCAGATGAAACGGGATCTTTTCCGCAGTCAGTGCGAGATCATGTTGAACGGTAACAAAAAGCTTGGGATCAAGCCCGCACCGAAAGGGAGCGTCATAGAAGCTCGCACCAAGGCCGCCCTTGCCAGCTGGGATGAGCTTGAAAAGATTGCGGATGAACTTTTGGCCCGCAAGAAAACGCTGTTGAAGGGTCTCAGGCCCGGCATCATCGACCAGGCCGCCATGGTCGCCCTGGCTGATGACAAGCTGAATCGTCTGGCGGGAGATGATATCAATATGGCCATCGAGAAGGCCAAAGCCGATGCCGATGACCTGCTGGTGGAGGTGGGAAGCCAGATGACCAAGGCGGACAAGCAGGTTCAGGATATCCAGCGCGCTGCGGGAATCGCCTTTGTTGTCGTCATTGTTGGTGCAATCCTGTTGGGACTCGTGCTCGGGCTTCTCACCACGAGGAATATCGTCACGCGCATCAAGAGAATGGCCCAGGCCCTGGATAAGGGGGCGGAGGGAGACCTGACGGCCAAGCTCGTGATCGATTCGGGAGACGAACTGGGGAAGCTGGGGAGCGATTTCAACGTAATGGTGGAAAAACTGTCGGGGATGGTCGGCAATGTCAACAACTCCTCGTTCGAATTGAGCCATATTTCAGCCACCATTACCAATGCTTCGCAAAAGGTGGTGAATACCGCTAAATTGCAGGCGGATCGCGTCAACAATACGTCTGCGGCGGTCACCCAGATCAACGCTTCGGTTAAAGGCGTTTCCCATGGTGTTGACAGTCTTTCCTTTTCCGCTTCGGAGAGCTCTTCCTCGATCCTGGAGATGGCCGCCAGCGTTGAAGAGGTTGCCCAGAATGTCGAGACCCTGTCCCATTCGGTGGAGGAGGTAAGCTCTTCCATCGTCGAGATGGCATCATCCATCAAGCAGGTTGGCAACGGAGTGGTCAGCCTACTGGAGGTTTCAACCACCACCGCGTCATCGGTGATGGAAATGGACAGCAGTATCAAGCAGGTGGAGAAAAACGCCATTGAAACCGCTGCCATAACCGATGCGGTGCGCAAGGACGCAGAAACCGGCAAAGCAGCGGTGGAGGCGACCATTGCCGGCATCAACGAGATCAAGCGCTCGTCGCGGATCACCTACGAGGTGATAGATTCTCTCTCCGGCAGGACCAAGGACATCGGGGAAATCCTCTCGGTGATCGACGAAGTGGCTGAACAGACCAACCTGCTGGCGTTGAATGCCGCAATTATCGCTGCCCAGGCAGGCGAACACGGCAAGGGGTTTGCCGTCGTCGCCGACGAGATAAAAGAACTCGCCGAACGCACCAGCAGTTCCACCCGCGAGATCGCCCAGGTCATCAAGGCGGTGCAGGATGAAACCCATCGGGCGGTCAACGCCATAGACAAGGCGGAAAAAAGCATAGCTGACGGGGAGCTTTTGTCGCAGAAATCCGGCGAGGCGTTGAACAAGATCGTAATCGGCGTGAAGATGGCAACGGAGCAGGTTGCGGAGATAGCCCGTGCAACGGTTGAGCAGGCGAAGGGAAGCCAGATGATCCGCGAAGCCATGGAGCAGGTTTCCGACATGGTCGGTCAGATTGCCAAGGCAACCCGCGAACAGGGGCAGGGGGGTGAGCTCATCATGTCCGCGGTGGAAAAGATGAAGGGTCTCACTGCACAGGTAAGGCTGTCAACCAGGGAACAGAGCAAGGTCGGCAATTTCATCGCCCAGTCCACCGAAAACATCACGGGGATGATACAACAGATAAAGCGGGCCTGCGACGAGCAGAGCCAGGGGAGTGAGCAGATCGTCATCGCCGTTGAGGATATTCAGCAATCCACCCATATCAACCTTGACGCGACACGGGCAATGGATGAAGCCGTTTCCAACCTGTTCCGGCAGATTGCTGTTCTGCGCGATGAAATGGCACGCTTCAAGGTTTAGTACGGAGAGTTTGATCATGAGCAGAATTGCCGCAAAATTTTCCGAGCTGGCGAAAAACAAGGAAAAGGCGCTCGTCACCTTCATTACCGCCGGTGACCCGGACCTGGAAACCACGGAAACGCTGATCCTTGAACTGGAACGGTCAGGGGCGGATCTGATTGAGCTGGGCGTTCCATTTTCCGACCCCATGGCAGACGGCCCGACGATTCAGCTCTCCTCGGAACGGGCCCTGTCCGCCGGCACGACGCTGCCGAAAATTTTAACCATGGTAAAATCTGTCCGCGGCCGGACAGAGATACCCATCATTCTCATGGGGTATTACAATCCGGTCTTTCATTACGGCATAGAGCGATTCGTTGTCGATGCTGCCGCTGCCGGAGTCGATGGCGTGCTGCTCGTCGACCTCCCCCCCGAAGAAGCCGGAGAATTCAAGGCTGCCGCGGACAGGCAGGGGCTTAACGTGATTTTCCTCCTGACCCCTACTTCGGATGACACGAGGATCGGCAAGGTGGCACGGCTTGGCAGCGGTTTCATCTACTACGTTTCAGTCACGGGGGTCACCGGGGCACGGGCGAGCGTGGCGGAAACGGTTTTTGCCGACGTCGAAAAGATCAGGGAGCGGCTGACCCTGCCGCTTGTGGTGGGATTCGGCATATCAGACCCCGCCCAGGCCGGCCGGGTGGCTGCCGTTGCCGATGGTGTGGTCGTGGGAAGTGCACTGGTAAAGCTTTTTGAGGAGTTCAAGGGGCACGAGCTCAAGGCGCGATTGGGCACCTTTGTTGCCGAATTGAAGACGGGGATAAGCGGGAATTAGGGCTGGGAACCGGGAACGGCCGATCCCCGCTCCCTGACCCCGAAATCAATTGACATCCGGTCCCACTTTCTGGTAATAGGCTGTTTTATTTTAAATAAAACCGGCTGGCAGCTGTGCCAGCATAAAAGAGGCAGAGTATGGGCTTGTTCAAAAAAATCAGCGGTGCGCCGGAGCAGGCGGAAAAGAAGAGAGTCCGCGTTCCCGAGGGGCTCTGGAGCAAATGCCAGAACTGCGGAGAGGTGCTCATCTCCAAGGATATCGAAAAGAACCTTAACGTCTGCCCCAAATGCAACTTTCATTTCCGTGTTTCGGCGCGCAAACGCCTGGAACTCCTCCTCGACGAGGGGAGTTTTGTCGAGTTTGACGCGAACATTGTCTCGGTGGATTTCCTCAACTTCAAGGATTCCAAGAGCTACCAGGAGCGGATCAACGCTGCTGTTGCCAAGGGGGGCTCAAAGGACGCCATCATCTGCGGCGAAGGGCGGATCGAGGAGACTCCGGTGCAGATGGCGGTTTTCGACTTCTCCTTCATGGGGGGAAGCATGGGGAGCGTGGTCGGTGAGAAGATCACCAGGGCCATCGAACGGGGTATCGAAAAGCGCACGCCGGTCATCATCATCTCCGCTTCGGGCGGCGCGCGCATGCAGGAGAGCATCCTGTCGCTGATGCAGATGGCCAAGACCTCGGCAGCCCTGGCAAAACTCAGGGAGCAGGGACTGCCGTTCATCTCCATTCTTACCGATCCCACCACCGGCGGCGTCACCGCCAGTTTTGCCATGCTCGGCGACATCAACATGGCCGAGCCCAAGGCACTGATCGGTTTCGCCGGCCCCAGGGTCATTGAGCAGACCATCCGCCAGAAGCTCCCCGAAGGATTTCAGCGGGCCGAATACCTTCTCGACCACGGCATGGTCGATATCATCATCGAGCGCAAGGATATGCGGAAGACGCTTTCCCAGATACTGAAGATGCTCTACAGGACGTAGACGCGGGGCTTACCGGACCGGTAATCTGGCGGGTCTCCTCGCCTCATCCGAATATATAAGCCGCCTTCGTCCATTTTGACGGGGCGGCTTTTCTGCTATGCTGATTTAGTATTCGGCGTGACGAAGGAGCGTAGTTTCGTTGCGATGACGCTTGGTAGTAACGAACAAAACTTTGTGATTTGTTTTGTCACGCTGATTTGCTACAGTTTGCGGGAAAATGATAACGATAGCCGGTAATGGGCGCATGCGGCTGTGAGAAAATGCAGAATGGATGCCATTTGCGTCCTGTCCGAGAAGGAATAGAAGGAGGTGGATTCATGCTTCAGGTGCTTCAGGTTACCGATCAGCTTATTCAGGATATGACCGACATCATCGTGCGGGAGGTAAACCCCCGCATGGTGATTCTCTTCGGTTCCCACGCGAGGCGTGACGCCCGACCGGAATCGGACCTCGATTTCCTGGTGATTGAGGACGGTCCCTTCGGCCCCGGCAGAACGAGGGAAGACGAGATGGTGAAACTCTGGGAACTTTTCTTTGACTACGCGGTCCCGCTCGACTTTCTCGTTTATTCACCCGACGAAGTGGATAAGTGGAAAGATGCTCCCAACCACGTCATTGCCCATGCGCTGAAGGACGGGAGGGTTATCTATGAGCGCCATTGACCACGCGCGAACCCTCCACCTGATGGCCGGGAAGGATATCAAGGCGCTGCGGGCCATGACCGATGGAACGGCGTTCGACGACGAGATATTCGGTTTCCATGCCCAGCAGGCGATCGAGAAATCCCTGAAAGCCTGGATTGCGGCAATCGGCGGGACGTACGGATTCACCCATGACCTGCGTGTTCTTTTGCTGACGCTCCGCGAACTCGGGTGCGAGATCGAACCGTTCAAGGACCTGATCCGGTTCAATGTCTATGCTGTCCAGTTCCGCTACGAGCCTCTGGAGCAACTTACCGGGACTATTGACCGGAGAGCGATTATTTCCAGGGTTGAAGAGGTTCATACGTTTGTACTGGGAGCGCTTGAGCGTATGGTGAAGAAATAAACGCCGATGGTACTGAGGCTTCCACCTCCCTCTAAAAGTATGGACTTTCCCCGGCCGTTTCCCTATAATCCCGCCTGCAATGACCTATCAGCAGATCCTTACATATATCTACGGCCTCGGGCGATTCGGCATGAAACCGGGGCTGGAGAAAATCACCGCCCTTCTGCAGGCGCTCAATAATCCCCAGGATGCTTTCAAGACCGTGCACGTTGCCGGTACCAACGGCAAGGGTTCCACATCCTCCTTCCTTGCCTCAATCCTTGCGGAAGGCGGCCATAAGGTCGGGCTCTTCACCTCTCCGCACCTGATAAACTTTACCGAGCGGATACGGGTAAACGGTGCTGAAATAGCCGAAGGGGAGGTGGTCTCAACTGCTGAACGGGTTATCTCCGCCGCTCCCCCTGAGACCACCTTCTTTGAGCTGGTTACGGCCATGGCCTGCCTCTATTTTGCCGAACAAAAGGTGGAGCTGGCGATCATGGAGGTGGGGATGGGGGGGAGGCTCGATGCCACCAATGCCCTCTCCGGCATCCTTTCCATCATAACTCCGGTTGCCGTTGACCATTGCGAGCATCTCGGCACGACCATTGCCGCGATTACACGGGAAAAGGCAGGGGTCATCAAAGGGGGGCGGCCGGTGGTGGTTTCTCTCCAGGAGCGGCAGGCTCTCGCGGTGCTCAAGGAGCGCTCGCTGGAGCTTGAGTGCCCCTTCTATGGCTTCGGCGAGGCGTTCACTGCCTGTTGGGACGTTGCCTGGCTTTCCTACCGGGGGATCAACAGCAATCTGGACGGGCTGCGGCCGGGGATCGCCGGGCGCTATCAACTGGAGAACGCCGCCTCTGCCCTGGCCGCGGCCGAGCTCCTCGACGCCATGGGGTTTTCTCTGGATAAAGATGCCATGCGCAGGGGGATCGAAAAGGCGGCGTGGCCGGGGAGGATGGAACTGCTCGGAACGTCGCCGCGGATACTGCTGGACGGCGCCCACAATCCTGCCGGCGGCGAGGCACTGGCGGAGGCGCTCGCCGATATCCCGCGCGAGCGTCTGCTGGTGGTTGCCGGGGTGATGGGGGACAAGGATGCCGACGGCATTCTCGGGCCGCTCCTGCCGCTGGCCGACGAGCTGTTTGCCGTTACCCCGTCCCTGCCGCGGGCGCTGCCGTCGTCTGAGCTGGCCGAATTCTGTCGCTGCCGAGGAGTAACGACCCATGATGCGGGGAATGTTGCGACAGGCCTTGCAGCTGCCTGCAATGCGGCCGCTCCGGGCGACCTTGTGCTGGTGTGCGGTTCTCTCTTCACGGTGGGGGAGGCGCGGGCCGTCCTTCTTGCAAAGGACTTTGAACCGTTTCGCGGCTGACAAGGTCCATGAGCAAACGTAAGGTATGTATGAAGAGTGCAAGCCAAGACCGACGAAAACCTATCTTAACGCAGAGACGCAAAGGCGCAGAGAGAATCATTAATACCTTGAAAACCTGTTTTTGACTTTTGAGCTTTTCTCTGCGTCTCTGCGCCTCTGCGTTAAATTTGTTGTTTTATGGATTTTAAATTTAAATACGATTGAACCTATTTTTCTGATCCATGAGCAAACGTAGGGTATGTATGAAGAGTGCAAGGCTAGACGAACGAAAACCTATCTTAACGCAGAGACGCAAAGGCGCAGAGATTTATCTGAAGTGCCTCTGCGGCTCCGGGTTGCGTTCAGCACTTGTCTGGCTTGCAGTTCCGGCTTTTTTTGTGCTTCTCATCGATTTTCACCAGGCATGCGCTGCAGAAGCGGCAAGCATCGGCCCCGTTAAAATCACTGCCGACACCCTTTCCCATGAAAACCAGAGCGCCACCTACGAGGCTAAGGGGGATGTCCGGCTGCGCTATGACGGGATCACCCTGCTGGCGGACAGCGTCATGTTTCGGGAGAGGGAGAACGAGGCAGTCGCAATTGGCGGGGTGGTCATGGAAAAAGAGGGGGACGTGCTGCGCGGCGACCGGCTGACCCTGAACCTGGCAACGGAGCAGGGGGCGATCGACAAAGGCTACCTCTTCATCAAAAAATCGAATTTTCATATCCGCGGCAGCAAAATGGCCAAGGTGGGGAAGGATGATTACCATCTGGAGCGCGGCTCCTTCACCAGCTGCGACGGCGATTCTCCCAGCTGGCGTTTCACCGCCGAAAACCTGGATGTGACCCTTGAGGAGTATGCCACCGGCAAGCATGCGCTGTTCTACGTCAAGAATGTCCCCCTTCTCTACACACCCTACATCGTCTTTCCCGTCAAGCGGGAACGCCAGTCCGGCCTTCTCATCCCGCGGGTCGGCAGTTCCTCGAAAAAGGGGTTCCAATTTGACCTCCCTTACTACTGGGCCATCTCCCCCAGCCAGGACGCCACCTTCGAGCTGGACATCCAGAGCAAAAGGGGGGTCGGCGCGGGGCTAGACTACCGCTACATGCGCCAGCGGGGCAGCGAGGGGAGCCTGCGCGGCTATGGCATCTACGACACCTCCCAGTCACGCTTCCGCGGCGAGGTCATTGAAAGGCACCTGGAAGCGGTTTCCGCGAGTCTGAATTTCAAATCAGATATAAACATGGCCAGCGACCGGGATTTTTACAGCGACTTTGCCGAGGCAGCCGGTGACTACAACCGCCAGAGCCTTGATTCAACGGTTTCCCTCACGAAAAAGTGGCAGGACTATCTGCTGGCTGCCGAGCTCAGGTACGTGG
>Ga0210377_10002145_pt1 | contig 17492 bp, 16 predicted proteins | sample PLM4_65_b1redo_FD_155480 | JGI IMG/M metagenome (GOLD analysis project Ga0210377, IMG submission 155480) | Groundwater sediment microbial communities from an aquifer in East River, Colorado, USA - PLM4_65_b1 redo | ecosystem: Environmental > Terrestrial > Soil > Riparian zone | place: USA: East...
ATGCCGCCCTCGATGCTGGCCGCGACATCTCGCGCCGAAGGCCCGGGGCGGACCTCGGCCAACGTCTCCGCCACAGCCTCCTCCGTGATGCGAGCCGCCTGTCGCATCTGGTCCACCTCGCCAGGCTCCTTCTGCGCCCGGAGCGGGGCCAACACCCGGGAGGCCGGCACCAACGTGCATCCCGGGATGCCGGCCTGCAGGCGCCTGACCATGTGAAACGGGAGCCCGTCGTCCACAGCCCACCGCCCCCGCGCCACCCCGAACTCCCGGGCCAGGCCGGCCACCAGCTCGAAGGGAGAGGCCTCTTCCTCCCAGATCCGCAGGTCGGCGATGCTGGCGCGTGCCTCCACCTCGTCGGCGTACAGGCGCGGCACGATCATGGCCTCACGGTCGGGAGTGATCAGGGCGCCCAGGAAGCGCTCCCCGGGGGTGTCGGTCCACCCCGTCAGGTACCGGAGGTGGGATGACAGGAAGAGCAGCATGGCCTCCAGGCCCTCCTGCTGCAGCCGGGTGCGGGCGCGGGCGCGACGGGCGACATAGTCGAACACGGTACCTTCCCTCCTAGCAGGATGCTGAAAAGCTCCTTTTCCGTCAGGCTGCTCAAAAAGGTCCAGATGCAAGGCGGCGCGCGATGCGCGGGCACCCACCGCAGGTGGGTCGGAGGCGTACTTAGTCCGTACGTCGCAGCGCCGCGCGAGCGCGCCGGGTACCCATCCGGAGGATGGGTGCCGCAGATGGGCCTTTTTCAGCAGCCTCCTAGATCCAGCGTCCCGGGCGTCGTTGCCGGACGAGGTCAAAGATCAGCCAGAAGACCTTACGCCCCTCGGGAACATAGACGCGGAAGAAGCTGTCCAGCGAGAGCCGTGGGAAGTTCGGTCGGACATGATCGAAGACCGAGAGCAGGGCCAGGTGAACGTTGCCCCGGGCTTCCAGGGCGGCTGCCAGCCTGAGGCTCTCTGTCTTTGGCATGTAATCGTCCGGGTCGCTGTGGACCACGAACAATCGTCCCCGGAGATCCTGGATCACCCGAGACGGGGACAGGAACCGGATCTGCTCGCGGACGCCCGGGCCCAGCGCCGCCACCAGGGCGGGGACCCGGCCGGGGTCCCGGTTGCCAAGCAGGTCGTAGGCCGCCCGGCCCTCTGGCCCCAGGGTCGCCGCCAGTGGCCCCGCGTCCATCGCGGGATTCCTGGCCTTGGCCTCGGCGATCTCGCGCAGGATCTCGCGATCACGGGCGCTGGGGATCAGGTCCAGATTGTACCGGAGGAAGATCCAGCGGCTGTACTCGTTCGGGACGATCCGGGCCCGCAGGTCGCCGAACTCGTAGTAGCCAGTGGTGACGAAGGTGATCACGTTCAGCAGGTCGAAGTAGCCCCCGAAGGAGACGACGAACTGCACCCGCTCCCGCACCCGCGGGTCGCTCGCCGCGATGATGGTCGGCCCCGCCCCGTAGCTGAAGCCGATCAGGCCCACCGCGCCCGGGGCCACGTCCTCCGACCGGGCGGCCAGGTACTGGATGCTCGCCACCAGCTCCTCCACGTCCGAGGATCTGAGGGTGAGCGACTTGAATCCCAGGAAGTCCGGCGTCAGGACCGTGAATCCCGAACGCGCCAGCAGGTCCGCCAGCCAGACGATGCGCTCGTCGTCCTTCCCGGTTTCGCTCACACCGTGGATCAGGATGATCCCGGTGCCGGCTCCGTTCCGGGACGGCCGGTAGAGCGTGGCAACCATGTCCCGGCTGCCGCCAGGGAACGTGACGGCCTGGCGCACCGGCGTCCTGGTGATCCGGTGCAGGGGTCCCGGCGTGAGCGGCGTCGCCACCTGCACCACGAGGAGTCCACTCAGGATCGCGTCCCACAGGACCGGCCAGCCCAGGGCCAGGAGAGCTACGAGCGCTATCACCGTCCGCAGAACGATCCGCTGCTTGCGCGTCACGCAGGAATGCTATCAGAAAGGCGCCGAGCCGCGAAAGGATTTTCTCCGCGGCGGCGGATTCGCTGACCACGGGGGCGTTCGGCTGTTTCCGCCTCTGGCGGATTTGGGGGTTCGGGAGCAACCGAACCCTCGACCTCCCGAACACCCGAACGGCCTTGGCTAGCGCGAAGGTGGGGGTTCTGGATGGGGGCGAGGCAGGCTGGGATGTGGTCCTCCGCCGGCGCCATTACCCGGGCGCTGCCCAGGCTGGGGGCGCTGGCGGCGGGCGCGAAATTCCTCGCGCAATCGTTGGCGTTCCTGCGGCGTCATCTCCCGCCACCGGCGGAGGTTTTCCCGGATGCGCTGGCGCTCCTCCGGGGGTAACTGCTGAAATTCCCGGAGGCGCTGACGTAGCGCCTGCTGATCCGCCGGCGACAGCTGGCGCCAGCGCTCCAAGCGCTCCCGCATCCTGGCCCGCTCATCCGGCGGCAGTCGCTCCCAGCGCTGGTGATTCTCGATGATGCGACGCCGCACGTCGAGGGGGAGCCTGCGGAACGTTTCGAGATTCTCCCGGATACGCTGGCGCTCCTCGGGCGGGAGCTGCCTCCAGCGCTCGTAGTTCTCCCGGACGCGCTGGCGCTCCTCGGGCGACAGTTGCTTCCAGCGCTCGTAGTTCTCCTGGACGCGGGCGCGTTCTTCCGGCGTCAAGGACTCGAGTCCCCGCAGCGCCTCCCCCGGGGATGGCGCCTGACTGCGGGCGAGGTCAGGGGCAGCCAGCCACAGCAACACGACCCCCAGCAGGGAGGCAAGGATCCGCGTCATGGCTTTCCCCTCTCGTCCGCTTTGGCGCCCCGGGGCGGCCGCTCGGTCCGCACCTCGTCGATCTTCCGCAGGAGATCCAGCTGCCGCAGCAGCTCCAGGTCGCGCAGGATCTCCAGATCCGCCAGCATTCGCGCGTCGGTTGCCGCCTCGTCCTTCCCACGAGGCGGCCGGCGCTCCTGGGCCGGCCCCTCGGATGCCCCGATCAGGGCCAGGCACAGGCCGGCGGCCAGCGCGGGTCCCAGGCGCGACGAGTTCGGCATGTGTCCCTCAACCCCGATCCGAAACGGGATTCGGATCCGCGAGCCATTGGCTGGCTTGAGGGCACGCCACCCCGCCCACATCGCGGATCATGCCGTGCCGGCCTCGTCGTTCTCGGATCGGAGTCAACTCAACCGGGGCTGGCGGCCGCCATCCAGGTGCTGAAGGATGTCCAGCGGCTCCAGGACCTCCATCTCCTCCAGGAGGTCCAGGGATTCCAGCATCTCCAGGTTCTGGCCGATTGCCAGATCCTCGCTGATCGCCAGGACTTCGACCGGCGGGAGATCGCGTGCCGGTCGCGGCATGCGCGTGAGACCAAAGGCCAGCAGGAGTCCCAGCGCCGTGGCCGCCGCCAGGGCCGGGACCGGTCGCAGCAGGGAGAACCCGCCGAGTCGCGCCACCACCCGGGTCCACCAGGCGGGGCGAGACGGTCGCTCCCCGGCGATCCGCCGTCGCACCGCAGCTCCGAAGGCCTCCCAGGATCCCGGCGGCTCATCCGGCACGGGCATGGCCTGCACCCGTTCCAGGGCCTCGCGGAGAAGCCCGGCCTCCCGGGTGCACCGGGGACAGGTGGCGAGATGCGCCTCCACCGCGCGGCGCTCCTCTGCCTCCAGGTCACCCTCGTGATGAGCCAGCAGTCGCTCTCGGACGGTATCGCAGCCGGTCATCGTGTCACTCCGGGTCCCGAAACGCCTGGAGCTTCCGCTGGAGGGATCGAACCGCGTGGAAGTAGTTGGCCTTCGCCGTCCCCTCCGAGCAGTCCAGGACCTCGGCGATCTCCTTGTGGCTGAGGCCCTGATGGACCCGGAGGGTGAGGGTCGCTTTTTGCTGGGGCGGCAATGCCTCGATCGCCTCTGCCAGGGCCCGGTCCCGCTCGTTCGTGAGGAGGGTCATGAGGGAATCTGCCCGCTGGTCCGCCAGGTTTCCGTCCACCTCGGCCGGATCCCGCCGGGCGACCGACTTCAGATGCGTCAGGCACAGGTTCATGGCGATGCGGTACAGCCAGGTGGAAAAGCGGGACTGTCCCCGGAATGAAGCCAGGGACCGGTACGCCTGAATGAAGGCCTCCTGCGCCAGATCCCGGGCATCTTCGGCGCTGCGCGTCATCCGGTAGGCCAGCCGGTAGATCTCCTGTTGGTACTGCCGGACGAGGACATCGAAGGCGGCCGTCTCCCCCGCCAGGACCCGTTGGACCACCTCGAAGTCTGGTTGGCGCAAGGCTCGCTCTCAGGCGGCGTTCGGCGATCGCCGGACCCCGGAGGGACATGCGAGACTCCCCAGGCAGCCTGCCGCTATCTCCGGGGCTTGGCTGGCCGACGCCCCCCGCAGCACGGAAAATCCCCGTGCAGGACGGTGTACTCGGGAACCAGGGCCTGACAGTACGGGCACCGTTTCATGGCCGACCCTCCTCTCTGTCCTTACCCGCTTAGACCGGAGAGCCCGCCAAAGGTTTAGTCGCTTCGGGAAAAAACAGGGCCGGGTCCCGGGAGGATGGTGTTCCCTCCCGGGTGCCCGGCCCCCGATCTTCCTCTGGCAACCAACTATTTGCGCCGCTGGTGCCTTGTCCGTTTTAGGAGCTTCTTGTATTTGTGCTTGCGGATCTTCTTGCGGCGCTTCTTGACTACGCTCCCCATGCCATCCCCCCTTTCATCAGACATTCAGGTGGGCCTGTGTCCGCGGGGCCTAGCCGGCCTCCTCCCCTTCGGGGGGCGCGGCCCCTTCGCCCCACTCCCGGCGGATCTGGAACTTCTCCAGTCGATACTGGAGCGTCCGGTAGCTAAGCCCCAAGAGCTTTGCGGCCTTCGCGATGACCCCGCCCGACATCTCCATGGCCTGGAGGATGAATTCCCTCTCCACCTCCTCCAGATTGATCCCCTGCGGCGGCAGGGGGTACCGGTACGTACCCTCGGATCCTTCGCCGGAACCTACCCCCCCCGGCTCGTGAACCGGCAAGTCCGAGAATCGGACCTCGATGGGCAGGTCAGTATAATCGATCTTGTGCCCATCCGACAGCAGGACCGCCCGCTGGAGGACCGTGTCGAGCTGCCGAACATTCCCCGGCCAGTGGTAGTTCAGGAGGAGGCGCATCGCCTCGGTCGTCATGGCCATCGGCGGCCGCCCTGCATCAGCGCAGGCCCGGGCTACGAAGCGCTCGGCGAGTTGCGGGATGTCTGTGCTCCGCTCCCGGAGAGGCGGGAGGTTAATGCTCACCACGTTCAGCCGGTAGTAGAGGTCGTCCCGGAATGTTCCGCGATAAACCTCTTCTTCCAAATTCCTATTCGTGGCGGCAATGATCCGGACATCCACCTTAATGCTCTCGCGGCCTCCCACCCGGCGGATCTCCCGCTCCTGCAGGACCCGCAGGACCTTGGCCTGTATGTTCACGTTCAGCTCGCCGATCTCATCCAGGAACAGCGTGCTCTTGTCGGCGGCCTCGAACAGGCCCTGGCGCCGGCTGACAGCACCGGTGAAGGCACCCTTCTCGTACCCGAACAGCTCACTCTCGATCAGGGTCTCCGGGATGGCCGCGCAACTGACCGCCACAAAGGTCCGGTCCTTCCTGTAACTGTGCCGGTGGATGGCGCGGGCAATCAACTCCTTGCCGGTTCCGCTCTCTCCGGTGATGAGGACGGTCGAATTGCTATTGGAGACCCTGTGGATCTTGTCAAAGACCTCCTGCAGGCGGAAGTGGCTGCCGACAATCCCCTCGACCCGAAACCGTTCCTCAAGTTGCTGCCGGAGCAGCCGGTTCTCCTGAATGAGCCGCATGCGCTCGAAGGCGCGGCCCACGGTCAGCAAGAGCTCCTCCCGTTCCAGTGGCTTCGTCAGGTAGTCGAAGGCACCCTGCTTGACGGCCTGCTCGGCCGAGTCCATGGAGCCGTAGGCCGTCATGAGGATGACCAGGGTCGGAGGATCTTCCCGGGTGAGTTGCCCCACCAGGGAGAGGCCATCAGCGCCGGGCATTCGCAGGTCGGTCAGCACCAGATCGAACCGTGTCCGTGCGGTCTTCTGGAGGGCTTCGGCCGCGCTCCCCGCGGTATCCACGCGGTAGCCCTCGGAACTCAGGATGGTCCGCAGGACCTCGCGCTGGGCACTCTCATCATCCACGACCAGGATCTGTCCCTTGGTCATGCCTCGGGCACTCCGGCGGGAAGTTGGAGTCGGACGAGCGTGCCCTTCCCGGGCTCACTGGACAGGTCGATGTGCGCGCCATGCTGCTCCAAGATCTGCTTGGTGAGGGCCAAGCCGAGCCCGATTCCCACCTCTTTGGTGGTGAAGTAGGGTTCGAACACGCGCGGAAGGTTTTCCGGCGCGATGCCCACCCCCGTATCCTGGAACCGGATCTCCACCCACCCATCGGAACTGTCAATCGGTCGAGGGGTCGAGGGGTCGAGGGGTTCAACCGCCTTGGCCAAATTGACTGGTTGACTACTTGACCCATCGACCCGTCGCGCAGCGACGGTGAGAGCCCCGCCACCTGGGGTCATGGCCTGGAAGGCGTTCAGGACCAGGTTCAGGAAGCAGGTCTTGATGTGGGGCTCATCCACCCAGACCGCCGGCAGGTCGGCCGCGTAGTCCCGTTCCACCCGGATCTGCTGCGCCTGGGCCTTCTGGGCCGCCACCTCCAGCACCTCGTCCAGGAGCGTCCGAACGTCCGTGGCCTGCCGCTTCAATTCCAGTGGCTTCCCGTACTTCAAGAATCTCTCGATCATGGCGTTCAGGCGGTGAATTTCCTGTTTGATGATGGACGTCAGGCGAGCGAACTCTTCCAGGTCCGACGGGGTCCTCGGGGCAAACTGCGCTCCGAGATGGTCAATGATCAGGCTGATGGAGTTGAGGGGGTTCCGCACCTCGTGGGCGATTCCCGACGCCAGGTGGGCGATGGCCGACAGCCGCTCCGCCTGGTGCAGCCGCGCTTCTAGCTCCGCCCTCTCCCGCAGGCGCTCCACCATCTCGTTGAAGCTGCGGTTCAGCTCGCCGATCTCGTCCCGGCGGCTCGTGGGCAGATGCTCCTCCAGATCGCCCTGGGCCACCCGGCGGGCCGCGGCCACGACGCGGGAAATGGGCTTGGTATAGGTCCAGGCCAGGACGACCGAGCCCCCGATACCGATGGCGAACACGAGAATTGTGGCGATGAGCCGCTTGAGGAAGTTGACACGGATCAGCTCGCTGAAGTCGTCCAGGATCATGCTGATCAGGATGTACCCGCTCCGCTGGTTGCCGATGACGATGGGGACGAAGAGGTTGTAGGTTTTCTGGCCGCGGCCACCCACGTTCTCCTCGCCCAAGCGCGCCGTGATCAAGAGGTCCTTGCGCTTCGGGTCCACGCGGACACCTACGCGGCGGGGATTGGAGGAGGCGATGACCTCCTCTTCGTTGCTGACGATGGAGATCTCCCGGACACCGCGCCGCTGGAGCCGCTGCACGTAATCCTGGAGGCGTGCCTCACTGGTCCGGCCTTTGGAGGTGAGTTGCTCCACGCTGATCTGGATCGCCGTCGACAGATCCGTGGTGTGCCGCTCGACCTGGGTGATGAGCCGGTTCTCCGCCTGCCAGTACATCAGGAACAGCGTGGCCAGCACGAGCATCAGCAGCCCGAACATCATCGCGAGCAGCTTGCCGCGCAGGCTTAACTTCCACCCACCCCTGGGCCACATCGGCCTCGCCTCCAATCATCGGCTAGTCTATCCAAGGTGGCCACCGGCTGTAAAGGAGGAAACAGAGGGTCGGCAGGGGTGGTCAAGAGCGTTCGACCGTTCGGCTGTTCGGGTGTACGCGAACTGCCGAACCGTCGAACCACCGAACGCTCTCGGGTTGTGTATCACGAGGCGTCGACGGGCAGGGAGCTCTCCAGGCGGGCGTAATCCCCCCGAAAGTGGAGCAGAGGCGATCCGGCGGTGTCGAGCGGCTCCACCCCCGAATCCCCGGCATCGCCCACAACAATGGTATGATCGCCGCCGGGATAGCGAGCCTGGATCCGGCATTCCACGTGGGCCGGAACGTCGGTCAGGATGGGCGCCCCCGTGACGCCCGACCGATGCGCAATGCCCTCGAACTTCCGGGCGTCCTTCCTGGCGAAATGACAGGAGAGCTGTGCCTGGTCATCCCGCAGGAAGTTCACCGCAAAAGCCTCGCCCTCTTGGAAAGCCTCGTGACAGTCGGCCTGCCGGTCGATGCAGACCAGGATCAGCGGCGGCGTGAGCGAGACGGAGCAGACCGCGGTGGCCGTGAGCCCCCGCGGGTCCCCGTGCCGGTCCCGCGTGGTCACTACCGTTACCCCTGCCGCCAGCGATCCCATCACCGTGCGGAACCGGGTCGGGTCCAGCCCCATCGTCTCTTCCCCTGTCCCTTGGCAACCGAGCATCGCACCCCTCAAAGATGCGGCCCGCAGGATACACGTGTAGGTTCGGAACGGCAAGCGCCTTCCGGTGGCGGGATACCGACTGCTGGGCGTGAGCCCTGGCTCAACCCAAAAACCTCACCGCCAAGATCGCAAAGATCGCAAAGAGTCGCCAACACTCATCAGGTCAGAAGAACTGCCGGATCGGAATTTTCCGCATGGCATCTCTGAGTTCTCCCGGATCGACCCTTTGAATATGCGCGGTTCCTCTGCGTCCTTTGCGTGCTTAGCGGTTGAACTGCACTATTCGGACTCAACCGATCATGCGGCAAGCCCGGTTGGTCCAGGCAGTGCGGTCCCTCTAAGCAGACCCATGTCTGGCGGCTGGGAAGTCTGTGGAGGATTCCGCGAGTGGGAAAGAGGCCTGGTGAGAAAAGGGGAGGGCCTTCAGCCTGCCCAGAATGTCCGCCACGCCTCACCCGGGAGGGGACCGCGTGCTCTGGGCTCTGCACCGGCACCGCCCGGCCGTCCATGACCCCGGTGGCCGCCAGGACGAGGCCCGCCAGGAGCTCACCGTCTGCCTGGTTCCCCACGGGCACGCAGTGCTCCCGCACGGCGGACTGGTACTTCTCCGCAACATACTGGAGCAGCCGCCGCCGTGACGACCTCCGGGGTCACTTCGTGTGCCGCTATGCCGCCCGGGAGGCAGCCAGGAGCAGGGCCACCTCGACGGTATGCAGGAGCGTGGCGGGCTCGGTCACCTTCGGCAGCGCCAACTCCGCCCCCGCCTCGAAGGCGCGGACATTGAGGTTGTCATGGCTCATGGCGGTCAGCATGATGACCGGGATGGCCTTCGTCTCCGGTTTGGCCTTCAGACGCAGACACGCCTCGAAGCCGCTCATCCCGGGCATGCGGATATCCAGGAGGATAAGGCCAGGGCGCTCCTGGGCGGCCACCTCCAGGGCCGTGGGTCCGTCGCTGGCCGTCAGGACGGAGTAGCCTCGGGACCGCAGGATCTCCTCGGTCAGCTCCCGGCTGGTCGGGTCGTCATCCACGCAGAGGATCTTGACCTCCGGTGGGCTCGGAAGGCCTAGGGCTTTCGCAGTCCCCAGGATAGCAGCCTGGTCCAGCGAGAAGCCGCAGACCTGGCAGCGACGGACGGTGCGGGAGCCTTCGGTGAATCGAAAGATCGGTTGAATGACTCGACACTTCGGGCAGTACTCAGGTTCTAGCCGGTCACCCATTTTCGCCTCCTTTGACGTGGACGAGATGACGTCTGATGAGGGGTTGCGGAGCCTCCTGATCGGCCTCGGATATTCGCCGATTGCGCGTCAGTCCGGAATAGGCGATCGTGATTCTCCCATGCCTCCAGGACTCTGACAGTCACGGCCGGGATGGGTAGTCGAGTGAGCTGGGCGCAGGGCTACCCGCCCACTGTCGGTTCCTCCAGGGGCCTCCCGGCCAGCACCGCCTCGATGGTGGCAACGAGGCCCTCTCGACGGAAGGGCTTCGGCACACAGGCCTGGGCCCCGGCGGCGTAGACCTGCCGGTTGAGGCCAGGATCATCGCTGGCGGTGAGCATGATGATGGGGATCCGCTGGGTCCGCGGCCCCGCGCGGAGACGCCGGCACACCTCGTAGCCGTCCATGCCTGGCATCTGGACATCGAGGACAACGAGGTCCGGCAGCTCGGCGTTGGCGAGGCCGAGGCCGGCCACCGCGCCGTCCGCGCTGCGGACCGCATAGCCCGCCGGCTCCAGAAGCGCGGTCACGAGGGTGCGGGTCTGGGCGTCGTCGTCGATCACCAGCACGCGCCTCTGCATGGTCCCTCCTGCCTTTCGTGCTTCTCTCACGTTACCTGCTGGCGCCCCTCCACCTCGGCGATCCGGGCTCGCAGCCACTCCGTCTCCCGCCGCGTGGTAACGGCATTCCGGCGGTGCCGGACTGCGCGGTGGACCGCCAGGACCACCAGGTCCGGGGCCAGCCCTTTGACGATGAAGTCGAAGGCCCCCAGCTTGAGCGCCGTAATCGCGTTCCGGGCGCTGGCGTGGGCGGTCAGGACGATGACCGGGAGGTCCGGATCCTGGGCCTTCAGGCGCTCCAGGACCTCCAGACCGGACAAGCCGGGCATCATGAGGTCCAAGAGCACCGCCTCAACGGGAGTGTGGCTGGCCAGGGCCAGGGCCTCCGCTCCGTCACTCGCCGCCCAGACGTGGAACCCGTGCTCGGCCAGCAGGTCCCCGTAGAATTGGCGCGTGAGGGCCTCATCGTCCACCAGCAGGACCGGCAGATTCGGCAGGACCTCCCCCGCCGGCATGGCTCCTGTGGCAGCCACCCTGGAGACAGCCTCCCGCCGCTTCGCGTGGCGGGCGGCCTCCAGCTCGTGGAGGTAGGCCAGGGTCCGGTCCAACTCCTGGTGGATGCGCCGTACCTTCAGCATGGCGGCCACGCGGGCCCGGAGATCCTCGGGCTCGACGGGCTTCGTCACAAAGTCATCGGCGCCGCTCATCAAGGCCTGCTCCTTGGTTTTCACCTGCCCGAGCGCTGTCACCACGATGATCGGCACCGCGCTGGTCGTCGACTCTTGCTTCAGCCGCTGGCAGACCTCGAAGCCGCTCATTCCCGGCATCATCAGGTCGAGCAGGATCAGGTCTGGAGGCGCGGCGGTTGCCTGGGCCAGGGCCTCCGCACCCGTGGCCGCCTCCACCACCTGATAGCCGGCCTCGGTGAGGATGGCTTCCAAGAGCTCCCGATTCCCTGTCTCGTCATCCACGATCAGGATGGTTTCGACCATGGGGCAGCCTCCCGGCACTCGTTCGGCCTTTTCCAACGTCGTCTCAGAGAGCGCGGTCATCCCGGTGCCAAGGCACACGGGGGGCGCGCGTCACACTCTTCCGCAGATCCCTCGACCCCTCAATCCTGTATTTCTCCTGTTCCCCCTCTACGATTCGGCGGCTCGCAAGAGGAATCGGTGGAGGGTTTCGCGCAGGACCTGCGGGTCGAGTGGTTTCGTCAGGTGCGCTGCGCAGCCGGCCGCGATCGCGCGCGCCTCCTCGCCGCGCATGGCGTTCGCCGTGAGGGCTACCACAGGGATACTCGCTGTGGTCGGATCGGCCTTGAGCCGACGGGTGGCCTCGTAGCCCGTCATGCCCGGGAGCTGGAGGTCCATCAGGATGAGATCCGGCCGCTCGACCTCGGCCAGCCGGAGACCCACCTCGGCAGAGGAGGCCGAGAGCACCTGGCAGCCAGCCGCTCCCAGCAGCTCTGTGATCAGCTCCAGATCTACCGGATGGTCCTCCACCACCAACACGCGCCAGGCCACGATCCCACCTCCCGAACTCACGTCCGTCCCACGCTGCGCACGACCTTCCGAGCGGTCCCCATCATCGCGGCTCCCAGCATGGCTGCCCATCTCTCGACCTCTAGCACGTCGGGCCGCCCCCTCAGGCGCCTCCTCGAGTGTGGACTGCCTGGGCAGAGGCGGTCAGAGGGTCATCGTCATCATCTTGTACCACAGGCTCTGTTCCAGGTACTTGAGGTCCAGGGGCTTGGTGATGTAGTCGAAGGCACCCAGCTGGAGCGCCCGGCGCCCTGTCTCCTCCTCGTGGACGGCCGTGACCATGATGACGCCCACCGCCTGGTCGATCTCCCGAACCCGCCGCAGCACCTCCAGGCCGTCCATCCTGGGCATGCGCACGTCCAGCAGGATGAGGTGGGGCCGGTCCTCCTGGAGCCGGCGCAGGGCCTCTTCGCCATTCGAGGCGGCGATCACCTCGTAGCCTTTGGCCGTCAGGAACTCCGTGAGGAGCTCGACGGCATTCGGCTCGTCGTCCACCACCAGCACTCGCGGCATGGCCTCCTCCATGACCACCGGCGGGAATCCGACAGCCCGCTGGGGACTCCTGGCCTCAGTGTTCCGACCCCTCTTCCACTTTGGCGGTGGCACCCGGACCCCGCGTGAGGAGGCGCGCCACGGTCTCCACCAAGACCTGCGCAGAGACGGGCTTGGCCAGGAACTCGTCGGCGCCGAGGGCCAGGGCTTGGTCGGCGTGCACATACCCCAACCCGGTGAGGACCAGGACCGGCAGGTCCCGTGTCCCCTCCGCGCCGCGCACCCGCTTCAGGAGCTCCCAGCCGTCCGCGTCGGGGAGACCGATGTCCAGGACGAGCAGGTCGGGCCGGGCGGCGGCCAGGCGCTCCAGCGCTTCGACTACTGTTCGGGCCGGGTCCACGCCGTAGCCGGCCACGGCCAGGGCGGCGCACAGGGCTTCCCGGAGAGGCGCCTCGTCCTCCACCACCAGGATCCGCGGCGGCGGCGGGGCGGCGAGCACGGGCAGCCGGACAATGAAGCGCGCGCCGCGGCCAAGCCCCTCGCTCTCGGCCCGCACTCGCCCCCCGTGCAGCTCCACCAGGGTGCGGACCAGGGCCAACCCCACTCCCGCCCCCCCATGCGCGCGGGTCTGGGAGCCATCCACTTGGTGGAAGGGTTCGAAGACCCGCTCCAGGTTGTCGGAAGCGATACCCATGCCCGTGTCCTCCACGGTGATCTCCAGCCAGTCGGCTGGAGGGCGATCAGGCAACTGGACAATCTGGCACTCAGGCGGGGTCCCCGGTTGCCGGATTGCCGGATCGCCAGGTTGCCATTTCCCCCGACGGACGGTCACCGTAATCCGCCCGCCGTCCGGCGTGAACTTCACCGCGTTCTCGAGCAGGTGGGCGAGGATCTGGACGAGCTTGCCACGGTCGGCGACCAGGGCAGACATCGCGGGATCGAGCGTGGCGGTGATCTCCAACCCTTTCTGCGCGGCGGCAATGCCCACACGCTCCTGGACCTCCCGGAAGAGTGCACCCAGGGGAATCGATTCCAGCGAGAGGCGATTGGTCCCCGCCTCGACGCGGGAGAGATCCAGGATGTTGCTGACTAGGTCCATGAGGCGCTTGCCACCCCCCTGGATCCGGTCAAGGTAGTGGGCCTGCTTGGGGGTGAGCGGCCCCGCGATCCCTTCCTGGAGGAGGCCGGTGAATCCGAGGATGAAGTTGAGGGGCGTCCGCAGCTCGTGGGACATCTGGCCCAGGAACTCGACCTTGACCCGGAGGGCCTCGGCCAGGCGCCGGTTGGCCTGCTCCAGGTCGGTCGTCCGAACAGTCACCTTCTGCTCCAACCGCTGGTTCGCCTCACGGAGCTCTGCGAGGAACTGCCGATTCTCCAGAAGGAGCCGCCGGTGCTCCAAAGCGCGCTGGACGACCTCCCCGAGCTGTTCCAGGCGGTCCAGGGGCTTCAAGAGGTAATCGTAGGCCCCCTCCCTGAGGGCCGTGATGGCCGAGGCCAGGACCCCGGCACCCGTGAGGATGATGACCTCGATGTCGGGATCCAGTTTCTTCGCTCCTTTGAGGACACCGAGCCCATCCATCTTGGGCATGGTGATGTCGGTCACGACCAGGGCACAGGGCTCCCTCGCCAGGAGCGACAGGGCTTCCTCCCCGTCCGGAGCCGTCGCGACGTCGTAGCCTTGCCGGCGGAGAAAGCGGCTGAGCAGCCTGACGATGTCTGGATCATCATCCACAACGAGGAGGCGATTCATGGTCACTACCCTGCCTGCACCCCTTCGCCCAGGGTCTGCTTGATGCATTCCAGCACGGCAATCACGTCGTAGGGCTTGTGGAAGACGCCCTGCGCACCGAGTTCCTGGGCCTTTTTCTCGACACCCGGCTCGATGCTGCCCGTGAGAACGATGATGGGGATGGTGCTCGTTCGTACAGAGTTCTTCAGCCGTTCGATGACGCTGAAGCCTCCCCCGGCCGGCATGACGAGATCGAGGAGAATCGCGTCTGGCAGGTCCCGGTTGGCCCGGGTCACGCCCTGGAGGGCATCCAGCGCCGCGATCGGCTCATAGCCCGCCTTTCGGAGCACCCCCGCCAGCATGTGGACGATATCCTTGTCATCGTCGACGATCAAGATCCGCTTCGCACTCATGGCTCTCCCCCAGACTCCAGATGCTCCATGCCTGGCTCCTGCCTTGCCGCCAGCGGAAGCCGTACCACGAAGACTGCACCCCCTTCCGGCCGGTTCTCGGCGCGGATCTCCCCCCCGTGCTCGCGCACGATCCCATAACTGATGGACAATCCGAGCCCGGTCCCCTGCCCCACCTCTTTGGTGGTGAAGAACGGATCGAAGATCCGGTCCTGGATGTCCCCCGGAATGCCAGGGCCGGTATCGGCCACGGCCGCCTCCAGCCATCCGGCTGATGCGTCCAATGGTCGAGCGGTCGATTGGTCAATCGGTCGGGACGAATCGACCAGTTGACCAGTTGACCAATCGACTCGTCGAGTCGTCACGGTCAGTCGGCCTCCGCCTTGTGGCTGCATCGCGTCCCGCGCATTCGTGATCAAATTGACGAAGACCTGCTCCAACTGGAACCGATCCCCACGGATCATCGGGAGAGCGGGATCCAGCTCCGTCACGACCTGGATGTTCCTCAGGCGGAGCTGCTGGTTTAGCAACGTGAAGGCGGCCTCGATGACCTCGTTGAGCACCACGGGCTCGAGTATGCCCCTCGACTGTCGGGAGAAGTCCCGCAGGTGGTTGATGATCTTCGCCATCCGAATGGTTTGCGCTTGGATCCGGTCGAGGTCGGTTTTCACCTCCGCGTCGAGCGAGTCTTCGGCCAGCAGCCCCTGCGCGTAGCCCCGGATGACCGTCAGCGGCTGGTTGAGTTCATGCGCCACGCCGGCGGCCAAGGTCCCCACCGCGGCGAGCTTCGCCGACTGGACCAGCTCCACTTGTGTCTCCTTGAGCGCCCGGGTCCGCTCCTCCACCCGCCGCTCCAACGCCTCCGCGTGCCCCTGGACCTGCTGATACAGCCGGGCATTCTCTATGGCGATGGCTGCGTGGGTGGCCAGCATCTGGAGGCGACGGAGGTCATCGGGCGTGAAGCACCGGCCGGGCTGGGTGGTGTGAGAGTTGAGGACCCCCAGGAGGCGGTCCCCGAACAGGATGGGGACCGTGATGGCGGCCACAACGTGCGAGAACCCGGGCAGGGCATAGGGCGAGGCCTGGTAGTCCTGGAGAATCAGGGGTTGGCAAGTCTGCGCTACTGTCCCGATGGCCCCCCTGCCAAGCTCATAGGTATAGTGCCGGGCCTGCTCCGCCTCCGCCCCGCGGGCGGCCCCGTAGGAGAGCCGCTGGGTCGCCTCGTCCCAGAGGATGAGCTGACCAAACGGATTGGCCAGCAGGCGAATCGCACCAGCTACCACCGCCTCCAGGACCGTCGAGAGTTCGAGGTGCACCGTGATGGCCTGGCCGATCTCCTGGAGGGTCTGGAGCTCCTGGGCTCGTGCTTCGGCGGCAGCGTAGAGCCGGGCATTCTCCATGGCGATGGCTGCGTGGGACGTGAACAGGCCGAGCCGTTGCCGGTCGTTTTCGGCGAACGGATGCTCGACCCCCTGCCGGCTGAGGGCGATGACACCCAGGAGCCGCCCCTGGTACAGGAGAGGCTCGGCAATAGCACTGGTAATCGGCGCACGCTCGAGGGTCATAGCGATCGCGTGGGGCCAATGGCGATAGTCATTGACGATCAGGCCCTCTCGTCGCTCGGCGACTGTCCCCGCCAATCCCTCTCCCAGGCGGAGACGCATCTCCCCTCGCCATTCTCCGTACCCGTGCCAGGCTTCGGGGATAAGAAGCCCAGCCCGTTCGTCCCAGAGGAAAATCGTCCCTCCCTCGGCACCAACCAACTCCGTCGCCCGCCTGGTGATCAAGCTCAGCAAGGTACGGAGGTCCAATTCCCGAGTGAGCTCCTCGCTGACGGTTCGGACCGTCTCGAGCTGTCGCCGCCGGTCCTGCTCCTCTCGGAAGAGCTCAGCATTCTGGAGGGCCAAGGCCGCCTGGCCGGCGAAGGCGGTGAGGAAGGTGATCTCGGCCTCCGGGTACGCGTGCGGGGTGGGGGTGTTGAAGACCAGGACCCCGAAGAGCCGGTCCTGAAACTTCACCGGAAGACCCAGGTAAGAGACGACGCCGTAGGGCTCGATGTGCTGGGGAAAGTGGACCCGGGGATCCCCCCGCGTATCGGCCACGGCCAGCGGTTTACCGGTGGCCGCCACCTGGCCCGAGAGGCTTGCCCCCATCGGGATCACCAGGTCCGGTTCCGCGTCCAGCGGGAATCCCACCCCCACGCGACATCGGAGGACCTGAGTGTCCTGCTCCAGGAGGAAGAGGCGCACGATGGGAGCTCCGGAGATCGTCGCTGCATGCTGGGCGATGGTCTCGAGGATCTGATTCACCTCCAGGGAAGAGGTCAGTGCCTGGTTCGCCTGGAGGAGCGCCTCCCGCTCTGCGCCGCGGCGGACTGCCGCCCCGTAGAGCCGGGCATTCTCGATGGCGATGGCTGCCTGGGAGGCAAGCATCTGAAACAGGCGGAGGTTCTCGGACATGAAGCGCTTCCCTGGCTGGGTGGTATGGGAGTGCAGGACTCCCAGCAGCCGATCCCCGAACAGGATGGGGGTGGTGATGGTGGCCACCACGTCGGGGAACTCGGGCAGGGCATAGGGCGACGCCTGGTAATCGTCCAGGATCATGGGCTGCCGGGTGAGCGCCACAGTCCCGTTGATACCTCGGCCCAGCTCGAAGGTCTGATTGCGCACCCGCTCCGCCTCGGGACCCAGGGCGGCCGCGTACCGCAGCGTTTGGGTCTCTTCCTCCCACAGGAGGATCTGGGCAAAGGGGTTCTCCAAGAGACGCATCGCTCCCGCCACCACGGCCTCCAGGACCGCGGGCAGTTCCAGGCGACTCGTGATGGCTTTGTCGATCTCCCGGAGGGTCTGGAGCTCCTGGGCCCGCCCTTCGGCGGCAGCGTAGAGACGGGCATTCTCGATGGCGACGGCCGCCTGGGCAGCGAAGAGCTGAAGAGTCTGCCGATCTTCTTCGGCGAATGCCCGCCCATCCTTTTCGTGATTGAGCGAGATCACCCCGACGAGACAATCGCGGTACAGGAGGGGCTCGGCCAGAACCGCCGTGATCTCAGTCCGCGCCTGAAAGAGAGGATTGGCTATCGCAGCGGTCTTGTAGTCATTCACGATGAGTCCCTCACGCCGCTCCGCGACCCTGCCGGCGACTCCCTCCCCAGACCGAATCGAGACCTCCCCCACCCAAGGCCCCAGGC
>Ga0210377_10002146_pt1 | contig 17492 bp, 11 predicted proteins | sample PLM4_65_b1redo_FD_155480 | JGI IMG/M metagenome (GOLD analysis project Ga0210377, IMG submission 155480) | Groundwater sediment microbial communities from an aquifer in East River, Colorado, USA - PLM4_65_b1 redo | ecosystem: Environmental > Terrestrial > Soil > Riparian zone | place: USA: East...
GCGTGCATCGACGCTCGATCTTCGCGCGCAAGAACTATTTCTACCCCGATCTTCCGAAGGGCTACCAGATCTCCCAGTACGAGGACCCGATCGCGACCGGCGGCTGGATCGAGGTCGCCCTCGAGGACGGCGAGCACGCGCGCACGCAGCGCGTCGGTCTCACCCGGATCCACATGGAGGAGGACGCTGGCAAGTCGATCCACGACGCTGCGCACGTCGCTGACGACGCGACGCACATCGACTTGAATCGAGCCGGCGTCCCGCTGCTGGAGATCGTCTCCGAGCCGGACCTGCGCTCTCCCGCGGAGGCTGCGGCCTACCTGCGCGCGCTGCGCCAGATCCTTCGCTACATCGAAGTGTCGGATGCCGACATGGAGAAGGGGCACTTCCGCTGCGACGCAAACGTCTCGCTGCGCCGGCCCGGAGACTCGGCGCTCGGGACGCGCACCGAGCTGAAGAATCTGAACTCCTTCCGATTCGTCGAGCTGGCGCTCGAGGCGGAGATCGAGCGGCAGGCGGCGATTCTCGAGGGCGGCGGTCGCGTGCAGCAGGCCACGATGGCATTCGATCCGGCGACGCGACGGACCCGTGTGCTGCGCCTCAAGGAGAACGCCGAAGACTACCGCTACTTCCCGGATCCCGACCTGATCCCCCTGGTGCTCTCCGAAGAGCAGATCGAACGGGTGCGTGCATCGCTGCCCGAGCTCGCCGAGCACAAGTGCGTGCGTTTCCAGCGCGAGCACGGGCTCTCCGCGTACGACGCACGGCAGCTCACTTCGAGCCGCGCGCTCGCGGACTTCTTCGAGCAGGCGGTGGCGGCGCATGGGACGCCCAAGGCCGTCGCCAATTGGATGCTGCGCGATCTGCGCGAGGCGCTCTCCGCGTTCGACCTCGAGATCGAGAGTTCTCGCCTCACGCCGCAGAGCCTCGCCGCCCTGATGCGCCTCGTCGACGCGGGCCGCACCACGGCCAAGAGCGCGCGCGAGCTCCTGCCGGTGCTCGTGCGGGAAGGCGGCGATCCCGCGGCCCTGGTCCGCGAGCGCGGGCTCGAGGCCATGTCGGACGCCGGCGTGCTCGAGGCCGCCGTCGCAGCGGCGATCGCCGAGAACGCGGAGAACGTCGCGCGCTATCGAAGCGGCGAGGAAAAGGTCCTCAACTTCCTGATGGGCCAGGTGATGCGCCGCACCGGCGGCAAGGCGAGCCCCGCCGTGGTGCGCGAGCTGCTCGCCCGCAAGCTCGCGCGAGAGACTTCGTGAGACGGTTCGTCCACGCCGCCCTGGGCGTGGCGGTGCTCGCGGCTCTCGCTCTGGCTGCTCTGGCCGTGCTGCTGCCAGCGCTGGTCGCGAGCGACGCGGCGCGCGCGCGCGTCGCCGCCGCCGCCGAGGCCGCGCTCGGGCGCGAGCTGCGCTACGAGCGTCTCGAGCTCGGGATGTTGTCTCCAGCGCTCGTGATGGTCGCGCCGGTGATGGCTGGGGCCACGTCTGGAGCGCCCCCATTCGCCGAAGCGCACCGCGTGACGTTGCGCGTGGCGAAATTGTCGCTGCTCGCGCGCTCGCTGTGGATCGATCAGATCGTCGTCGAGGGCGCGACGCTGCGGCTCGAGGACGCAGCGGTCGAGCCTGCGGTCCCCTGGGAGCTGCGCAAGATCGAGGCGAAGCTGCGCGGCGAGTCGCCCGAGGCGCCGGTCCGCGTCGAAGCGTCGTTCGAGCTGGCCCGCGGCGGGCGTGCGAGGGTGCAGGGCAGCGTCACGCTGGCGGGCAAGATCGATCTCGTGCTCACACTCGAAGACGTCGCGCTCGCGTACGCTGCTGCCTATCTGGAAGCGGGGGCGCGGCTCGCGGGCGCCGTGAGCGGCACGCTCGCGCTGGAAGGCCCCGCCCGGAATCCGAGACGCATCTCCGCGCGGCTCGCGCTGCGCGACGGCGATGTGCGGCTCGAGGCGATCACGCTGCGCGGCCCGTTGCGTGTCGAGGCCGACCTGGCCGGTGGTCTCGACGCGCGGAACGGGCGCTTCGTCGTAGACGCCACGGATGCGGAGCTCGTCTTCGGCGGAAGCTACCGCAAGCCTCCCGGAATCTCGGCGACCGTCAGCGGGCGCGTCGTGAGCGGGCCGGGTGGGGTGCTCGCCATCGACGACGTGAAGCTCCGCGTGCGCGGCCGCGAGGCCAGCGCCCGGCGGCTCCAGACCCGCAGCGACGCGCTGGCTTGGGACGGAAGGGTCTAGCCCGCGGGCGGGGCGCCCGGGGCCTGCGCCGCAGCCCGGCTGGCGGGAGGCCCGTCGCGGCGGGGGCCCAATCCGATCGATGCGTCTTCGTGATCCCGCGCACGGGCCCGCGGCTTCTTCTCGTGTTGATTTCCCTTCAAGTTGGTCCCCTCGGCGGGACGATAACCATGCTTCGAGGGGCTGCGATGGGCGGAACCGTCCTGTGCGTCGACAATGACCGGAATCTCTGCGAGGTCCTCGCCAAGGCCCTGCGCAGCGAAGGCTACCGCGTGGCGACCGCCCATGACGGCGATCTCGCGCTCGAGGCGGTCGGCCGCGTGCGGCCGGACCTCATACTGCTCGATCTGATCCTTCCGAAGCGCGACGGCTTCGCCGTGCTCGAGGCGCTGCGCGCCCTCCCGGCGCCGCAGAGCGAGCTGCCCGTGGTGCTGATCTCCGGCTGCTCGCCCACGCCCGAGTACACGCGACGCGCCGAGGCCCTGCGAGCGGCCGCCCTGCTGCGCAAGCCCGTCTCGCTCGAGACGCTGTTCGCGGCCGTCGCACGCGAGCTCGGCCAGCCGCCGCGAAGCGCGTCGAAGCGTTCCTCGGCGGCCCCGGGCGCCGCCGCGGAGTCGGGCCTCGAGGGCTCCTTCGAACAGCTGCCGTTCGCGGCGTTGCTCCACCACCTGCACGGCCTGCGCGCCACCGGCGTGCTGCACCTGAGCCACGATCGCAAGCGCAAGTGGCTGCGTCTGCGCGACGGCTACCCGATCGGCGTGCGTTCGAATCTCGTGAACGAATGCCTCGGCAATCACCTGGTGCGCGCGGGGCGGATCACGGCGTCGGAGCTCGCGGAATCGCGCCGGCGCATGCAGGACGGGCAGCTCCAGGGCGAGATCCTGGTCGCCATGGATCTGCTCTCGGAAGACGAGATCGCGACCGCGCTGCGCGCGCAAGCAGAGGAAAAGCTCTTCGAGATCTTCGGCTGGCCGACCGGCGCGTTCCGCTTCGAGGTCGGCGGCCATCTGCAACGGGCGAACGATCTCACGCTCGAGCGCAGCCCGGCAAACCTGATTCTCGAGGGCGTGCGCTCGCGCCTGCCGATCGAACGCATCGATGCGTATCTCGCGGCAAATTCGCACTGCATGCTCAGTCTGGCGGAGAGCCCCTTCTACCGCTTCCAGGAGGTGGATCTCGACACCGAGCAGCAGAAGCTCGTACGCGATCTCGAGAAACCGCGCCGACTCGCCGAGTTCATCGGCGCCAGTGACGACGTACGTCGCACCGTGTATGCGCTGATCGCGGCGGGCACGCTCGAGCCGCGAGGGGAAGCTGCGGCCAAGCGGGGGCTGGCAGGGAAGGTCGCCGCGAAGGCCGCGAAAGCTGCGAAGCCCGCCACGCCGGCAGCCCGGCCCGCGAAGGCCGCGCCGCTGCGCGAGGTCGTGCGCCGGGCGCCGGAAGACGCGAAGTCGGCGGAGCTCTCCGCGCTCGCGCAACGTTTCCGCGGCCAGAGTCCCTTCCAGATCCTCGACGTCCCCGAGACGGCGGACGAGCAGCAGATCCAGGCCGCGTACGGGAGACTCTGCGAGCGCACGCATCCCGACCGCGTGAGCCATTCGAACGAGGCGGTGAAGGTGCTCGCGGCCGAGGTGTTCGCGATGGTCGCGAACGCCTACGAGTCGCTGGTCGATCCGCGCCGGCGCCAGCAGATTCTGCTCGGCCAGCGCAAGGCCGACCGCGAAGCCGCGGAGCGCGAGGTCGGCAAGCGCGCGCTGGATGCCGAGATGCAGTTCCAGCAGGGTGATGCGGCGCTGCGTGCGCGCGACTATGAAGCGGCGCTGCGCTGCTTCGGGCGCGCCCTCGAGCTCTACCCCGACGAGGGCGAGTACCACGCCCATTACGGCTGGACGCTGCACCTGTCCCATCCGAGCGATCCCGCGATGGCCTCCGAGGCGATCGAGCACGTGCAGCGGGCGCTCAAGCTGGCGCCCGATCGGGAGAAGCCCTACCTGTTCATGGGTCGCCTGTGCAAGGCGATCGGCCGCGCCGACGTGGCGGAGAAGATGTTCGCGCGCGCGCTGAAGATCCAGCCGGATTGCCTCGATGCGCTGCGCGAGCTCCGCCTGATCAACATGCGGCGCGAGAAGGGGAAGGGCCTCATCGGGCGTCTGCTCCGCCGGTGATGGCCGGTGGAGGCGGAGTCGATGGGAGTGCGGGTCAGCGGGAAGACGATCTGGCTCGACGGCGTGTTCGTGGATTGGGCCGACGCAAACGTCCACGTCCTCACCCACACCCTCCACTACGGCCTCGGTGTCTTCGAGGGAATCCGGTGCTACCGCACCGCGGACGGACGCTCCGCGGTGTTTCGCCTCGGCGATCACGTGCGTCGGCTCTTCGATTCGGCGCGCATCAATCTGCTCGAGATGCGTCTCTCGCCCCAGCAGATCGAGGAGGCGATCCTCGAATCGCTGCGCCGCAACGACCTCGCCGAAGGCTATGTGCGCCCGATCGTTTTCCTGGGTGACGGCGAGATGGGGCTCAACCCCGGCGGCAATCCGGTGCGCACGGCCGTGATCGCGTGGGCCTGGGGCAAGTACCTGGGTGAGCAGTCGATGGAGCTCGGCATCCGCGCCAAGATCTCGAGCTTCTGCCGCCACCACGTGAATGCCAAGATGACCAAGGGCAAGACCTGCGGGGACTACGTCAACTCGATCCTCGCCAAACGCGAGGCGTTGCTCGAGGGCTATGACGAAGCGCTGATGCTCGACACGAACGGTTGTGTGGCCGAGGCGAGCGGCGAGAACATCTTCGTGGTGCGCGACGGCGTCTTGCGCACGCCTCCGCTGCACAGCGTGCTCGACGGCATCACGCGGGCGACGGTGATCGAGCTGGCAAGGGACGCGGGCCTGCCGTTCGAGGAACGCACGATCACGCGCGACGAACTCTACGTTGCCGACGAGATCTTCCTCACAGGCACGGCGGCCGAGGTGACGCCGATCCGGGAGGTCGATCGGCGCACGATCGGGGGCGGGCGGCGGGGGCCGGTGACGAAGCGGATCCAGACCGCCTACTTCGACGTGGTCGCCGGCCGGGAGCGCAAGTACGAGCGCTGGCTCACGTATCTCTAGCAAGCGCGCGCGCAGCGAGGCGGAGCCGAGCGGAGTACACGCGAGCAAGCGGCCCCCAAGCAGATTCTCCTGGATTCTGTATCACGGCGTGATACAATGCGTCTCCATGACGGACGCCAACTCCCGACCCGGATCCGGACCCGAAGCCGACGATCCCGAGCAGCCGCGCCGAGAGCGCAAGGAACGCGTGCTGCACACGCGCATCTCCCAGCAGCTCGCGGAGGACATCGGCCGCATGGCCGAGGATCTGCGGGTGCCGGTCTCGAACCTGGTGCGCAACGTGCTCGAGGAGGTCTTCAGCGTCGTCGAGACGGTCACCGACAACGTCGGAGAGCTGATCGAGGGCGTGATGGACGAGGCGGGACGCGCCCGTGAGCGCGCCCGTCACAGGGGGTCCCAGAGCGGCCGGCACCGGGATCGCGCCCGTCCGGGTGGCTTTGGCCGTCCGGCGGGCGAGCCGCGCGACGCGGAGCCGCCGCGGGAGGACCCCCCGGATCTGCTCGGCTGGCAGCCGTTGATCCTGGCGCGTGCGGGCGCGTGCAGCGATTGCGCGGCTCCGATCCCGCGCGGCGCGCGCGCCTACGTCGGCGTCACCCACGCAGGACCGGGCGCCCTCACGCTCTGCGCGGATTGTCTCGCCGCGCGGCGGCCGTCCTGAGCCGCGGATCCCGGCACGCGTGCCGCGCCTGAACGAGCTCCAGACCCCCGCGCTCGTCGTCGACGCCGGGACGCTCGATCACAACTTGCGCACGATGTCCGCGGCGCTGCCCGGCCCGCGCCTGCGACCGCACGTGAAGGCGCACAAGTGCAGCGCGCTGGCGCGGCGCCAGGCCGCGCTCGGTCACCGCAGCTTCACGTGCGCCACGATCCGCGAGGTCGAGGGTCTGGCCGCGGCGGGGCTCGGCGACGATCTGCTGCTCGCGAACGAAGTGCTCGACGCGCGCCGGCTGGCTGCCGTTCCTGCGCGCGTCACCGTCGCCGTCGACTCGGAAGAGACCATCGCGGCGGCGGCCGCCGGCGGCGTGCGCGAGGTGCTGATCGACGTCAACGTCGGCCTCCCGCGCTGCGGCTGTGCGCCAGCGGACGCGGGCAGGCTCGCCGCGCTAGCGCGCCGGCGCGGCCTCGAGGTACGTGGCGTGATGGGCTACGAGGGACACGCCATGCTGGTGGAAGACGCGGGCAAGCGATCGGCGCTCGTGTCGGACGCGATGGCGCTCCTGCGCGCCGCCCATGCCGAGGTCGGCGGCGCCGTCATCTCGGCCGGTGGAACGGGCTCGTTCGACCGCAATCCAGTCGCGACCGAGATCCAGGCCGGCTCCTACGCGCTGATGGACACGGCCTACGCGAAGCTCGGTCTGCCCTTCCGCTGTGCGCTCAGCATCCAAGCCACGGTGATCTCCGTCGGCGCTGCGTACGCGGTGGCCGATTGCGGGCTCAAGGCCCTCGGCATGGACCACGGCAACCCCACGATCGAGGGCGCGAAGGTCTGGTTCTGCTCCGATGAGCACGTGACTTTCGCGCCGGAGATTCCCGTGCGGGTGGGCGAACGCGTTCGCGTGTGGCCGGCCCACGTGGATCCGACCGTCGCCTACCACGAGCGGCTGCACCTGGTCGCGGACGACGAGGTGCTCGAGATCTGGCCGATCGACCTGCGCGGCTGGTAGCCGGCTTCAGAGCGGCGCGCGGCGGCCGATAAGCCGCAGCGAGATGTCGAAGCAGCCGAGCGTGCCGCTCCTCGGGCGGCTCGCGGTCCATTTCAAGATGATCAGCATGGAGCAACTCGCCGTGGCGACGCGCGAGCTGGCCTCCGACACCTCCGGCCGGCGCATCGGCGAAGTTTTCGTCGACAAGGGCTTCATCACGCCGGAGCAGCTCGCGAAGCTCTTGCGCGCGCAACAGGAAATGGTCGCCAAGCAGCGCGCCGCCAGCGCCGCGCCCGAGCCGGCCGCCGCGGCCGCGAGCGAGCCGCGTGCGGCTAACGCACCCGTACGGGCCCCGGGTGCGGCTCGCGTGAGCGCACCGGCCTCTGCTCCCGCTCCTCCGCGGGTCGCCGCGAAGCGCGCGCCGCAGGGCGCCTGTGCGACGGCTTCGCCCGAGCTCGATCGCATTCTGCGCGACGCAGTCGCGCAGGGCGCGAGCGACGTCCACATCCACAGCGGTGCGGTGGTGCAGTACCGCGTCGCGGGTAAGCTCGTCTCGACTGGAGGCGCACCGCTCGATGCGGCCGGCTCCGAGAGCGTGCTGCTCCCGGCGCTCGCGGAGCGCGAGCGCTCCGTCTTCGACAAGCACGGGGACCTCGACTTCTGCCACGAGGTCCCGGGCGCGGGCCGTTTTCGCGCCAATCTCTATCGCCAGCAGCGGGGCATCGACGCCGTCCTCCGCTTCATTGCGCCCGAGCCGCCGAGCCTCGAGCAGCTCGGCCTGCCTTCGGGGCTCGCGCGTTTCACCACCTATCCGCAGGGGCTGGTGCTGATCACCGGGCCGACCGGCTGCGGGAAGACATCGACGCTCGCCGCGCTCGTAGACCTGATCAACGAGGAGCGCCGGGAGCACATCCTCACGATCGAGGACCCCGTCGAGTACCTGCACCCGTCGAAGCGTTGCCTGGTGAACCAGCGCAGCGTGTACCGACACACGGGCTCCTTCGCGCGCGCGCTGCGCGCGGCGCTGCGCGAGGATCCGGACGTAATCGTGATCGGCGAGCTGCGCGATCTCGAGACGATCTCGCTCGCGCTCACCGCGGCCGAGACCGGCCACCTCGTGCTGGCGACGCTGCACACCGACAATGCGATCCGCACGATCAACCGCATCGTCGGCTCGTTTTCGTCCGAGCAGCAGAGCCAGATCCGCTCGATGCTCTCGGAATCGCTGCGGGCCGTGGTCTCCCAGCGGCTGATCCCACGCGCCGATGGGAAGGGACGCGTCGCGGCCATCGAGACGCTCGTCGTCACCAAGGCCGTCGCGAACCTGATCCGCGAGAACAAGACGTTCCAGATCCAGTCGATCCTGCAGACCGGTGCGGCGCAGGGCATGGCCCTGCTCGACGCGTCGATCCGCCAGCACGTGCAGTCCGGCGCGATCGCCCGCGAGGAGGCGCTGCGCTACTGCGCAGAGCCGAAGAACCTCTCGGCCTGAGGGGAAAACGATGGCGCGCATCGACGAGCTGCTGGTGAGGTTGAAGGATCTGCGCGGTTCGGATCTCCACCTGGCGGCAGGCATCGGTCCGCGGCTGCGCGTGCGCGGCGAGATCGTGCCCGCGGAAGGCTGGGACACGCTCGACGACGCCGGCGTGCGCGAGCTGTTGGTCGAGATCGTGAGCCCGGAGAAGTGGCGTGAGTTCGAGAGCCAGCTCGATCTCGACTTCGCCTACGCCCTCCCGGGAGTCGGACGCTTTCGCGCCAACTACCTGGTCCAGCAGAACGGCGCGTCGGCGGTCCTGCGACTGATCCCGGCGACGATCCAATCGGTCGAGGACCTGGCTCTGCCGCAGGCGATCGAGTCTCTCACCAAGCTCGATCAGGGCCTCGTGCTGGTCACCGGCCCGACGGGCTCGGGAAAGTCCACGACGCTGGCGGCCCTCATCGACCGGATCAACGCCACGCGGGCGTACCACATCGTGACGATCGAGGATCCCGTCGAGTTCGTCCACGAGAACAAGCGCTCGGTGGTGTCGCATCGCGAGGTCGGGCCGCACACTTCGGGCTTCGGCCCCGCGCTGCGCTCGGCCGTGCGCCAGGACGCCGACGTCGTGCTCGTGGGCGAGCTGCGTGATCACGAGACGATCGCTCTCGCGATCACGGCGGCGGAGATGGGTCTGCTCGTGTTCGGCACGCTGCACACGAACAGCGCCGCGAAGACCATCGACCGCGTGATCGACGCGTTCCCGGCCGATGAGCAGAACCAGGTGCGCATCAGCCTCTCCGACTCGCTGGCCGGCGTGGTCTCGCAGATCCTGCTCCCGACGGCCGACGGCAAGGGACGCTGTGCAGTGCACGAGATCCTGCTGCGCACGAGCGGGCTGCCGAACGTGATTCGCGAAGGCAATACGCCGATGCTCTCCTCGATCATCCAGTCCGGGAAGTCGATGGGCATGCAGTCGATGGACGACGCGCTGTTCGCCTTCGTGAGCGCGGGCCGTGTGCTCCCGGCGGATGCCCTCGCCAAGGCGACCAACAAGTCGCGCTTCGAGGGCCTCGCGGGCGGCGCGTCGCAGACCGCGGCGTAGTTCGTGGACTTCGCTCGGCTTCGCCTCGCTGCGCGCTTCGCTTGCGTAGACTCCCCTCGGCTTCGCCTCGCTGCGCGTCGGCCGACTCTCGAGTCGGCCTGCTAGGCGCGGGTCCGCGGCCGCCGAAGCGGGTATGCTTCCGGGCGACAACGCGTCCCCTTTCGCCCCCCGTCCCGAGGCTCCGCGCATGCGCCGCTGGTCGCTGGTCCTGTTGCTGCTGCTCGCCGCGAGTGCGTTTCTCATCGGCTGTCACTTCTACATCGCTCGCCGGCTCGTGCTCGATCCGGGCCTCGCGCAGCCCTGGCGCGGCGTGGCTCTCGCGGCCCTCGCCGCGCTCGGCGCGAGCCTGGTGCTGCAACCGATCGGCGAGCGTTGGCTGGCTCCGTCGCGGGCGCGGCTGATCGCCTGGCCCGCCTCGCTGTGGATGGGCTTCGCGTTCCTGCTGCTGCTCGGGTTGTTCGCCTCCGACGTCGGGCTCTGGATCGCGGGTGGTGTGGCCGCGGCGGCGCAGGATCTCCCGGGCCCCGGCCCGGGCGCGGGCCTGCGCGCGGCGGCCGTGCTCTCGGTCGCGCTGCTTGCCGGGCTGGCGGGTCTGCGCTCGGGGCTGCGGCCGCCCCAGCTGCGCCGCGTCGAGCTCGAGCTGCCGCGCTGGCCGGCGGGCCGCGACGGCTACCGCATCGTGCAGATCAGTGACATCCACATCGGGCCGATCCTGGGACGCGCTTTCGCCGCGCGGCTCGTCGCGCGCGTGAACGCGCTCGCGCCGGACCTCGTCGCGGTGACCGGCGATCTCGTCGACGGCAAGGTAGAGCTGCTCGCCGACGAGGTCGCGCCGTTCGCGGACCTGCGCGGCCGCGACGGTGTCTACTTCGTCACGGGGAACCACGACCATTACTCGGGCGCCGATGCGTGGGCGCAGGCAATCGCCGAGCTCGGGGTGCGCGTGCTGCGCAACGAGCGCGTCGCGATCGGGGAGGGCGAGCGGGCCTTCGACCTGGTCGGCGTCGACGACCATCACGGCGGCCTGCTGGGCCGCGAGGGCGGCGAGGACCTCGAACGCGCGCTCGCCGCGCGCGATTCCGCGCGGCCTGCCATTCTGCTGGCTCACGATCCCTCGACGTTCAAGCGCGCGTCGAGTCTCGGGATCGACCTGCAGCTTTCGGGGCACACACATGGCGGACAGATCTGGCCGTTCGGCCTGCTCGTCCGGCTCGTGATCCCAACCGTGGCGGGTCTCTACACGAAGGGCGCGGCGCAGCTCTACGTGAGCCGCGGCACCGGCTTCTGGGGCCCGCCCATGCGGCTGTTCGCCCCTGCCGAGATCACCGAGATCGTGCTGCGCTCGCCGCGCGCGGCCGAGCCAGGATCGAACGCCGCATAACAGGAGTGAGAAGATGTTCGAGTGGAGCGAGCAGCACCTGATGATCCGCGACGCCGTGCGGCGCTTCGTGGAAGCCGAGATCAAGCCGAACCTCGAGCAACTCGAGCACGGCGACCTGCCGCCCTACGACGTGCTGCGCAAGCTGATCTCGAGCTTCGGGATGGACGAGATGGCTCGCGTGCGCTTCCAGAAGCAGATCGCTCGCGAGAAGGCGCAGGCCGCGGCGGGCCAGCCCGTCGAAGAGCGCGAGCGCGAGGCCGGCGGCCGCGGCGATGCAGTGGCGATGCAGCTGATTCCGATCATCGAGCTGTGCCGCTACTGCCCCGGGATGGTGACCGCGATGGGCGTGAGCATGGGTCTGACGGCGGCGGCGATCCTGTCGAAGGGCACGACGCAGCAGAAAGAGCGCTGGGCGCTCGACCTGCTCACGATGAAGAAGATCGGCTCCTGGGCGATCACGGAGCCCGGCTCGGGCTCCGACGCGTTCGGCAGCATGAAGTCGAGCGCGCGGCGCGACGGCCATGGCGGATACCTGCTCACCGGCAACAAGACCTTCATCACGAACGGTCCCTATGCCGACACCATCGTGTTCATCTGCAAGCTGGACGAGGAGGGCGTGTCTGCGCGCGAGCGCAAGGTTCTCACGTTCGTCCTGGATCGTGGGATGCCCGGCCTCACGCAGTCGAAGTCGATGCGCAAGATGGGGCTGCACTCGTCGCCGACTGGCGAGCTGTTCCTGCAGGACGTGCACGTCGGGCTCGATCGCCTGCTCGGCGAGACGGAGAACTCGGCGTCGCGCACCGGCGCGAAGGCGACCTTCTCGATCGAGCGTACGGGTGTCGCCTCGATGGCGCTCGGCATCGTCGAGCGCTGCCTCGAGCTCTCGCTCAAGTACGCTCGCGAGCGCGTGCAGTTCGGGCGTCCGATCGGCGAATTCCAGCTGATCCAGGACAAGCTCGCGCGCATGGAAGTGGCGCGGCTCAATCTACAGAACCTCGTGTTTCGTCAGATCGAGATGGCCCAGGCCGGGCGCGGCCCCGGCCTCGCCGAGGCCTCGGCGATGAAGCTGTATGCGGCCCGCGCGGCCGTCGAAGTCGCACTCGAAGCCGTGCAGATCTACGGCGGCAACGGCTACATGGCCGAGTACCACGTCGAGCAGCTGTGCCGCGACGCCAAGGCGTTGCAGATCTACGCCGGCACCGACGAGATCCAGATCTCCGCAATCGCCCGCGAGCTGCTGGCGGGCTAGTCGGCCGACGCGCAGCGAGGCGAAGCCGAGCGGAGTTCAAACGGGCTAGAAAGTTCGCGTCCGATTGGAAGCCCGGCCGGTGCGCGGCGCGCGCCGGCGCGCGGCAAGCCTTGCCTGTGTCGGAACTCACGCTTCCACGTAAAGTCCGAGGACGGGAATCCCGATAGAGCTCTCGAGGATGGCTGGCATCCCACCGCTGAACCGCGCCGCTGCGGTCGGCGCGCGGGCGCGCCCCTGGCGGCTCCGCGGTGCAAAGGGAGCCCTCGATGGCGGAAGCAGCGAAGCGCTCGAACCGGGCCCGACGGTGGCAGGGGCGCGTCGCCGTGGTCGTGTTCTCGCTGTTCCCGCTGGCGGTGCTGGCGGGACTGCTCTCGCCCGGTGTCATCGGACTGCAGACCTCGGCGGAGATGGCCGCGCAGAATCCCGCGACCGACACTTCGCCGCTCGATTTCAAGGGTACGAATCTCGGTCGCTCACCGCTGCTCGTGCCGCGCGACTTCTCCGCCGGCTTCATCCCCGAGCTGCTCGACCTCGACCAGCTGTTTCTCGACACGGCATTCCGCGTCGATCCGTCCGGCGAACGGCTCGCGCGTCTGCTCTCGTTTCCGAGGAGCCACGGCGACGCGATCGTGCTCGACGACGTCGAGGGCACTCCCCTCGATCTGCTCTTCGACGATGCGTTGGTGGGCGATACGATCGCATCGGTTCCTGATGGGCTGCCCGACGCGTTCGGCCTGGGACCGATCGCGTCCTCTGTGCCGCTCGGCAACCGCGTTCGCTTCGACGACTTCCCGAACGGCGGTCCCGGTAGCGGGGGCGGCCCGACGATCCCCGAGCCCGCGACGGGCGTGCTGATCGCGTTCGGACTCGGCCTGCTCGCCATCCGTCCGCGGAGCTGACGAGCGCACAGCGTGCGCCGCTCGCGAGCCCCGCGGCGCGACAAGCGCCGCTACTTCCAACCGATCGGCTGATAGCCCTTCTCGCGCAGACACGTATCGACGTAGGCCATGAAAATCGGATCGTGGTTGCGCGTACGCCACAAGCCGCTCAGCAGCCCCGCGGTTCCGCCGGTGGCAGCTCCGACCGCGGCGCCGGTGCCGGCGTTGCCGGTAATGGCTCCGCCCACCGCACCGACCGCAGCGCCGGCGCCTGCGCCGACCACGCTGCGCCCGCCCGTGTTCGCCGCGGCGTTCGTGTCGCCCACGCCGGTCTTCGCCAGGCTCATGCAGGCATCGATATCGGCCTGGCTGACCGCGACGCCGGCCTGCTGGTAGTGCGCATTCGGGTAGAGCACGGGCCGCTTGGCGGCGCAGGCGGCGGACGCCACGCACACCAGGACGGCCAGGGTGCGCGGGAGGATCGCGTGCCTCATGGCTCCGGATTCCACCGAATCGTCCGCTGGTTGTAAAGGAACCGAGCTCAGCGCGACGGCAGCAGGGTCTGCAGGATGGCGGCCACTTCCGCCGCCGACTGGCAGCGGTCGGCGGGCTGCTTGGCGAGCAGCTTCGAGAGCAGCGCCGCCATCGCGTCGGGAATGCTGGCGTCGAGCTCGCGCGGGTCCGGCGCCGGCGTGTGGCGGTGGTGGTAGGCGAGGTCGCCGTCGGCGAACGGCAGGGCGCCCGTGACCATCCGGAACAGCGTGACGCCGAAGGCATAGAGGTCGGTGCGGTGATCGACGGCATCGCCGGCCGCCTGCTCGGGGGCCATGTAGAAGGGCGTGCCGCCGACCATCGTCGAGGAGCGGCGTACCTCCTCGATGGTCTTGGCCAGACCGAAGTCCATTATTTTGACCACCCGATCCCGTGTGAAGAACAGATTTGCCGTCTTGATGTCCCTATGAACGATGCGCGTTGCGTGCGCATACTGCAGCCCCGCCGCGATCTGCAGCCCGAGCCGGGCGGTGTCCTGCGTCGACAGGCGTCCGCGCTTCTCGAGGATGGCGTTGAGCGGCAGGCCCGCGAGCAGCTCCATCGTGATGAAGTAGACGCCGTCCTCCTCACCCGCATCGTAGACGGTCACGATGTTGCGGTGATTGAGTGCCGCTGCGGCCTGCGCCTCGCGCAGGAACAGCTCTACCGCCACTTTGTTGTGACGAAGATTCTCCGGCAGCCGCTTCAGCGCCACGACCCGCCCCAGCCGCTTGTCGCGCGCCTGGAAGACGACCCCCATTCCGCCGCGCCCGAGCTCGTTCTGAATCTCGTAGCGGCTGTCGTGGCGCGAGGTTGCTGCCTGGGTTGCGGCGTCGCCTCCGACGGAGGGCGTGTCGAGCTCGCGCCGCAGGCTCGCGATGCGTTGCGTGACGTCGCTGCGCCCGGGATCCCGGCGGCGCAGCGTCTCGTAGACCTTCAGCGCCTGCTGGCGCTGTCCCGCCTGCTCGAGCAGCGCCGCATGGCGCTCGTGCAGCTCGGCCGGCGCAGCTTCGCCGCCGGCCTCCTCGATCGCTTCCGCCAGCTTGCTGGCGGCGAGCTCGGCCTCGCCGCGCTGGGCCAGCAGCTCGGCCATCAGCGCGCAGGCCTCTCCGTACGCCGCGTCGCGGCGCTCGATGAGCTGGAGATTGCGCATCGCGCGGTCGGCCTCTGACTCCCGGTGGGCGCGTCGCGCAGCGTCGAGGTAGGCGCCCGTCTTCTCGAGCAGATCGATCACCTGAGCGACGGCGCCGGCTTCCTCGTAGCACTCGAGCGCGGAGTCGTAGTCGTAGGCCGATTCGTAGCAGCGCGCCGCGGCGAGCGGATCCGCGCCGGCGCGATACGTCTCGGCCGCGCGCGCGAAGTTCCCGGCCCGTTCGAAGAGCTGCGCCGACTCCTGGAAGCTGGAGCCCGTCGCGTGCATCTCGGCGGCTTCCTCGAGCCGGCCGGCCGCCTCGAACTCGCTGGCCGCCCGCTGGTGCTCGCCCCGCTGCTGGTGGTAGCCGGCGCGCAGCAGCGCCGCCGTAGCGCCGTCTCCGGCCGCCTCGAGCAGCTGAGCGGCCGAGGCCAGGTCGCCCTGTAAAAAAGCATCGACCGCCGCCGGGCAGCCGCGGAAGGCGAGGCCCTGTTCGTCGCCGAGCTCGATCGTGAGGCGGATGGCCTTCTTGACCGGGTCGATCTCGAGACGGCGCTCGCAGGCGCGGTCCTGGTGTCCCACGAGCAGCGTGTGCTGCCCGGGGCGCAGATAGAGGAAGGCGCTTCCGTCGCGCGCGTAACGCAGCGATTTCGAGTCGTTGCGCACCGCCACGCGGGCGCCGTGCGCCGGCTCGCCATCCTTCAGCGCGACGACTTCGACGGCGCAGTCCTCCGGGCAGAAGTCGTACTCGACCTTCACGGTCTGGCCGCGCAGCACGCGCACGCGCTGCTCCTCGAGGAAGTGGCCGATCGTCTGGTTGTTCAAGGCGTCCTGGAGCGGACCGCGCACAGTGACGACGTAGTCGCGCTTGCGCGCGGGGATCCACCGGAAGATCGTCTCGCGTCCCGCCATGTGTTTCACGTAGCGCGAGAACGTGCTCAGGGAGCGCGCGAGCCGCCCGGAGGCGCGCTTGCGCTCACGCTTCTCCTGTTCCGCGTCCTGCACCTTCTCCGGCTTGCTGCTGATGCGGATGCGGAGGAAGCCCTGCGTGCGCGGCGGGAGCTTGATCGACACCACGATCGTGCCCCAGCCGCGCACCACGGGGTAGAGCAGCAAGAGCGCGAGCGCGCCGTAGACGGCGAAGGCCCGCGCATTCCAGACGCGTTGCGCGTCGGCTCCACCGGCGAGGCACTCGATGTCGACCAGGATCGACGGCGCCTCGCGGTAGCCACCGGAGAGCATGCGGACCTCGAGCTCCAGGTGGCTCGGGTCCGCACAGCTCGGCGCGACGTCGGCCGGGTCCGCGACCGGAGCCGGATGGCGCACGAGGCGTGCGACGAAGATCGCATCCGTGCCGACGGCCGCGATCACGTTCGCGATAGACGACGCCGAGAGCGAGCTCTCGTTCTCGAAGGCGAAGATGTCATCGAGGGCGGCGCTCAACGCGGAGCTTTCGGTGGAGCGGGTCTTCTCGAAGCTGAAGCGTTGCCCCAGGGCGCGCTCGAGCCCCGCCTCGAGGGCGGGGACGTCGGGCAGGCGCGGCTCGAGCCAATCCAGCGCGCGTCGCCGCCAGGTCGCGGGCTCACGGATGCCGAGCAGCGTCACGCGGCGTTTGCGGGGCTCGGCGCTCTGGACGGCGAAGCTCGCCACCAGTTCGTCGAGGCCGGGCCCTGTCGCGTCGAGGCGTTGCTCGGCGTTGGGCGGGGGGCCATCGAGCGCCTGCGCGAACTGCTTGGCCTCGCGCGCGGCTCGCGAGTCGCCCTGCGTTTCGAGAACGCTGGCGAGATCCAGCCGCAACGCGGCATCGTGCGGCGCGAGCTCGACGGCGCGCAGCAGCTCGGCGCGCGCAACCGGCAGGTTCCCCTGCTCGCGATGGATCGCCGCAGCGGCCCCGAGGCTGGCGGCAGAGTCCGCCTCGGGAGCGTCCTTCGCGGTCAGCAGCGCGAGCGCCCGTGGCGTGTCTCCGCTCGCGTGCAGCGCCTGCGCGAGCGCACGTCGCGATCCGGCCCGTTGCGGTTCGAGCGCGACGGCGCGTTCGAGCAGGCCCACGGCTTCCTTCGGCCGATCGCTCTCGCTGTAGATCGCCGCGAGCTCGCGCAGCGTCTCGCCATGTTCGGGCGCGAGCGCCAGGGCGCGCCGCAGCGAAGCCTCCGCGGACTTCTGGTGCAGCCGGCGCTGAGCGACGCCCATTCCCACGAAGACCTCGGCGTCCGCGTCACCCGCCTCGCGGGCTGCGTCGAAGGCCGCGAGCGCCTCGGCGGGGAGACCGATCTGCTGGTTGAGCGCGCCGATCGCGCGCAGCGTCTGCTGCTCGGCGTTGGGATCGAGCTCGATCGCGCGCTCGAAGAAGCGCTCGGCACGCTGGGGGTTGAGCCGCGCGGCCTCGCGCCGACCCGCGGCGAGCAGGTGCTGCGCCTGGCGCGGCGGATCGTCACCATCGACCTCGGCGAGCAGGCTGAGAGGCAGTGGCGACGTCGCGTCGAGCTCGGCGCTGCGGGTGAGCGCCGCGCGTGCGCCGTCGCGGTCGTTCTGGAGCATCAGCAGACGGCCGAGCGCGAGCTGGAGCTCCGCATCGTCGGGCTGGCGCGCGAGCAGGGCGTCGAGATAGGGTCGGGCGGCGCGCGGGTCGCCTCGCGCGAGCTGGGCCTGCGCCGCGGCCAGCAGCAGCCGCGCATCGGGCACCGGTTGCTCGCGCTCGCGCGCGAGTGCGGGCGCGAGCAAGGCCCAGGCGCCTGCACCGTCGCCGGTGATCGCGAATACGCGCG
>Ga0210377_10002147_pt1 | contig 17491 bp, 18 predicted proteins | sample PLM4_65_b1redo_FD_155480 | JGI IMG/M metagenome (GOLD analysis project Ga0210377, IMG submission 155480) | Groundwater sediment microbial communities from an aquifer in East River, Colorado, USA - PLM4_65_b1 redo | ecosystem: Environmental > Terrestrial > Soil > Riparian zone | place: USA: East...
CTGTTCTTCAATCACACACTTCTCGGTAGACAGATGAGGGCATGCGCGGCAAACCGCGACGCAGCCCGCCTCTGCGGGATAAACACCCGGAATATGGTGACCCTCTCTTTCATGATCAGCGCCGCGATTGGGGCGATTGGAGGATGCGTGGTCTGTCCCATAACCTATGTGCAGTATGACAGCGGCACTGCGCTCGCCATAAAGGGCTTCACCGTCGCGATTCTCGGCGGACTCGGCAACAGCACTGCTGCTGTGGGCGCCGGCATTATTCTCGGCATCCTTGAGGCATTCAGCATTTCGGTTTTGCCGGCCGCGTACAAGGATGTCATTTCCATATCGATACTTCTGGTGATTCTCATGGTCAGACCCAGCGGGCTCTTCGGCAATGCCGAAGTCGCCCGCCTCAAGGAGTATTGATGGGGGGAAGATACCTTCAGCTAATCGGTTTTGCGGCGCTGATAGCCGTAATCCAGCTATCCGCCACTGCCTCCGGGAGTGCGTATATCCTCACCCAGTTGACGATGACGGCCTATTATTCGCTTCTCGTGATAGGGCTCTGCATGCTCATAGGATATGCTGGACAGATATCCCTGGGACACGCCGGATTTTTCGCAATCGGTGGCTATCTGTCGGCATTTCTCACCACCTGTGATCTGAATCCGGCCAAGGGGAAACCACTGGTCGCTTTTCTCTCGAAATGCGGCATACTGACCTTCAAGGCCGACCTCTATGGGGGTGCGCAGCTTGTTTTCAATCCGTGGATCGCTTGTGTTATCGCGATATGCGCGGCTCTCGTTGTCGCCTATGTCATCGGGGGGCCGGTCCTTAAATTGAAGGGGCACTACCTTGCCATGGCTACCCTCGGGTTCGGTATCATCATCTACCGGCTCGTCGTCGGCACTTCGTTCCTTGGCGCCGCCGACGGCATCAGCGATATACCGGGTCTCCCCATATTTCCCGGCATCGAAATCAGCGGGAAAATCACCGTGAGACTCGTCAATTACTATGTTGCGTGGGGAATTGTAATCATCGGCATGCTTCTCCTTCTGAACCTGATTTCCTCCCGGACGGGGCGCGCCTTATCGGCCATTCACGGGGCCGAGGACGCTGCGGATTCCATGGGGATCCCCACAACGGCGTGCAAACTTCACGTTTTCGTCCTGAGCGCCGGATTTGCGGCGCTTGCCGGCGTCCTGCTGACCCACTACAACGGAGGGATCGGCCCATCGGAAGCTTCGATCATGAAATCGGTGAGATATGTTGCCATTGTTGCCATAGGGGGGATGTCAAACCTCTGGGGCGCTCTTTTCATGAGCCTGATACTCAACTACCTCTCCCTCCGTGGTACATTTGGCACCTACGACGATGCCGTTTTCGCAGTGATTCTCCTCCTGATCATGCTGTTCGCACCTGACGGACTGGTCAGAAAGAACATCCTCGGCGACCTCAGGTCGGTCTTTCGGCGGTCCCAATGAAAGCAAAAGACGCGGCCGTCATCCTCTCTGTTGAAACCCTTTCCAAGCGCTTCGGCGGCCTTCAGGCCGTCAGCGGGGTTTCATTCACCGTCCCCCTGGGAGGGATCAAGGCGCTGATCGGTCCCAATGGGGCAGGCAAGACCACCCTCTTCAACATGATTTCCGGCGTGATTCCCCCCGACAGCGGCTCCATCATTTTCGACGGAACTCCGGTGCACGCTCTCAAGCCCCACCAGGTCGCCCGCAGGGGGATAGCACGAACATTCCAGCACATTCGACTCTTTCCGAAGATGTCTGTTCTGGAGAACATAATGATCGGCAGGCATATCCACAGCCGTGCCGGGTTTTTAGCGGGAATGTTGAAGCTTCCCTACACCTGGAAAGAAGAAAAAAGGATCAGAGAACGGAGCATGGAGGTGCTCGATTTTCTCGGATTGACCGGTCTCGCGGATAACGAAGCCACCAGTCTTGCTTACGGACAGCAGAGGATCGTTGAACTCGGACGCGCACTTGCCTGTGAGCCGAAACTGCTCCTGCTCGATGAGCCGGCCGCGGGACTGAACATGCGCGAAACCGAAGATATGGCCTCCCTCATCTCCCGCATTCGCGGCACCGGGGTCACGGTTCTCCTGGTGGAGCACGACATGTCACTGGTCATGGACATATCGGACGAGATCATCGTCCTTAGTTATGGTCAGAAGATCGCTGATGATATCCCCCTCGCGATTCAGGAGAACCGCGAGGTAATCAACGTCTATCTTGGAGAGGATGATGCTCAGGGTTAAGAATCTTGAATCAGGATACGACAACATCAAAGTAATCCGGAAGGCGTCCATACATGTGAGCCCCGGCGAGATCGTCACCATAATCGGGGCCAACGGCGCCGGAAAGAGCACGCTCCTGAAAACCATCACAGGTCTTATCCGTCCGCGTGACGGGGAGATACATTTTGACGGCCGGGAGACCACGCGATTGAGCACCGAGAAAATAGCCTTTCTCGGCTGCTCACTGGTCCCGGAAGGGAGACAGGTCTTCGCGCCGATGACCGTGAAGGAGAACCTCCTCATCGGCGGATACCTCCGCCACAAAAGGAGAGAGGGGAGGGGAGAGGGAGATCTCGACAGGATCTACGGTCTCTTCCCCCGCCTCAAAGAACGTGAAAACCAGTTCGCCGGGACACTTTCCGGCGGAGAACAGCAGATGCTCGCCATCGGCAGGGCGCTCATGGGGGGTCCCAAGCTGATAATGATGGACGAACCGTCAATGGGGCTTGCGCCTCTCATCGTCAAGGATATATTTTCAATCATTCGCAGACTCCGCGATGAAGGAAACACCGTGCTGCTGGTTGAACAGAACGCCAGGGCTGCGCTGGGAATTGCCGACCGAGGTTATGTCCTCGAAACAGGTAAAGTAATACTTGAGGAATCCGCCGCTGAGTTGCTGAAAAACAAGGAAGTTCAACGGGCATATCTCGGCAAGGAAAAGAAAGAGATCTGGGAACGATAGTCGGGGGTATTTATGGATATCTGGGATGAAATACATGAATGCATGCCTAGGGAGGAACTGGAGCAGCTGCAACTGGAACGCTTGCAGGCCACCCTCAACCGTGTTTACAAGAATGTGACCTGTTACCGGAAACGATTCAAAGAGCTGGAAATTCTTCCGGAGGATTTACAGTCGCTCACGGATCTGACAAAGCTCCCCTTTACCACCAAGGAAGATCTCCGTGAGAATTATCCTTACGGGATGTTTGCCGTGCCGCTCAGGGAAGTGGTGCGTATTCATTCGTCATCGGGCACTACCGGGAAACCGACGGTGGTGGGTTATACCAGAAACGATCTGAAAACCTGGTCCAACCTGGTAGCGCGTTTCATGACCGCGGTCGGTGTGACTCACGATGATGTGGTGCAAATCGCCTTCGGTTACGGGATGTTTACGGGCGCCTTTGGACTACATTACGGGGCTGAAACCATTGGCGCGTCGGTAATACCCATGGGCTCCGGAAATACGGAAAAGCAGATCATGATCATGCAGGACTATAAAACTACGGTCCTTGTAGGAACACCCAGCTATGCCATTACCATTGCGGATAAAATGGAAAAGATGGGGGTGGATCCAAAAACGCTCTCATTAAAAGTCGGGCTTTTTGGCGGAGAGCCTTGGTCGGAAGCCATGCGCAGGGAGATCGAGAGCAGGCTCTTTATAAGCGCCACTGACAATTACGGGCTTTCTGAGATAATAGGTCCGGGAGTTGCCGGTGAATGCATGCATAAGGATGGAATGCATATCTTTGAAGACACCTTCTTTCCTGAAATCATAGACCCTGAATCAGGGGCGGTTTTGCCGCTCGGGAGTATCGGTGAACTTGTTCTTACGACCCTCAGCAAGGAAGCGCTTCCGATGATTCGTTACAGGACCAGGGACATCACAAGCCTCGATTATTCCCCATGCCCATGCGGTCGCACAATGGTCCGCATGCAAAAAACCATGGGGCGCAGCGATGACATGCTCATCATCAGGGGGATCAATGTTTTCCCTTCCCAGATCGAAGAGGTCCTTGTGGCAATTGAAAACTGCCAACCCCATTATCAGCTCGTGGTGAGCCGTGAAGGCTCAATGGATATCCTTGAGGTATGCATTGAGGTGACAGAGAACATCTTCTTTGACGAAATGAAGATGCAGCGGGCATTTCTCGAAAAGGTCGAAAAACGGATCGAGTCTGCTCTGGGAGTCGGGGTCACCGTCAAACTGGTGGAGCCGAACAGCATTCCCCGGCATGAAGGGAAAGCAGAGCGGGTCATTGACAAGCGGAGGATTTAAGATCGGCACGGAATTGATTCAGGATTGTCAAACGATCTCTAACCGAAACAATTGAACGATCAGATTTGCTTTCCCTCAAACTTACCTGACCCCACAAATGAATCATCTATTACGTCCGATAAGATATATTATGTAAAGTACGATAAAGAATAAGTCAATATCGTACTTTACATAATATATTTAGCGATAGGATGCCTTTACCCCGCTCCAGATAATTTCGAGCTTGAAGAATATTAAGCTTCGCAACGAATAAACATTCGTTGTATGGATACAAAAAAGCCCCCGGTTGTTATTCTTTGTCGAACGCAACCAGGGGCAAAATGATTGAGGTACGGATTATCTTGTACTCATATTATTATTGTATTCTAGATTGTTAACCAGTCAAATCTAAAGCTCTTGATAAACTTCCATTTCTTGCGCCAATTCAACAATTTTTTTCACAACGATCTCTTCCAGAAGTTTTCCCTTTTCTGCCGAAGCCTTGGACGGGTCACCCCAGACTCCATTTGGCCAATAGTTTCTCTTGTTTCTCACTAGAATCCCCATGGGAAACTGCGGGAACTCCTTCTCCCCTATCCCTTTGACCAGGGCCGGGTGCGAGAAAAGGATACGGGAGGTCTCAATTTCTCCGGCATGGGCATCACCGGGAGTTTCAATGATATCCTTTCCTTCTTTGAACGCCAGATCATATTCTGTTACGACTGCTATATTTATGTCTGAAAACTCGGCAATGAGCTCTTCACCTGCGTCCTGTAGCGCCATCCGGTGTGCCCCGCCGGCATGGCCGGTCAGGACGATGAAGTTTATCATCCCATGGCTGCGAAGTGAGCGGACAATATCCTTTAAAAGGCCTTTCAGGGTTGTTGTGGAGATGGATATGGTGCCGGGATGGCAGCTTGTGGAACGACAGTTTCCATAGTGTATTGGCGGCGCAACAAACAACGGCTTCAGGCGGGCTGCCTTTTTGCCTGCTTCATAGGCCTGGATTGTGTCTGTTGACAAAGGGAGATGATTGCCGTGTTCCTCAACCGACCCGAACGGTATATAAACAGTTCGGGTAAGTTTAAGGCCCTCTTCAAATTCTTTCATTGTCATTTCTTCAATCAACACAATCGCAACCTCATAGGCTATCGACAGATGGAGATATTATGAAACCTCAGATGAGACCGGCAAACTTATGCGTCTGCGGAATAACTCGGACATTGGCCAGAAAACGGCTGGCTATTTCCTGAAATTCAAACATCCTGATGGGTGAAATACCGATTTGTCCGTTGTTTAGCGTCACAGGCTGAATTATGAGCGGAATTTGGCGATCAACAGCAGCAACCGTTTTGCTTGCCCGCTGGATCTCCCATTCCTCTGTTTCGTTGCCGGCAACGATCTTCACATATACATTTTTCTGCGCCGCTAATCGCAGGAAACGCTCATGGCTCTCCCATAAATCAGTGCAACCCGATGTCGAAGGGAGCTTTATATCCATACTGATATGGTCCAGCATGGAAATGATGCGAGCAAGCGCACTGTAGAGCACGCCGTTTGTTTCAAGATATATGGGGTGATATTTTCTCAATTCGGGAAGCCAATCCAGGAGCACCTCATGATTCAACAAAGGTTCTCCCCCGGTTATGCTGATGGAATGATGAATACCCGGCCATCCTCTGTTCCAGTCATCAAGGAGCGAGATGACTCGATCCAGTGCAACGGGATTCGCCACCTCCACAAAATAACCCCTTCCGGGAGTTCCCTCCATTCTGCAAAAAGAAGGAAGCGTTGCGATTTCAGTATCACAATAATTGCATTTCAGGTTGCAGCCATGAAAACGAAGAAATATCTGGCGAAGTCCCACCAAAAGACCTTCACCCTGGATGGAAGAGAATAATTCGATAAGATTGGCACTCTTGTTACTCATAAAAGCTGGCGCCGGCAAAATCCGATTCCCAGACTGTCACCATATCTACCTTGATATTATCATTGTTGAATTGGCTGCTTAATTCATAATAAAGATATCGGGCGATATTCTCTGAAGAAGGTGAGACATCCTTAAATGGTGCGAGTTCATTCAGGTATTTGTGGTCCAGGGTCTTCAGGAAAGTCTTGGTTTCGGCCTTGAGAATTTTAAAGTCAATTCCCAGGCCTGCCTTATCGAGTTCCTTGGCGATCACGGCGACCTCCACCTTCCAGTTGTGACCATGAAGGTTTTCGCAATCGCCCTGATAATGTTTAAGGCAATGGGCTGCGGCAAAAGATGTGCGGATCATGAGTCTGTACATTTTATTTACCTTTATGGGGGAAGAATTGTTCCCGTTGGCTTTATAATATCTTCCAAAAATTTAACAGAAAGGTTGCAAGCTGGCAATGACTTATTTTATGAGATAATAAAAGGGAATGCCTTTCGGCATTCCCTTTTAAATAGAATGGTGTCCCCGACACGATTCGAACGTGCGGCCCTCAGATTAGGAATCTGATGCTCTATCCTACTGAGCTACGGGGACGAGATGCAATTTTATACACCAAGTAAGTGAAGATTGCAAGTTCAGAACTTTAGGAGTGAGAAAACCTTGTCATGGGGAAGCTTATCCCTGCCATGTAGAAATTCCAACTCCGTCATGAAACAGCATTCGATGATCTCTCCACCCATGGAATTTATCATCTCCACAACCGCCGACATTGTCCCCCCGGTGGCAAGCAGATCATCGCAGATCAGGATTTTTTCACCCTTTTTAAAGGCGTCGGTATGGATTTCAAGACTATCCGATCCGTACTCCAGATCATATGACTTCTTTATGGTCTCCGAAGGAAGCTTACCCGGTTTCCTTACCAGTACAATTCCAGCTCCCAATTTGTAGGCCAGAGCCGCTCCGATGATAAACCCACGTGCTTCCACACCTACAACTTTGTCAATCTTTTGCCCCACATAGCGATGTGAAAGAAGGTCTATCATCTTCTGGAAAGATTGGGCATCAGCAAGCAATGTGGTAATATCTTTGAAGATTATTCCCTTTTTGGGGAAGTCGGGGATGTCTCGAATAATATTTTTCAGATCTTCCATACCATCTCCTAATTATCAAGGGATTTTTATCGATTACTGACTTGTGTGGATTCGACGAATTTTCTCAACTTCTCCAGCGACTTGGCTTCGATCTGTCGAATACGCTCACGGGTGACTCCGAAACTGCGGCCGATTGTATCCAATGTTTGCGGCTCTTTGTCTTCCAAACCGAAGCGGAGCGTCAGGATCCTTTTTTCATTGTCTGACAGTGTTTCAAACCATGAAGCGACAAGCTCGTATTTGTTCAGATCTTCAAGCAGTTCCGCAGGTGAGATCGTAGAGGTATCCTCAATCGTATCTATTAGGAAATAATCACTGTTTTCGCCCATTGGTTGCTCGATGGAATAGGTTTTCTTCAATAATACCATGAGGCGGCGCACATAGGCAGAGTTCACATCCATCCCAACGGCAACTTCCTTGATCGAGGGCTCCCGGTTCATCTTATGAACAAGTTCCCTGGTCACCCTCAACATCTTGTTGATGTCATCGGATACGTGCACAGGCAACCTGATTGTCCGAGATTGATTGACCAGAGCCCGCTCAATGGATTGCCGAATCCACCAGGTGGCATATGTGGAAAAACGGCACTCTTTTGAGAGTTTGAAACGTTCCACGGCCTTGATCAGACCCATGTTTCCCTCTTCTATGAGATCGAGGAAAGGGAGGCCGCGGTTTATGTACCTTTTGGATATTTTGACTACCAAACGCAGATTAGATTCGATCATTTTATCGCGCGCAGCTTTGTCCCCCTTGGCTATGCGCTGTGCCAATTCCTTTTCATCATCCGCCGAAAGAAGCCTGGTTTTCTGTATCTCCCGGAGGTAGAGCTTTATGGCATCGTCAAAATGCTCAACCTCAGGAACTTTTATCTCAACCTCTTCTTCGCTTTCTTCTTCAAAGTCAAGGGCATCGGGGTCCGGTTCGGCGAAAACCTCTGTCGGCTCTTCACTTTGTTCATCGGCAACCAAACTGTGCAGGTCATCTTCAATATCCATTGCGACTCCAATTATTTAACTATCATCACTCCAGCCAAATTTTCCAATAAGCTTCACAAAACGGCAATTGGTTGATTCTTCACGGATAACCGCGCCGTCCGCTCCCTTTATAACCCGTACAAGCACCTGCTCCCACTGGTTGCCGACCGGAATAACCAGCCTGCCACCTATGCTGAGCTGGTCAACAAGATGGCCAGGGACATCGGGAGCGCCTGCGGTAACCATGATAGCATCAAATGGCGCTTCACTCTCCCAGCCGCAGGTGCCGTCCTCAATCCTCAGGTTTATATTCAATAAACCTAAACTGTCCAAGGCCTTGCGGGCTTTGAGCGCCAGAGGTCGAATCCTTTCAATTGTATATACCCTGTCTGCGAGCTGGGCGAGGATCGCTGTCTGATACCCGGAACCTGTGCCTATCTCCAGAACCCTGTCAGTTCCCTTAAGCTGCAGCATCTCCGTCATAAGCGCCACCATATAAGGTTGTGATATGGTCTGCTTCTCTCCGATAGGAAGTGGCGTATCGCTATAAGCCTGGGAAGCCATGGCTTCCTCCACGAAAATGTGCCGTGGAACCTTCAGCATAGTATCAATCAAGCGGCGGTCTTTGATTCCCCGGGCCACAATCTGGGATTCAACCATTCTTTTTCTTGAGTTCTCAAAATTTATCATTTTTCATACCCATGAAGTGGAAAAATATAACAAACAGAGGCAAATGTCCAGAATTAGCTGAAATCCCACTTTTTCAGGATTGATATGGAATTATAATTTGTAAGGTCAATATGAAGTGGGGTTATGGATATATGGCCTTGAGAAACAGCAGAATAATCACTTCCTTCTATATCGTGAAAATTAAGGTCAACAGTGCCGATCCAGTAATAATTCCTTCCACGCGAGTCCACCTTGTCGATGATCATCCCTTCATAACGTCTCTTACCCTGGCTTGTTATAAGTGGCTTTAGGAGTTTGTCAATGGGAAGGTCTGGTATATTCGCATTCAGGAAGGTGTCGGTCGGAAGGCCTTTTTTGTGAACCATCTCAGCAAGTTTTACGGCAAAATCCGCGGCCGCGGCATAATTATTTTTTTCTCCTGATGTAACCAGAGAAATCGAAAAGGCAGGAATCCCCATCAGGGTTGCTTCCATCGCAGCGGAAACCGTCCCGGAATAGGTCACGTCATCACCCATATTTCCACCGTTGTTTATACCAGAGACAACAATATCCGGCTTGAATTCAAGAAGGCTGTGTATCCCGAGATTTACGCAGTCGGTTGGCGTCCCGTCAACGGCAAACATATTCTGCCCGACTTTAACCGCCCTGAGTGGATGATGTAATGTAAGCGCGTGCCCGATGGCGCTTCGCTCTCTATCAGGTGCAACCACGGCAACGGTGCCGATATTTTTCAAAGAGTCTGCAAGTGCAATCAGCCCGGGAGCATGTATCCCATCATCATTGGTTACCAGGATTTTCACTTGCAATTCCTCGGTATTGGGATAAAAAAATAGACGGCTTAAATGAAAGCCGCCTACAATTATTGGTCGGGGCGACAAGATTTGAACTTGCGACCACTAGACCCCCAGTCTAGTGCGCTACCAGGCTGCGCTACGCCCCGAAATGCCTTATTGTTTCTATTATTACAATGAATCTCTTATTTTCTTAAGGTCGTTTTTTACTTCTTCAATAATTTGCATGATATTCGAATTTGAATGTTCGGCGGTTGTTTCTATTTCCTGGCGAACCGTTTCTCTTACCCGTTTCGCCATGACTATTCTCGCACCTTTTATGGTGAGTTTCTCCGAATAGAGCATCCTCTTGATGTCAAGAACAATTTCTAGCTCTTTTCTGGTATAACGTCTTTGACCGGTGCGGCTTTTCTGTGGCTGCAGGTCACTGAACTCGGTTTCCCAATAGCGCAGGATCGACGGCCTTAAAGAAGTCAAACGTGCGACTTCTCCGATCTTATAAAAAAGCTTGTCGGGAATTCCGGCTTCCATATCCCCCCGGAAACCGCTATTGCTTGTTGATGGAGGCTTTAAGTACCTGGCTCGGCTTGAAGGTGAGAATTCTTCGGGCGGATATGGTTATCTCTTCCCCGGTCTGCGGGTTCCTTCCGCGTCGGTCGGCTTTTTCCTTTACGACAAAGTTCCCGAAACCGGCAATCTTGATTTTATCCCCTTGTTCAAGGGTCCTTTTTACGATATCAAAAACCAGTTCGACCAGTTCGGCCGACTCTTTTTTTGAAAACCCTACTTTTTCGTATATTTTTTCTACTATGTCGGCTTTGGTCATAAGTCCCTCAACGTAGTGAATATTCGATTATTATTGCCTTTTTATAACGCGTTGGTTTATATCACATGCAAAGAATATAATCAACCACTTTTTATCTGATTGTAACCTTTAGTGCATTTATCAAATGTTTTACAACCCGATCATGTATGCGCGCCACCTCTTCATCTGTCAACGTTTTTTCGTGGGAGCGGTAACGCACCCTGATCGCGATGCTCTTCTGACCAGGCGGGATATGCTCTCCCTTGTATAGATCGAATATGTCAATATCTTCAATGTCTTTGATTTTTAAGCTGGTTACTGATTCAAGGACCATCTTGAAAGAGACTTCATCGGCAATTAACATGGCAATATCCCTTATAGAATCAGGATACCGGGAAGGCGGAGTAACTGAAATTGTTTCCTTGCTGATATTAACCAGCTTCTCAAAATCAATTTCGAAATAATATACATTCTGGTCAATGCCGAAATTTTCCAGGACATCGGGATGCAATTCACCAATGGAACCGGCTGATTCATTACCAAAGATAATATTGCATGCCTTGCCGGGATGATAAAATCTCTCAATGTTATCTGCAGAAAATGCCGCTGCAGTGACATTAAACTCTTTCAATATATTTTCCACAACGCCCTTGGCATCGAAAAAATCAACCTGATCTTTTCCCTGGCTCCAACCAACTGCTTCTCTCCTACCGGTAAGAAGTCCGGCCAGATAAAGCGGTTCAACCGGTAATTCCTGGTCCGGTTTCGGCAGATAAACCCGACGCAGCTCAAAAATATGCTGGTTCATCTCTCGGAAGCTTATATTTCTTGCCGACGCTTCGAGAAGGCTCGACAAAAGGGTCGTGCGCATCACCGACTGTTCTTCCACCAGGGGATTGCGCAACTTTACAGTAGCCCGACGTGGGTCGTTCTCTTGCAGTAACAGCTTGTCAAAAACAACAGGAGAAATGAAACTGAAGTTGATCACTTCATTGAAACCCTGGGCTGACATGAGATTCCTCAGCCGTTTTTCCATACGCTGATGCCTAGGAGGAAGGTCTGAAGAGACACCGGCAATCGGCATTGTCGCGGGAATATTCTCAAATCCGTTAAGTCGGGCTATTTCTTCCACAAGATCGATTTCCCGATCAATATCAACCCTGAAAGATGGGATTGATACCTCAAAAATACCCGGTTCGACAGATTCTACCTCGAATTCGAGATTACGGAATATCCTGTTGATTTCTTCGCCTGTCAGTTGCAAACCCAGATTTCGGTTGATAGTATCAACACGTACGGTAATCTTTTTAGGTGCGAATTTAGCCGGGTAAACGTCCAAAACCCCTTTTGCTACCGTGCCGCCTGACAGATCCGCTATCAAAGCGGATGCGCGGTCAATTGCCCTGATAAGGATGTTTATGTCTGCTCCACGTTCGAAACGATGGGATGCATCGGTATGCAGCCCAAGTCTCTTGCTTGTAAGACGGGTGGAAGATGGATTGAAATATGCACTCTCAAGTAGAATGTTCGTCGTGCTGGCGGAAATTTCAGAATTCTCCCCGCCCATGATCCCGGCCAGAGCAACAGACTTGTTGCCATCGCAAATTGTAAGATCCATGGTGTTAAGGAGCCGCTCCTGGCCGTCCAGGGTTCTGAATGTCTCCCCCTCTTGGGCGCGCCGCACGATTATTTTCCCACTTGACAGCTGGTCAAAGTCAAATGCATGGAGCGGGTGACCATACTCCATGAGGACATAATTTGTAATATCAACCACATTATTTATCGACCGCAAACCAACTGATTTCAGTCTGCTAACCAGCCAACCGGGCGATGGCCCTATCTTGCATCCAGAAATATATCTGGCGGTATACCTGGGGCAGAGTTGAGAATCATCGACAACAACAGAAGTGATGTCGGATATAACTTCACCTTTTTCCTCTACGGCGTGGCCCGGATATTTAACAGGTATGCCCAATTTTGCTGCTATTTCCCTGGCAACTCCGATTACGCTCAGACAATCGGCCCTGTTTGGGGTAAGACCGATTTCAAAAATTGTGTCTTTAAGTCCAAGTGCCTGAAAGAGAGGAATTCCTAAATCAAATTCCTGGGGAAGGATCATAATCCCGGCAGACTCATCGGAAAACCCCAGTTCCGTTTCGGAACAGAGCATACCCCAAGACTCTTCGCCACGTATTTTTGAACGCTTGATCCTGAAGTCTCCGGGAAGAACCGTACCGATCTGGGCAAGAGCGACCTTGTCTCCAACCTGGAAGTTCTGTGCGCCGCAGACGATATCCAGTATTTCCTTTCCATTGTTGACTTTACACAGGGAAAGCTTGTCGGCGTTGGGGTGCTGGAGCTTTTCCTCGACAACTGCTACAACAACACTGTCCATCCCTTCTCCGCGAAGTTCCATACCTTCCACTTCGAGCCCAAGCATGGTAAGGAGGTCCGCAAGTTGCGCAGGCGGGATCTCTAAATCTACAAATTCTTTCAGCCAGTTGTAAGTTACAATCATAAATTCACACTTCTTATGCGACTTGCGGTTATTGCTTCGCCGCTTATTTTCAGAAAATTCTTGAGTCAGTCCGGATTGTGTTCCAGATGCTAAAACTGCCTTAGAAATCGGAGATCATTCTCGAACAGCAGGCGCATGTCGCTGATTCCGTATTTCAGCATGGCAATCCTCTCGATTCCCATTCCAAAGGCAAACCCTGAAACAGAATCAGGGTCATAATTGACATGACGATACACCTCGGGGTCTACCATGCCTGCGCCGAGAATTTCCAGCCAGCCGGTATTCTTGCAAACCCTGCACCCCTTTCCTTTACAGATAACACAGGCAATGTCCACTTCAGCGCTCGGTTCAGTAAAAGGGAAAAAGCTGGGCCGCAGCCGCACTCCGATATCTTTGCCGAAAAATTGATTGACGAAGGTGGTCAATATGCCTTTAAGGTCGCCGAAGCTGATACCTTTGTCCACCATCAGACCTTCCACCTGATGAAACATGGGTGAATGGGTGGCGTCCGAATCACAGCGATACACTGTGCCGGGCGCGATTATCCTTAAAGGAGGGGCATGTTTCAGCATGGTCCGGACCTGAACCGGGGAGGTATGCGTACGCAGCAGGATATTGTCGTCTACAAAAAAAGTATCCTGCATGTCCCTTGCAGGGTGGTCCTTGGGGAAATTCAACGCTTCAAAGTTGTAATAGTCCAGCTCAATCTCAGGGCCCTCAGCTACCTGAAATCCAAGGCCGGCAAAAATCTCCGTTATCTCCTCAGTGACAAGGGTTATCGGATGTTTGCCGCCAATGGAACGGATACGGCCCGGCAGTGTTATATCTATTCGCTCGCTGTTGAGTCTTTCGAATTTTTGGGCGTTGCGGACAGTCGTAAGCGCACTCTCGATCCTATCGAGCAACTGATTGCTGACAATATTGATAATTTGACCGGCTGCCGGCCTTTCTTCGACGGAAAGCGATCCCAGGCTCTTCTTGATGAGTGTCAACTCACCCTTTTTCCCCAGATACCTTACCCGGATTTCCTGGATTTCTTCTTCGCCGGATGCATCTGCCAGATCGGTTAAAGCTTTTTGGAAAAGGGTTTCGATTTGTTCCTTCATATTTGAACCTATAATTCCATCAACCGATTAACTCTTAAGGCCATTATCTTGGCAAAAAAAAGAAATGAGACGAAGATCATCCCATTTCTATTATCTGTCATTTTAGTGCTAATTATTTGCCTTAGCGAGGTCGGCCAGTTTGGTGAAACCTGCCGGATCGGATACGGCAAGGTCTGCAAGCACCTTTCGGTCTATCTCGACCTTGGCTGTCTTCAGTCCGTGGATCAGTTTATTGTACGAAAGCCCATTTATCCTGGAAGCAGCGTTTATTCGTGTAATCCAGAGTGCTCTGAAATCCCTCTTTTTTACCCGCCTGTCCCTGAATGCATAATTCAGAGCGCGGTCAACCGCTTCAGTGGCGCTTCGGAAAAGTTTACTCCTGGCTCCCCGATAGCCTTTGGCAAGCTTTAACACATTGTTTCTGCGCTGTCTCGCTTTAAATCCTCTTTTTACGCGTGGCATCTTATGCTCCTTTGCTTTCTTTATTTGCCGGATCCGCAAGGGGAGACGTTTCCTCACGGTTCACGGAATATGAAACAGGCACAAGGCGCGGAAGAATAGGCTTCAGGTAACCCCGAGCCATTTCCCCGTCGCCTGGCGTCTGAATTGTTCTACATGTAGGGAATAAGCCTGGCGATATTCTTGTGATCCGCGGGCCCGACTATGGCGGACTTGCGAAGGTTCCGCTTGTTTTTTCTTGTCTTGGATGTGAGAATATGACTGGTAAAGGCATGTCCTCTTTTTATTTTACCAGTGCCGGTCTTTTTAAAGCGCTTGGCAGCGCCCCTGTTTGTCTTGATCTTAGGCATTCCGTATCTCCTTTATTTCTTTATACTCAACTCTCAACGCAATGTATTCAATATTAACAGCCGACGGAATTTATCCGCTACTTGCTTTTTATTTTGGGGGACACGATGATGTACATGTTTCGCCCTTCCATTTTCGGCCTAACTTCGATTAAAGCTATATCCTGGAGCTCATTGACAAACTTGTCAAGCGCCGCCTGCCCAAGTTCCATATGAGTTATTTCCCGCCCCCTGAAGACCACGGAAATTTTAGCTTTATTCCCTTCTTCCAGAAAGCGGCGGACATGTTTAATCTTGAATTGCAGATCATGCTCATCTGTCTTGGGCCGGAGTTTTACTTCCTTTAGCTGGACCTGGACCTGCTTCTTCTTGGCCTCTTGCAGCTTTTTGCTCTGTTGATATTTGAATTTGCCGAAATCCATAATCCGGCAGACCGGGGGCACCGCGGTCGGGGAAACCTCCACTAGGTCGAGCTGGGTGCTTTCCGCCAATAGTAAAGCTTCCTGAAGCGAAAGTATGCCCAATTGTTCGCTTTCAGCTCCGATAACCCTGACTTCTTTTGCCCTGATGGCCTGATTGATGTTAACTGTGGGTTTAGCTATGGTGCCACCTCCTAGTGGAAACTTGCAACCTCTACGGCAATGAAATCCGCAAACTCATTTGTCTTCATTGAAGGAATATTTCTGCCGTCACGAAACCTCGGCGTTACCGTGAGGGTTTCAACTTCCTTGTCGCCGATGACAAGCATATATGGTATCTTCTGCAGCTGGGCCTCTCGTATCTTGAAACCGAGCTTTTCGTTTCTGAAATCTTTTTGCACCCTGATGCCTGCTTTGCGCAGCTCCTCGAATGCCTGCTGCGCATACGGAACCTGATTGTCGGTTACAGTCAGAACTGTTGCCTGCACCGGCGACAGCCACACCGGGAAATTCCCGGTAAAATGCTCTATGAGCACTCCGATGAACCTTTCAATGGCACCGAGAATGACCCTGTGCACCATGACTGGCCGCTTCCGCTCACCGTCCGCATCAACATAAGTAAGTTCGAAACGCTCCGGAAGGGTGAAATCGCACTGGATTGTAGCACACTGCCATCTTCTGTCAAGAGCATCACGCAGTTTGATATCTATTTTCGGGCCGTAAAATGCGCCGTCACCCTCATTTATCTCGAAAGCGCGGCCAGAATCCTTGAGGGCGCCGAGAAGAGCATTTGTGGCGCGTTCCCAGTCCTCATCAGAACCGATTGATTTTTCAGGACGGGTGGAAAGCTCCATTTCGTAATCAAAGCCGAATATCGCCATGACATCATTGACGAACGATATGACCCCTTTTATCTCTCCATCCAGTTGCTCCGGCGTACAGATTATATGCGCATCGTCCTGGGTAAAGCCGCGTACCCGGAGGAGGCCATGCAGAACTCCCGCCCTCTCATGGCGATGGACAGTCCCCAACTCGAAGAAGCGGAGTGGAAGATCGCGATAACTTCGCAACTGGGTCTTGTAGATCATCATGTGGGCAAGGCAGTTCATCGGCTTGATGCCGTATCCCTGCCCTTCCACCTCGGTGAAATACATGTTCTCGCGGTAGTGGTCGTAGTGCCCGGAACGCTGCCAGAGCTCGGTTTTCAGGATCTGCGGGCCGACAACTATATCGTAGCCGCGTTTGAAATGCTCTTTGCGCTCAAAATCTTCAATTATGGTCCTGAGCATGGCACCCTTGGGGTGCCATATGACCAGACCTGCACCTACTTCATCAGAAAAGGAAAAAAGGTCCAATTCTTTGCCGAGCTTACGGTGGTCCCGACGTTTTGCCTCTTCCAGTCTCTCCAGGTAAGCATCGAGCTCTTTTTTATCGGCGAAGGCAGTCCCATAAATGCGCTGGAGCATCTTATTCTTTTCATCACCACGCCAATAAGCTCCGGCAATGGATGTAAGCTTGAATGCCCTGCAAAAAGAGGTGGAGGGGAGATGCGGGCCTCGGCAAAGATCAATAAAATCGCCCTGACGATATAGTGAGACTTTTTCTGTGTCGAGGGCCTCGATGATCTCAACCTTGTAGTTCTCCCCCATCTCACTGAACATCTTTACAGCTTCTGCTTTGGTAAGTTCCTGGCGCTCCACAACGAGGCCTGTCCCGGCCAGTTGACGCATCCTTTCTTCGATCTTTTCCAAATCCTCCGGGGTGAAAGGAGAATCCACGTCGAAATCATAATAAAATCCGGTCTCTATGGCGGGACCGATGGTAACCTTTGCCTTTGGAAACAGGTTTTTTACGGCCTGAGCCATTAGATGAGATGTTGAATGCCTGATTATTTCCAGTGCTTCCGGACTCTTTCCGGTAATAATCTCAACATGGGCACCAGCTGGGAGAAGTGCGGAAAGATCGACCAGGTTGCCGTTTATTTTGCCGGCAAGGGCTGCTTTGGCCAGACCTGTCCCTATAGCAGCCGCAAGGTCGT